>Ga0081539_10001433_pt1 | contig 40865 bp, 32 predicted proteins | sample TabmetS4T2R2_FD_71023 | JGI IMG/M metagenome (GOLD analysis project Ga0081539, IMG submission 71023) | Tabebuia heterophylla rhizosphere microbial communities from the University of Puerto Rico - S4T2R2 | ecosystem: Host-associated > Plants > Roots > Rhizosphere ... | reverse complement strand
CCACAGCTTAGCTCTCCTCCGTCGAACCTGGGTGGTAATGATTGTGCGGGTCGTTTGAGGCCGTCGCGGCGGCGGGTGCGCGACGAGTGTGACTTGTCTTTGCCGGCCGCACCGACAGCATCTTTCGGATTATGGTCGCCGCGCGCGGCCAGTGTCAAGCAGCATGTTCGGGCGCGACGGACGCCACCGGACTGCGCCCGCGACGTTGACCGCGCGGCCGTATCTGGCATATTGTCTCCCCACCCTGAAACGGCTCGCTGCTCTGATCGCGCCCGACCGCTACGCCGCGAGTTCGCAGCCCTGCGGGTCGTCAACCGACAAAGTTTGATAACCGAAGGAGATTGCCCATGCTTCTTACGCGCACCCTCGTCCGCTTCTGCGGCGCGCTGACGGCATCGTTCATGCTCAGCCTCGTGCTCTCAGCCGCGCAGACGGCGCTCGCCGTCTCGCCCAATATTGTCATCAGCCAAGTGTACGGCGGCGCGGGCTGCGGCACCGCGGGCTGCTCGACCTACAAGAACGACTTCATCGAACTCTTCAACCGCGGCACGACCGCCGTTGACGTGACCGGCTGGTCTGTCCAATACAACTCGGACGTTGGCACGAGCAGTTTTCAGGTGACGGCGCTCTGCCCCACGGGGCCGTGCCTCATCCAACCCGGCCAGTATTTTCTGGTGCAGGAGGGGGGCAACGCTAACGGCGTCAGCCCGCTCCCGACGCCCAATCAAACGGGGACGATTGCGATGAGCAATGCGGCGGGTCGCGTGGCGCTCCTCAACAGCACGACGGCGATTTTAGGCACCGCGACTTGCGCGCAGCAGGTGGCGGCCTCGGTGGATTTCGTCGGCTACGGCACGACCGCCGCTTGCTTCGAGGGCGCAGGCCGCGCGCCCGCGCCTTCGACGACCACCGCCGACATACGCAAAGGCGCGGGGCGCATCGACACCGACAACAACAACCTGGACTTCGACGCCGCCACGCCCACGCCGCGCAACTCCGCTTCGCCCACCGTCTCGACCGCGCCCGCGCCGCTCATCATCTCGGAGTTCCGCCTGCGCGGGCCCAATGGCGCGAACGACGAGTTCGTCGAAATCTACAACAACAGTAACGCCGACGCATTCGTCTTCACGCTCGACGGCTCGTCGGGCTTCGCCCTCGTCGCCTCGGACGGCACGACGCGCTTCACCGTCCCGAACAACACGACCATCCCCGCGCGCGGCCACTTCCTCGGCGTCAACTCCGCCGGCTACATGCTCGCCAACTACGGCGGCACCGGCGCGGCGGCCGGCAACGCCACCTACACCACGGACATCCCCGACAACGCCGGCATCGCGCTCTTCAACACCGCGACCGTGGCCAACTTCACCATGCAGAACCGGCTCGACGCCGTCGGCTCAACCGTCGAGTCCAACACTCTCTACAAGGAGGGCGCGGGCTACCCGGCGCTCATCCCGTTCTCGATTGAATACAGCTTCTACCGCGATCTGAGCGGCGGCACGCCGAAGGACACGGGCGACAACGCCGCCGACTTCCTGTTCGTGGACACGAACTTCACGGACGCGGGCGCAAGCAGCGGCGCGCCGCCTACACATCTCGGCGCGCCGGGGCCGGAGAACTTAACCAGCCCCGTCCAGCGCAACGCCTCGATCAAGCCCATGTTCATTGACCCCGGCTGCACCGGCAACGCCGCCGCGCCTACGCAGGCCTGCCCGCGCTACCGCGACCCCACGCCCGACCCGGCCAACAACTCGACGCTCGGCACGCTCTCCGTCCGCCGCCGCTTCGTCAACACGACGGGCGTGGCCGTCTCGCGCCTGCGCTTCCGCATCGTGGCCATCACGACCGCGCCGCAAGGAGCGGGCAACGGCACGGCCGACCTGCGCGCCCGCACGTCCACCGACCAGACGGCCATCTGCCAGGGCACGGGCGGCGGCTGCCCCGGCCCCGGCGCGGTGATCACGATAGGCGGCACGACGCTTGAGCAGCCGCCCGCACAACCCAACGGCGGCGGCTTCAACTCGACGCTCTCGGCCGGCACGATCAACCTCGCCAACCAACTCGCCAACGGCGACGGCATCAACCTACAGTTCCTGCTCGGCGTGCAGCAGGGCGGCAGCTACAGCTTCTTCATCAACATCGAGGCCCTGCCCGGCGCTTCGCCCCTCGCCATCCGGGCCGGCGCGAGTGACAAGAAGTTGATGCCGACCGTCAAGAAATAGCGCGCCGCCCCGCCGACGCGTGGCCCGCGCGAAACAAGCAAGGCGGGCGGGGCGCACCTGATCGATCAGGTGCGCCCCGCCCGCCTTGCGCCTTCACCTTTAAGCGCCCGCGCCTCGTTTCAACTCACCCGCGCCGCAACGCCGGCTCGTCGCCGCCGGGCCGGCGATAGACCTCGCGCCCGTCGCCGAGTTCGACGGCGAGCTTGTGTTCGGCGTGCGCCAGATCGAGGTGCGCCGCCGCCTCGGAGACGGCGAGGAAGCGGTGCACGTCGTCCGCGTCGGGGAAGAGGGCACGCGCGATGTCCCACGCGGTCGCGCCCTCTTTCGGTATCAGCTTGACGACTTCCGCCTGGCGCAGGCGGATCGCGCGCAGGTAGCGGTTGAAGAGTTCTTCGTAGTCGGTGACGGCGTCGCCGTGCCCGCCGTACACGAGCGTCGGCGCGAAAGTGCGCAGGCGCGCGAGGCTGACCAGGTATTCGCCGAGCGAGGGGAAGCGCCGCGCGGGATCGACCGGATCAGGCGAGAGCACGGGGTTCGGCGTGACGCCCTTCAGCACACAGTCGCCCGCGATGATGGTGCGATCCGCCTCGCGCACGAACGAGCACGAGCCGGGCGTGTGCCCCGGCGTGTGCACCACGCGCAGCACGCCCGCCGCGAACTCCAACTCCGCGTCGTCGCGCAACTCCGCGTGCTCGTCGTCCGCAAGCGCGTCGGCGTACTCGCGCACGCCCTCGTACATGCGCCGCATCGCCGCGATCTCGTCATCCGGCACGCCGGCACGCACGAGCAGCGCGCGGTGCTCCGCGTATTCCAGCCGCCCTGTCCTGTGCCCCGTCTCCCACCCGTGCACCAGCACCTCCGCATCCTTCGCCTCGTCCCTGAGCGCCTTCGCCAGCCCGCAGTGATCCTCGTGCGCGTGCGTCAGCACGATGCGCCTGATGTCCGCGACGCGAAAGCGCGCGCGCCTGAGGCCCTCGCGCAAGGCTTCCAGCGCCGCCTTCGTCTTCGGCCCCGTGTCGATGAGCGTGACCGGGTCTTCCGCGATCAGATAGACGTTCACCGGGCCGATATAGAACGGCGTGGGCAGCGAGATGGGAATGATGCGCATGGGAAGCAGTCTAGAGTCTGGAGTCCAGAGAGTCTAGAGAGTCGAAGTTAAAGCAATTGATCTTTGACTCTCCAGACTCTCCGGACTCCAGACTCACGACTTTTAGAACGCGTACTTGTTCGCCTTGATCAGCACGTCGGCGATGCGCTGGCGCGCGGCGACGGTGTTGACGGGCGTGCGCTTGGCGAAGCGGCGCAGGGCCGCGAGGAGCGTGCGCAGTTCGTCGCCCTCGCTCATGGCGGCGAGCGTCTGCCGGGCGTGCGCCTCGACGCGATCTATCGCGTCCTGGCAGAAGACCTGCACCATGTCGAGGTAGCGCGCGGCCGCGTCTGGCCCTCCGGCGGCGGCGAGCTTCTGCGCGCGCAGCACGGCCGACTCCATCGCGTAGGCGTCCGTGATGATGTCCGCGACGCCCATCAGGACTTCCTGCTGCTCGGCGAGCGCCGCCATGTACTTCTGCACGGCCGTGCCCAAGGTCATCAACGCCACCTTCTTGGCGGCCTGCGCGAGTTTCAACTCGGCCGCCAGCACGCCCTCGTCTTCGTCGAGCGAGCCGAGCGAAGGCGACAGCACCTCGTCCATCAGCTTCTGCGCGGCGGGCAGGAGCGCGAGCCGGCCCGACATGGCGCTCTTCATGATGCGCCCCGGTATCAGCATGCGGTTGATCTCGTTCGTGCCCTCGAAGATGCGGTTGATGCGCGCGTCGCGGTAGGCGCGCTCGGCCGGATAGTCGGCCGAATAACCGTAGCCGCCGTAAATCTGCACCATCTCGTCGGCGACGAAGTTGCAGAACTCCGACAGCGCGACCTTGACGATGGAGCATTCGGCGGCATACTCCTCGATGCCGCGCAGCTTCGCCTCGGCGTCGTGCGCGTCGCCGATGGCGCTCTCGATGAGACCGAGCGTGCGGTAGACCATCGTCTCGCCGACCCACGCGCGGATCGCCATCTCGGCGAGCTTCGCCTTGATCGCGCCGAACGCGGAGATGGGCTTGCCGAACTGGTGGCGCTCGTTCGCGTAGCGCACCGCGTCGTGCAGCATCAGCTTCATGCCGCCGACGCACATCGCACCGAGTTTGAAGCGCCCGAAGTTGAGGATGTTGAACGCGATCTTCGCGCCCTTGCCGACCTCGCCGAGCAGATTCTCGACCGGCGTCTTCACGTCCGACAGGATGAGCGCGGTCGTGCTCGACCCCTTGATGCCCATCTTGTGCTCTTCCGCGCCGTTGGTCAGACCGGGCTGGCGCTCGACGACGAAGCCGCTGAACTTGTCGCCGTCCACCTTGGCGAAGACCACGAACACGTCCGCGAAGCCGCCGTTCGTGATCCACATCTTCTCGCCGTTGAGGACGTAGTGCGTGCCGTCCGCGCTCAGCCGCGCCGTCGCCTTGGCCGCCATCGCGTCTGAACCCGAACCGGACTCGGTCAGGGCGTAGGCGCTGACGAGCTCGCCGGTCGCGATCTTCGGCAGGTACTTCTGCTTCGCCGCCTCCGTGCCGAAGTAGATGATCGGCGTGAGGCCGATGCCGGACTGCGCGCCCAGGGTCGTCGCGAACGAGGCGGAGCGCCCCAGGTACTCGCCGATGATCGCGCCGCTCGTCTGATCAAGCCCCAGCCCGCCGTACTCCTCCGGGATGTTGACACTCACCAGGCCAAGCTCCGCGCCCTTGCGGATTAGCTCGCGCGCCAAGTCCCAGTTGTGTTTCTCCAATTCTTCGGTCGCGGGGCGCACCTCGTTATCCATAAACTCGCGCGTTGTGTCCGCGATCATGCGGTGCTCGTCGGTGAAGTCTTCGGGCGTGAAGACCTCGGCGGGCGTGCGCTCCTCGATCAGAAAACTCCCGCCCGCGATGATCTGTTTCTCTTCGGCTACGGCTGACATGGCGTTTTTCCTTTCAACTCTTGTTTGCTTAGACGCGGTCGCGCGTGTGCGCGCACCGCTCAATCAACTCGTAAATAAATTCGTTCAGGCTGCGACCGCACTGCGGACAACGAACGACGCCGGGCGGCTCCTCCGGCATGTGCACGCCGCAGGCCGGGCAGAACCAATCCCCGCCAATCGCCCGCGTCCAAGGTATCTCGCGCGGCGCGCGCAGCTCCAGCACGTAACACTCGTGGAGCCGCTTGGAGAGGTACTGGCTCATCGTCATCCCGCCGCGCACGCAGGTCAACTCTCCGCGCCTCTCGATCAGTTCATCCCCGCACTTCGGACAGAACATAAAGCACCCTAGTCGGCGACACGTTCAAAAATGCCGGCCGCGCCCATGCCGCCGCCGACGCACATCGTCACCATCGCGTAGCGGCCGTTGCGCCGCGCCAACTCGCGCAGCACCGTCGCCGTCAACTTCGCGCCCGTGCAGCCGAGCGGATGACCGAGCGCGATTGCGCCGCCATTGACATTCACCCGGTCGGGATCGAGGCCCAGCGTCTTGATGACGGCGAGCGACTGCGCGGCGAAGGCTTCGTTGAGTTCGATCACGTCGATCTCGTCCTGCGTCAGCCCCGCTAGTTTGAGCGCCTTTGGGATGGCGAAGACCGGGCCGATGCCCATCTCTTCGGGCGGGCAGCCGGCGGTCGCGTAGGCGACAAAGCGCGCGAGCGGTTTGAGACCCAAGCTTCTGGCGCGCTCGTCCGACATGATGACGACCGCCGCCGCGCCGTCCGACATCTGCGACGCGTTGCCGGCCGTGATCGTGCCCTGCGCGTGGAACGCGGGCTTTAGTTTCGCCAGGGATTCGGCCGACGTGTCGCGCCGCACGCCCTCGTCGCGCGTGAACGTCACCTCGCGTCGCTGCTTCCGCCCGCGCTCGTCCAGTTCTTCGAGCGTAACATTGAGCGGCACGATCTCGTCGTCGAAGTGCCCCGCGTCCTGTGCGGCGGCCGCGCGCTCGTGCGAGCGGAGCGCAAACTCGTCCTGCGCCTCGCGCGCGACCTCGTACCTGCGCGCGACGTTCTCGGTAGCGAGACCCATGTTCAGATAAAAGTCCGGGTAGTGCTCGACCAGGTATGGGTTCGGGCGGATGATGTGCCCGCCCATCGGGATCATGGACATCGTTTCGAGTCCGCCCGCGACGATCACGTCCGCGCTGCCGGTGCGGATGCGATCCGCCGCGATGGCGATTGATTGCAGGCCCGACGAGCAGAAGCGGTTGATCGTCATCGCGGAGGTCTCGACCGGCAGCCCCGCGCGGATGGCCGCCGCGCGCGCGACGTTCATGCCCTGCTCCGCCTCCGGCATCGCGCAGCCCATGATCACGTCTTCCACGTCCGCCGGCTCGACGCCCGGCGCGCGCCTAAGCGCCTCCTTGATCACCTCCGCGCCCATCTCGTCGGGGCGCGTGTGTCGCAGCGTCCCCTTCGGCGCTTTGCCCACGGCCGTGCGCACGGCCGAAACGATGACTGCTTCTCTCATAAGTGAATGTCGAAATTAGGAACGAACCGAAAGATTTAACCGCAAAGGGCGCGAAGCAGAGCCGCAAAGAACGCAAAGGGAATCTCCGCGGCCCTACGGCGGCCCTCTCCGCGCCCTTTGCGGTTAAGCTTGCCAACGCCATCACACCCTCAGATTGCAACGGAGACCTCTTCGACCGGCAACAGCTCGCGCAGCACGCGCGGCTCGATCTCGACCAGAAACCCGCGCTTGCCGCCGTTGATGTAAATCTTCGGCAGCTCGAAGATTGTGCGCTCGACGTAAACCGGCAGCCGTGCGCGCGTGCCGAACGGCGACGTGCCGCCGACCAGATAGCCCGTGTGCTTCTGCGCCGTCGCCGGCTCGCACGGCTGCACACTCTTCACGCCCAGCGCGCGCGCCAGCCCCTTCGTCGAGACCTCGCGGTCGCCGTGCATCAGTACGACGAGCGGCTTGCGCGCATCCGTCTCCATCACCAACGTCTTCACGACCGCGTGCTCGTCCACGCCCAACTCCGCCGCCGAGCGGCGCGTCCCGCCGCGCTCCTCGTAATCATAAAGGTGCGGCGCGAACTCAACCTTCCGCTCGCGCAGCACGCGCACGGCCGGCGTCACAGGATAATCCATAGTGCCAATGTCTAATGTTCAAAGTCCAAAGTCTAAAGCCGGTTTTGACATTGGACTTTAGACTTTGGGCTTTGGACTTAATTCCGCAGCGGTTTGCCCGTCTTGAGCGTGTGCGCCATGCGCTCCTGCGTCTTGCGCTCGCCCGCGAGCGAGAGGAACGCCTCGCGCTCAAGGTCGAGCAGGTGTTGTTCGGAGACGCGCGTCGGGTGGTTCAGGTCGCCGCCCGTCATGATGCGCGCGAGCTTTTCGCCGATCAGCGCGTCGTGCTCCGAGATAAAGCCGCCGCGCTTCATCTGGTGGATGCCGAGTTTCAATGTCGCAAGCGCGGGCAGACCCAGCGCGAGTATGTCCGTGCGCGGCCGCGGCGCGGCGTAGCCGGCGCGCGCAAGCGCCAACACCTCTTGTTTGGCGTCGGCGATGAGGCGATCCGGATTCATCGAGATCGCGGCGTCGTCGCTGAGGAACTGAAGCGCGCGCGCCTCCATCGCCGACGTTGAGACCTTCGCCAGCGCGATGGTCTCGAAGACGCGCTTAATGAACGGGAATGGGTCGGCGTCGTCCATGCCCGGCGGGATCGCGTCGAGCGCGCGCAAGGTCATCTCCTTCGTGCCGCCGCCCGCGGGGATGATACCGACGCCGACTTCGACGAGGCCGGTGTAAAGCTCGGCCGCGGCGCGCACGCGGTCGCCGTGCAGCAGGAACTCGCAGCCGCCGCCGATGGCCAGGTTGAACGGCGCGACGACGACCGGCTTCGCCGAGTAGCGCAGGCTCATCGTCGCCTGCTGGAAGGCGCGCACCATCAGGTCAAGCTCGTCCCACTCCTCCTCCTGCGCGCCCATCAGCATCAACATCAGGTTCGCGCCGACGCAGAAGTTCGCGCCCTGGTTGCCGACCACAAGGCCGACGAAATTCTTTTCCACTTCGCTGAGCGCCATCTTCACCATCTGGATCGTGTCGCCGCCGATGGCGTTCATCTTCGAGTGGAATTCGAGACACGCCACACCGTCGCCGAGATCGACGAGCGACGCGCCCGCGTTCCGCTTGACGACGCTCGTGCGCTCCTTGACCGATTTCAGGATGATCGCGCCGGCCGGATCGGCCAGCGGCTTGTATTCGAGCGTGAGGAAATCGAAGAAGAAACGCTGGCCGTTTTCGGTCTTGTAGAACGAGGTCGCGCCCTTGTGCAGCATGCGCTCGACGTTGAGCGGCACAGACCAGCCTTCCGCCTTCATCCGCGCGACCGACTGCTCGACGCCGATGGCGTCCCAGATTTCAAAGACGCCCAACTCCCAGCCGAAGCCCCAGCGCATCGCGCGATCCACGTCCACCACGGTGTCGGCGATTTCGGGGATGCGGTTCGCGGCATAGCGCAGCGTCCGCGAGATGGTCTTCCACAGGAACGCGCCGACGCGCTCCTTGCCCCACGCGAGCGCCTTGATCCGCGCGCGCGCGTCCTCGATGTTCTTGGCCATGTCGAGCGCGGGCAGCTTCACCTTCTGCGCGGGCCGGTATTCGAGCGAGGCGTGGTCGAGCGTCCAGATTTCCTGCTTCTCACCGCCGCGCTGCTTGCGGTAGAAGCCGCCGCCCGTCTTCGCGCCGAGCAGCCCGCGCCCGATCATCTGTGCGAGAAACTCCGGCGCGACGAAGACCTCGCGCTCCTCGTCTTCGGGCACGGCGTCGTAGAGATTTTTGGTGACGTGCATGAGCACGTCGAGACCGACGATGTCGAACGTGCGGAACGTGGCGGACTTGGGCCGCCCCAGCGCCGGCCCCGTCATCTTGTCCACCTCTTCGATGCTGTAACCATCGTCGAGCATCGTCTTGATGGTGACGAGCGCGCCGTATGTGCCGATGCGGTTGGCGATGAAGTTGGGCCGATCCTTGGCGATGACGACGCCCTTGCCGAGCCGCTGATCGAGGAAGCCGGCGACCGAGCAGGCGACCTCCGGCTTAGTCCACTCGGTCGCGATCAACTCGCACAGGTGCAGGTAGCGCGGCGGGTTGAAGAAGTGCGTGCCGAGGAAGTGCGCGCGGAAATCTTCCGAGCGCCCCTCGGCGATCTGCCGGACGGGGATGCCGCTCGTGTTCGTCGCCACGACCGAGCCGGGCCGTCGCGCCGCGTCCACACGCTCGTACAGCCTGCGCTTGATCTCCAGGTTCTCGACGACCGCTTCGATGATCAGGTCGCAATCTGTTAACCGCGCCATGTCGTCGTCGAAGTTGCCGACCGTGACGAGGCTCGCGCGCTCCGGCGACATGAAGGCGGCCGGCTTCGCCTTGCGCGCGGCGTCCAGCCCCGCCTGCGCGATGCGATTGCGCACCGCCTTCGCCTCAAGCGTCAACCCTTGCGCCTGTTCCGCGGGCGTCAACTCGCGCGGGGGGATGTCGAGCAGCAGAACGGGGAGACCGGCGTTGGCGAGGTGCGCGGCGATCTGCGCGCCCATCGTGCCCGCCCCCAGCACCGCCGCTTTTTCGATTCGCAGCATACGGACAAGAGACCTTTCGACAGCAGGGATCAAAACCGACGAGGCACGAGCATCATACTGAATGAGTATTCATTCAACAAGGCCGCAACTTTGCTATTGCAAGTTTTTGCCCCGCCCCCTATGATGAATTTTGGTCGGCCCCGGCCAGACCCGTCGCCCCGGCGGGACTTATTTCCAGCAAAACAATTTAAGCCGCCTCACCGCCTCGCTTCCCTAAATCTATCCTTCGGAACGTCAGGAGTCAGCATGAGCTATCGCACACGCCTGCTAGTCACCTTCCTGCTCTTCATCCTCGGCATCAACGGGCTGTCGCTCGCCGTCCAGTACGAGCTGGCGCGGCGCACGATGTACGACTCGCTGAGGGCCAAGGCCTTGAGCGTCGCCGCGACGACCGCGACGTTGATTGACGGCGACCTGCACCGCCAGTTGCAGACGCGCGACGACGAGAACTCGCCGGCCTATCATCAACTCGAAGCGGCGCTGCGGCGCGCGCGCGACGCCAACCGGCGCGACGACACCTACATCAAGTGGGTCTATACGCTCATGCCTGCGCGCGAGAACCCGAACGTGATCGTCTTCGGGGTGGACGCCGAGGAGAGCTTCGCGGACAAGTCGCACGTCGGCGACGTGTACCGGCGCATCGAGGGCGCGCAACTCAAGTACGGTCAGGAGTACGCCGAGACCGACCTGCACGAAGACCCTTGGGGCACCTGGCTGAGCGCCTACGCGCCGGTGAAGGACAGCACGGGGCAGATCGTGTGCGTCGTCGGCGTGGACTACTCCGCGCAGCGCGTCACGCTGAAGATGCGCCCGCTGTTCATCGGCCTGTTGCTGTCGCTGTTGATTGCGGCGCTCCTGGGCGTGGTCGTCGCGGGCGTGAGCGCGACGCAGGTCAGCCGCCCGCTCGTCGCGCTCAGGACGGCGGTCGAGGCCATCGGCCGGGGCGAGTTGGACACGCGCGTCGAGGTCAAGCGCGATGACGAGTTCGGCGCGGTCGGGCGCGCGGTGAACGCGATGGCCGAGGGCCTGCGCGAGCGCGAGGTGGTGAAGACGGCGTTTGCGCGCTACGTGTCGGGGCAGGTCTTGGACACGGTGCTCAGTTCCGGGCAGATGCCGGCCGTGGCGGGCACGCGGCGGCGCGTCACCGTGCTCTTCTCCGACATACGCGGCTTCACCGGCATCTCTGAGAACCTGCGCCCCGAGGCGGTCGTGGAACTCTTGAACGAATACTTCGAGAGCATGGTGGACATAGTCTTCCGCCACGGCGGGACGCTCGACAAGTTCATCGGCGACGGGCTGATGGTCATCTTCGGCGCGCCGGTGGACGATCCCGATCAGGAAGAGCACGCCGTGCAGGCGGCCATCGAGATGCAGCGCGAGGTGCAGCGTCTGAGCCAGAAGTGGGCGCTCGAAGGGCGCGCGCAAATCCGCATCGGCATCGGCATCAATTCGGGGCACGCCATCGTCGGCAACATCGGCTCGAACAGGCGGCTGGAGTTCACGGCCATCGGCGACACGGTCAACCTGGCCTCGCGGCTGGAGTCGGCGACGAAAGAACTGGCCACGGACATTCTGATCAGCGAGCACACTTACGACGCCGTGCGCGGCGCGTTCCGCATGCGGCGGCACGGCGAGATACACGTCAAGGGGCGCACCGAGCCGGTCGTCACCTACTCGGTCGCGCACGCGCCCGACGCGGACGCCGACGCCGTGGGCGAGCCGCAAGCGGAATTGGCGCTGGCGTAAAGAAATAAGTCCAGTCTCACGGCGCAGGCTGTAAGAGAAAGAGAGACGGGCCGCCCGATGGCTCGTCTCTCTTTTTTTGCAGTAGCGTGTTCTCTGCGTGCTTTGCGGCTCGCTTAGCGGTCTTTGCGGTTAAGCAGAAAACTTTAACCGCAAAGGCCGCGGAGAGGGCCGCGAAGGGCGCAGAGGGTTCGGCCTGCCACACCGCTCCCCGCCTTTTGTCTTTCGCCGATTCTCTGCTAAAACTGTGCCTTCGCAGTCATTGACTCAGGCGGGCGGGGCGGCCGACCGGAGGCACGCCCGCGGACGTTTCCCTGCGCGCGGCCGGTTAACCCGTCGCGCCGGACACGGAAAGGACGAGACCATATGTTCCAACGACTGATCGCGACCGCGCCGACCTGGATTACCGTGCCGCTCCGGCTCGTGCTCGGCGTCATCTTCATCGGGCACGGCGCGCAGAAAGTGTTCGGCGCGTTCGGCGGCCCTGGTTGGGCCAAGATCACTTCATTCCCGACGCCCTTCCCCTTCATGCGACCGTCTTGGCTCTGGATGGGCGCGGCGGCGCTGTCGGAACTCGTCGGCGGCATCCTCGTCCTGCTGGGACTGCTGACGCGCGTCGGCGCGTTCCTCATCCTGTGCGTGATGCTGACGGCGATGCTCGGCGTCCACCTGAAGGGCGGATTCTTCCTGCCGTCGGGCATCGAGTACACGGTCGCGCTCGCCGGCATCTGCCTCGCGCTGCTCATCGCGGGCGGCGGCCAAGCCTCAGTGGACGGCGCGCTCGCCGGCTCGCGCGGACGCAGGAGGTAAAAAGCAGTGATGAGTGACGAGTGACGAGTTAAACTGCTTGTCCTTGCTCGTCACTCGTCACTCGTCACTCGTCACTTCTCTTATGAAACGCTCGCCGCTGCTGGTCATCTTCGTCACGGTCTTCATCGATCTGATCGGGTTTGGGATCGTTATCCCCGTCCTGCCGTACTACGTCGAGGGCACGAAGTTCAATGCGACGCCGCGCGCCGTGGGGCTGCTGTTCGCGTCGTACTCCGTCATGCAGTTGATCTTTACACCGATCCTCGGCCGGCTCTCGGATCGCTACGGGCGCAGGCCCGTCCTGTTTTTGAGTCTACTGGGCACGAGCCTCGGCTTCATGATCCTGGGTTTCGCGACGACGCTGTGGATGCTGTTTGCGGGGCGGATCATTGACGGCATCACGGGCGGGAACATCTCGACGGCGCAGGCCTACATCGCCGACGTGACGACGAAGGAGGAGCGCGCAAAGGGCATGGGGCTGATCGGCGCGGCGTTCGGCCTCGGTTTCACGTTCGGCCCGGCCATCGGCGGGATTCTGTCGAAGTGGGGCATCAGCGTGCCCTTCATCTTCGCGGGCGCAATGGCGCTGGGGAACGCCGTGCTGCTCTACTTCACGCTGCCCGAAACCGTGACGCCCGATCACCCGGCGCGCGAGTCGGCCGCCACGGGTCGCTGGTCGCAACTCGCCGCCGCGCTCCGGCAGCCGCGCCTCACCTACGTGCTCGTCATCTACTTCCTGTTCGTCGTCGCCTTCTCGATCATGACGGCGTCGTTCGCGCTCTTTACGATGTACCGCTTCGGCTACGACCCCGTGCATAACGGCTACATCTTCATGTACGTCGGCATCATCGGCGCGCTGATTCAGGGCGGCCTGATCGGGCGGCTGGCGAAACGCTTCGGCGAGTTGCCGCTTGTCATCACCGGCGCGTTCTGCTTCGCGCTCGCGCTTTTGGCCATCCCGCTCATGAGTCCGGGCATGGGTCTCGTGGCGCTGCTCGGCGTGGGCGGGCTGTTCGGCGTGGGCAACTCTTTGGCGACGCCGTCGCTGCAAACGCTCGCCTCGAAGAGCGCGGGCGCGGGCGAGCAGGGCGGCGTGCTCGGCGTCGTGCAGTCGGTCGCCAGCCTCGCGCGCGCCGTCGGGCCGTCGCTCGCGGCGTGGCTCATCTACAGCGCCGTCAGCGTCGCGGGCGCGCGCGTGCCGCACATGAGCGATCAGTCCGTCGAGCGCACCTTCTGGGCCGCCGCCGGCATCATGTTCCTCGCCTTCCTCCTCGCCGCCTACTTCGCCAAAGCGCACGCCGCCGAGTACCCGCACGGCGAGACGGCATCGGCCACGGGCGACTGAACAGACTTCAACTTTCACCAGATCGACGGCAGCGTCGTTTCGTCAATTTCGAGCGTCGCGCCGTCGGGCAGGATGTGGATGAGGCGCGCGCCGCGTGCGCGTAAGCGGGGCGCGAGCAGGCCGACGCGGTGACAGTGGGCGCGCGGCTGCGCGTGTTGTGTCAAAGGCTGCGACTCGGAGCAGAGGAGCGCCGTGCGCGCTTCGGCCGCCAGTTCCATGATGCGATCAAGGCCGCGCGCTAACTCTGCCGGCGGGGCGACGACCTTGCCGCCGCATTCAGGCAGCCACTCGTAGCCGATGCGCGCCTCGTGCAGTGAGGCTTCCAGCACGCGCCCGTTGTATTGCGGCCAGCGCGAGCGCGCGGCGCTGCGCACATCGCAGACAAGCTGGATGCCGTGCTGGCGCAGGAGCGCGAGGAAGTAGGCCCACGGGTGGCGGCCGTGGCCGACGGTGTAGATGGTGGGGGCCGTTTCAGGCATCGGCGGGCGGCGGTTCGGCGGGCGACGCGGTGATGTCGCCACGGCGTAGCAGCTCGGCGCGAATCTCGTCGCTCGTCAGGTACACGAGCCGGCCGCCGGTGAACATCTCGTCGTTAGTCACTTCGAGGACGGCGAAGGGCGGCGGCGTGAGCGCCGCCATCTCTTCGTCCGTGGCGAACTCCGTCTCCGCGAGAATCAAGCCCCAGAGCGTGCCGAGGAAAACGTCAACCGAGTAGCGGCGGCCGTCGTGCTCGTAAGGGTAGCGGTTCTTGCGTAGCTCGTTGCCCTCGAAGACGGCGAGTTGTTCGTACTCGTATTGCGAGAGGTAGATGTTGGTGATGAGCGTGCGCGAGAAGTCTTGTGGGTCGGGCGCGAACTTCTGCGTTAGCTTCCAAGTCCACTCGCGCTTGTAAGGCTCGCGTATCTTGCGCAGGCGCAGGCGCGTGCCCGTGATGTAGTTGTCGAAGATTTGCGTGTGCGGCGACTTACGTTCAAGCCCCTCCGGCAATTCGCGCAGCAGGAAGCGCCGCTCGCGCTCGACGCAAGCGTACTTCGCCCGCCGCGCCGTCACGTCCGCCGCCGTGCCGAGATAAGCGAGCGCCATCACGCACCAACCAGTTCCGCTTCTTCCTGTTTGAGAAACTCTTCCGGCTCGACGATGCGCCCGGCGATGGCCGACGCCGCGACGACGTAGGGCGAGGCGAGATAGACCTTGCCGGGGCCGCTGCGGCCGGGGAAGTTGCGGTTCTGCGCGCTGACCGTCACCTCGGCGGGCGAGCGCGACGCGCCCGGCCCCGCGTTGATGCACGCGCCGCAACTCGGATCGATCAACTCCGCGCCCGCCCGCTCGAAGATTTCGATGTAGCCGCGCGCGCGCGCGTACTCCTTGATCTTCTGCGAGCCGAATTGCAGGTAGAGACGGACGCCCGGCGCGACGCGCTGCCCTCGCTCGACCGCGCGCCTGAGCACCGCCGCGTACATGTCCATGTCCGCCATCTTGCCGCCGGTGCAGGAGCCGCCGTAGGCCGCGTCGATCTTCACCTCTTCGGTCAGTTCACTAATATTGACGCCGTTGCGCGGGTCGCCCGGCGTGGCGACCATCGGGCGAATCTCGGCGAGGTCGATCTCGAAGCGGGCCGCGTACTCCGCGTCCGGGTCACTGCGCAGGAAGCCGGCGCGCACTTCGTCGGCTGCGAGGCCGCGCGTGCGCGTCAGATATTCAAGCACGACTTCGTCCGGCTCGATGATGCCGGTAAAGCCGCCCGCCTCGACCGCCATGTTCGTCAGCGTCGCGCGCTCGTCAACGGGCCAGTCCTTGATGCCGTCGCCCGCGAACTCCAAGACCTGCCCGATGCCTTTGCCCTCTTTCATGTAGTCGGTCGCCAGGATTTTCAGCATCACGTCCTTGGCGGACACGTCGGCGCGCTTCCGGCCCTGCAACTCGAAGCGGACGACTTCGGGCACGCGCACGCGCACGTCCTTCGTGTACCAGGCGTTGGCCATGTCGGTCGAACCCACCCCGAAGGCGAAGCAGCCGAGCACGCCCGCCATGCAGGTGTGCGAGTCCGTGCCGATGACGAGTTGACCGGGCAGCGCGATGTCTTCGACCACCGCGTTGTGGCAGATGGCCTCCGAGCCGCGCTCCTCCGTGCCGCCGTAGAGCCGTATGCCCTGCTCCGTGGTGAACGACTCCTGCGTTGTGGCTAAACCGTTGGCGCGATCAAGCAGGCCCAGCTTCCGCTTCTCTTCCGGCATCACGCGCCCCAGGAAGGTCAGGTGATCGCGGAACGCATAGACCGATTCGGCTTCCGTCACGCGTGCATCCTTGCCTAGCGCCTGTTTGAACAGCGACTCCGCCATCGGCGTCACGTATTCGTGCGAGAAGCGCACGTCCGCGACAGCGAAGAGCGCGTCGCCCGGCTTGACCGCCTCGACGCCGACCTGGCCGGCGCGCACGAAGGCGTGGCGCGCGATGATCTTCTCGACGATGTTCATCGGCCGTCGCTTCGTCGCAAGCGGCGGCGGCGCGACGCGCCCCGCGAGCCGCGCTTTGTTGTAGTTGAACAGCCCGCCGTGCTCGACAATATCTTTGGAGAGCGGGTCAAGCCCGCGCGTGAATTCCTCAAGCGGAATCTCTTCGCCGCGCCGGACGCGCTCGATGAGGCCGAAGTCGGTCGAGGTCAGCAGCCCAATGTTCTGCGCGTTCTGCCCGTAAATCTTCTCAATCGTTTTGGCGATGACGAGTTGGATGCCGGCCGCCTGCTCGGCATACGGCGCGGTCTCGCGCGACGAGCCGCAGCCCTTCGACAGCCCCGACACGACGACGGCGAAGCCGCCCCGCTTCACCTCGTCCTTCTTGACCGCGCCCTCGCGCATGCCGACATAGACGTACTCGCCCAGCGTCTCGTCGTAGTAGAAGCAGACCCAGCCCGGCGTGATCTCGTCGGTCGAGATGTTGTTCATCAGCGGCAGTTCCGGGTCGTAGGGCAAATCTTCGCCGGCTTCGAGTTGGCGGCGGATCAGGGACGTGTCTTCGGTCAGAAACAGGACGCGCCCGTCGAACCTGATGCGGTCGGGGCGCTTCGGCGTCTGCTCGGTCATGAGTGCTCCTTCGGTCAGCTCAGGCGATGAATAATGTAAAGATGATTATAAACTGAAGCGGCGCAAAAGTAGTAAAAGGGTCGCGCCGGAGTATAATGCCCGCGCTCGTTCGCGCATCTCTCGCCGGGAGGTCGGACGTTATGGGCAACAAGCAGGAAGACGCGCACCTGATCATGCGCCTGTACGAGTTGCGGCGCGAGGACACGATGCGGCGCGCGCGCGACTGGTTCACGACCGACTTCCAGCCGCAGAGCGTCGAAGACCTGTTCGCCGCCATCCGCGGCGAGCACAACCACCTCTACCGCATGGTCACGACTTACTGGGACATGGCCGCCGCCTTCGTCAACCACGGCGCGATTGACGAGCAGTTGTTCAACGACATACACAACGAGCACATCGCCGTCTACGCCAAGCTCGCGCCCTACCTCGCGGAGTTCCGCGCGCGCGCCGGCACGCCCTGGTATCTGACGCACCTCGAACAACTCGTCACGCGCCGCCCCGACGCCGAGGAGCGCCTCGCCACGCTCCGCCGCTTCATGCAGGCCCGGCTCGCCGCGCGCGCCGAGGCCGCCGGGACGCCCGACGGCGGCGACAAGACGTAACGGGCCGGCACGCCCGCGCCCTTCCTATCCACAAGCGCGGGGCGCACGCCTTAGACGCCCCGCGCTGAGCCTCAACCCTGCTTTGCCCAACGGAACGGAACCAGTGCACGATATTGCGGGTCGTTGCAGCCAGCTCGGCAACATCTTGCACTAGCCACTGTTTCGTTGGGCAAAGCGCACGCGGGCTGTCTTCACTGCCTACTGCCTACCGCCTACTATTTCAGCCGTAGGCTGTTGATGATGCGGTCGAAGGCGGGCTGGTAGGTCTTGTACTCGTCTTCGGGGGCGATGGCGATGAGGTAGAAGAGGCGGCCGTCTGAAGTTGCCGTCGTGTAGATAGCGTCTATTTCGAGCGTGCCGGTGACGGGCGAGGGGCCGGCGACGACGGTGACGAAAGCATCGCGCCCGTTGAAGTTGATCCGTTCGGGGCGGCGCGCAAGGCGGAAGTCGGGGTTGGCGTCGATCTGCTGTTGGACGAACGCCTCGGTCGCCTGCGCGAGATCGCTCGCGCCGGGCGCGACCGCGCCGATGAAGATGCCGTGCGTGACGACGGTCGAGCCGTCCAGATCGCCGTAAGCGCCTTTGGGCGCGAAGATGAGATTCGATTCGTCGCTCGACGCAAGCCCGTCCCAGTTCGCCGGGTACTGGAACGCGAACGAGCCGTCGCGCGCCTGGTACTCGCGCGCTTCGGCCGCGGGCGGCGCGGGGCGCGCGCCAGCGCCTTCAGGCATGTTGTTCGGATCGCTCGGCCCCTTGCGCTCCGGCTCGTCCGACGCGCGCAGCGCGCCGGCCGCGCCGCCCGTCAGCCGCGCCTTCGCTTGATCGAAGTCCGGCGTGTCGTGCACCGGGTTCTTGCTCACGCTCAGCGACGGCAACTCCGCGTTGATCGAGGCGATGCGGTTGCCGGGGTCTGGATGGTCGCTCAGGAATTCGGGCACGCGCTGCCCGCCCTGCTGTTGCAGCGTCTTGAAGAAGTTGGCCATGTCGCGCGGGTCGTAGCCTGCGTCGGCCATGATGCGCGCGCCTTCCAGATCGGCCTGCCGCTCGGCCGTGCGCCCGAAGCGCAGGAAGACCATGTTCGCGCCGAGGCCCCCGATTGAGCCGATCATCTGACCGAGATCGGAGTCGCGCCCGCCGAAGATTCCGCTGACCGCGCCCAGGCCCCTCTGCGCCACGTAAGCCTTCGACGCCTGGTTCGTGCCGTGGCGCAGGGCAACGTGCGTGATCTCGTGCGCCATCACGCCGGCCAGTTCGCCCTCGTTCTTCGCGGCGGCGATTGCGCCCGCGTTGACGAAGACGAACCCGCCCGGCAGCGCGAATGCGTTGATGTCCTTCGTGGCGACGACGTTGAATTGATAATTGAACTTATAGCCGGGCGCTTTGCCCGCCAGCTTCGCGCCGAGGTTGCGCACGTAGTTGACGATTGCGCCGTCGTTCAAGATCGGGACTTGCTGCGCGATCTGCTGCGCGGACTGGCGACCGACCTCAACGTCCTGTTCGGGCGTGAACAGGTTGAAGCCGGGCTTGAAGTGCGGCGCGGGGCGCGCGCCCGTCGTCGGCTGCGAGCCACCGCCGCCACCGCACGCCCCTTGCGCCAGCAGCGCGGCGACCAGCAAGCAGACCAACGCACTCCGTACCGCGCCCACCCGCCCGACTCCTCGCATCGCAAATCCTCCCGGCCTCAAACTGCCAACGAGATCGTCATAGCTGCTGTCCGTGCTTTTCGGTTGCCGTGAATCTTAGACGAAAACCGCGCCGCCGCGCCACTGCGAGCGCGCCGCCTATGACAATGCGGAAAGTGTCACACCGCCGACGCCCGCCTGCGCCCGCCCCGGCTATCGTCTAACCGCAGCCTTTTACGCGCTCGCTGGGAGCGCGGGCGTCCCGCCCGCCTTGAGCGCGTGAGCGCGAACAAACGGATGCGCTGAAACTCTATCTTGAGTTTCAGCGAAAACTTTGAGCGTGCTTCAGCACGCTAGGCGGGCGCGCGCGCCCGCGCTCCCAGCAGCAAGTAGCATCGTTACGGCCTTATCTTTTAGCCGCTTATGCGTGTACTTAATCTGATTCACCGACACACCACGAGGCACACGGGCCGACGTTTCAGCTACACGCTGCCGGCGTTGTGCCTGTTGCTCTTGCTTGCGGGTGTAAGTTTTGGGCAGGGTAACGACAAGCAGGCGCAAACGCCCGCCGCGAGTCCGTTCGGCGGCACGCGCGCGCCGCCGGCCGAGCTCGCGCGGGCGGCGCACACGATCTACGTGCGCTCGAAGACGCTGCACGTGCCGAGCGCGACCGCGTGGCGGCGAAGCTGGCCAAGAGATTCATCCGGCAGATGCGTGAGGCGCGGGGCACGCGCGGGTAGGAGGTTCTACGTCGGGGAACGAGCCGCGCCCGAAGAAGACGTGGCGCGCGAAGCCGCTGAGGGGCGGCAGGCGCATGGCGGCGCACGCGAGTTCGACGAGCGCTGGGTCGCGCACCGCCGCATGCAAGCGGCGCAGCCACAGGCGCGCGACGAAGCGCGCGCGGAAGCGTTCGCCCGCGTAAGGCCCGAGCGCCGCCTCGTCGCCGCTGGTTAGATAATTTTCGATCACCCGCGCCGCTAGGCTCGACAGGCGCATGCACGGGTCAAGCCCGCCCGCCGTCAACGGCGAGACCGCGCCGGCCGCGTCGCCGACGAGCAATCCGTGCGCGCACTTGATCCTGCGCAGCACGCCGCCCACGGGGATGCGCCCGCCGCGCCGCTCGACCCGCTGCCCCTCGTCCAGCGCGAACATGCCTGCCAGACTGCGTCGGAACTCCGCTAGCGCCCGCGTCGGCTCGAAGCGCGCGGCGTAGCCGCCGACGCCGACGTGCGTCTCCGTGCCGTCGTGCACGACCCACGCGAGATAGGCGGGCGCGAGTCTCGGATCGAGGAAGCAGTGGAAGCGCGGCTCGCCCGTGTGCGGCACGTCCGCGTAAACGTCTTCGACGCCGACGATCCACTCCCGGTTCGCGTCGAGGTCGAGGTCGCGTGCCACGCGGGACTGCGCGCCGTCCGCGCCGACCAAGAACCGCGCGGGCACTCTCCGCACGCGCCCCTCGACCTCAAGTCGCACCGTCGCGCGCCCGTCGGCCAACTCGCAGCCGACGTAGCGCGCCCCCGGCAACCATGTGACGCCCGCCCGCAGGCAGTCGTCCAAGAAACGTAGATACAGACGACCCATGCGCCCGACGCGGAACTCGTCGTGCTCGCTCGTGAGTTCGAGCGCGCGGCGCGCGGGCGAGTAGAGCGTGACGTGGCGGACTGCGGGGCCGAGACAGTCCGCCGGCAGATCGAAATCTTCGAGCGTGCGCCGCACGAAGATGCCCGTCGTGTGCACGGCCTCGTCGAGCGTGCGCTTACGATCCGCGAGCAGCACGCTGAGGCCTGCACGCCCCAACAGCCGCGCGCACTGCAAGCCGCCGAGGCCTGCGCCGACGACGACCACGTCAAACTCTTTCCGCCCGCTCAATGGCGCACGCGCCCTTTCCGCACCGGCTTCTGCGTGTGCGCCGCGGCCGACGGCGCGACGGGAGCAGCGAAGATGGCTGCCGCGCCGTTCGTCATGACTGCCGGTGCGCTGTTCGGCGAGGCGGTGACGGGTGCGGCGTGCGTTTCAGGTGACGTGACACTCGGCTCGGTCGTGGTCGTCACCGTCTCGACCGGCGGCGCGCAGGCCCATTCGCGCAGCGACGCCTCCTCGTTCGCGACGGCGCGCAGGGCGTCGCTACGCCCCATGCTCCAAGAGCGCCAATCTGACTCGGCTTGCGGCGACCAGCGCGCCAACAGTACGCGCGCGGCGAGGCAGCGTTCGTCCTGCGTGAGCGCGGGCAGCGCGCGGACGAGCGCGGGCACGGCGTCGGCACTGAGCGTGGTGGCGTAGGCGGCGTCGAAGGTGTGCCCCTGCCGCGCCTGCGCGACGTTCGTGCGGATGATCAGCGCGTCGGGGTTGACGAAGTGGAGCGCCGAGAGCACGAAGCAGGCGGTGACGAACGCGCCGCAGGCGAAGCGCGCGCGCGCGCCGCGCAGGACGGTCGCCGCGAACCAGACGAAGACCAGCGCGAGCCAGACCATGAAGGCTGTCGTGTAGATGCGCAGTTCCGTCAGCCCAAACTCGCGTTGGTAGAGCCGCATGCGGGTGAACGCCGACGCGATGACGACGAACAGCAGCGCGAGTTGCGCGAGCGCGAGCGCGCGGAAGAGGCGCTGCGCCGTGCGGTCGTCGGCGCGCAGCAGCCAGTGGAGCGTGAGCAGGAGCGGCAGCGCCAGCCCGGTCGCCCAAGACAACTCGAAGAAGCCACGCCGCGCGTACTCGGCGTAAGTCAGCCCGCCGGTCGCCGCCACCCACGCCGCGCCGCCGAACAGGTAGCGCACCTGCACGCACACGAAGCCGAAGAAGAGCGCGTCCAGCAGTCCCAGCACCACGCCGACCTCGACCGCGCCCAGCGCGAAGCGCCGCGCGGCGGGCGACGACAAAACGGCCGGCGACGAAGAAGCAGCGGCCGTTTTGTCGTCGTGGTTGGCGGGGCGTGCACTCTCCTGCTCGCGCGTCTCGCTGCTTTGTTTGTCGTCCGCGTCGTCGCGCCGCCAGCCCTCGACGCGGCGCGCGCCGTCGCCGCCGTCCGCCTCGGCCGGCGCGGCCGTGACGGACGCGGGCGGTGTGACCGGCGCGACCGGCGTGTCAACAGTCTGCGCCTGACTTGTCTCCGCCGCAGGGACGGTGGCGGCTACGGGCGCGGCGCTCGTAAACAGCAGCCCGCGGAAGTAGCCGGCGGTGAGCCAGGCGAAGAGGCTAAGGAGCAGACCGTGCGAGAAGAGGGCGTCCGTGTCGAACTGGAAGGTGCGGTTGACGAGACCGGCGAAGACGGCGTCCGCCGCCGTGAACAGCGCGCCGAAGACGACGAGGAGCGGCAGGGCGATTAGGAGTCCGCGCGCCGCCGCGCCCGCGTGCCGCGTCCAGCCGTTGCGCGGAATCTCGCGCCACTGCACGTCCGCGAAGACGAGCGGCACAACGCCGCCGACCGCGTGCAAGCCTGCGTGCACGAGACCACGCGCGTACTCGCTCAGCCCCGCGAGGCGGACGCTCGCGCCGCCCGCGCGCCACGCCAGCAGCCCGAAGGCGCACGCCACCGTCCAGGCGTCGAGCCATTTCAGCGTCGGCGAGTCGCGCCACGCGAACGCGGCCGCGAAGACTATGACGGGGAGCAGCAGCCACCCGCCTTCGCCCTTGAGCGCCGCGCGCCGCCAGCGTTCGAGCAGCGCGACCGTCGCCGCCAGGCACGCGCCCGTCCACAGAAAGAAGTTCAAGCCCCAAGGCGTCGCGCGCAGCAGCGCGTCGCCCAAGATGCCCAGCAACAGCGCCGCCGCCAGCGCGTGCAGTCCTTGTCTCGTCCGCTCGTTCATCGTGTGTGCCTCCCGCGGTAAACACTCTGCGCAGCCCGCCGGGTTTCATTTTCAGCCGCGCGCGGGCGCGGGCTGTTCGGCCTGCGCGCCGGGCGCGGGCAGTTGGAACGCGGTCTTCTTGTGCAGCGGGCTATTCTCGTGCCCGATGATGAAGTGCGTCACCGTCTCGCCTTCGTGGATGAGCAGGCGCGGCGCGCGCACGTCCGCCGGCAGATCGAAGACCAACTCGGTCGTGTAAGACTCGCCGGGGCGCAACGGCGTCGTGAACGGCATCCCCGTGCCTTCGGTCAACTCCAGCGCGCGCTGCCCCGCGGGCGAAGGCTGATACTCGCGCCCGTCCGCGTCGAGCACCGTGGCGACGCGGCTGTTCGGCGTGAGCGACTGGTTGCCGCGCGTCGGCGAGATCGTCTGCTCGTCGAAGCGCGTCTTGACGGTGACGACGTAGAAGACGCCGTCCGCCGTCGCGGTCTGCGCCGCCGGCCCGAGCGACTTCGTCTGCCGCACGTCCTTGATCGAGTAGGCGAGGTGGCAGTCTATCTCGCAGAAATGTTTCTCCGCGCCGCGCGCCAGCACACGCTCCGTGCTCGCCAGCGAAAAGACGACGAGCAGCCCCGCGTAGGCGACGCAGAGGCCCAGCGCGACGAGCAACACGTTGCCTGCCGCCCCGCGCCGGCCGCGCGCCAGCAGGAACAGCACCACCAGCGCCGCGGCGAACAGCAGGAAGCCCGTGCCCAGGAATCCGAGCACGCCAACGGCCGCTTCCAGGTTGACGTTCGTGTTCATAATTTTCTCCTCCCGTATCTTGCGCAACGCACCACTCAGAGGCCGTTTGAAAAGAGCCGCGCACATCCTCTGCGTTCCTTCGCGGCCCTCTTTGCGCCCTTTGCGGTTAAGGAATTTTGCCGCTGAGGGCCGCGGAGGCAGCGAGCGCACGAGCCTTTGCAAACAGCTTCTCAAGACGGTCTGAGCGACGCGAGCGCGGCGCAGACGGCGCACACCAGCCCGACGCCGATGATCGCCCAGCACCAAGCCTCCGGCCCCTTGCGCCCGCGCGGCACGCGCCTGATGGCCATGAACCCGGCCGCCACCGCCAGCAGCGGGCAGATGAGCAGAATCGCCACCTCCGCGCCGGGGCCGCCGTGCGTCTCTATTCCGTGCAGGAGCGCGGCGGGCGCGCGCTGGAAGCCCGACAGCAGCAGCACGAGCGCGAGCCAGCAGACGAGCGGCGGCACGAGCAGGGCCGTGCCGAGCGACGCGAACAGCCGCGTGCGCCGGTGGACGAATTTGATTACGTGCGCCATGACTTAAAACCTCTTCTTACTCGAATATTTCAATTTAGATAAAGCCCTTTGCCATATAAAGCGCGCGGGCAAAAAATTTTGCCGCGCGGTTTTAGCCTTCGCGCGTCGCGCGGATGAGCGCCTCCATGTGGTTGAGGTAGTGTTCCAGCGCGCGTCGCCCGGCGGCCGTCAGCCGGTACTCGGTCTTGGGCGTGCGCCCCTCGAAATACTTCTCGCAGGTGATGTACTCGGCCTCTTCCAGCTTGCGCGCGTGGACGCTCAGGTTGCCGTCCGAGGTCTTGAGCAAGTCTTTCAACTCGTTGAACGTGAGCGACTGGTTAACGGCGAGCGCGCTGACGATGCCGAGCCGCAGCCGTTCATGGATCGTGCGGTCGAGCGCGGCGGTCGCGCTGTGCGTCTCGGCGGCCGTAGCCTGGCCGCGCACGGCCCGCAGCGACGCCGCGCGCGCCGTGCCGCCTTTCTGTTGGTTGGTCTGCTTGAGTGCGTTCTGTTTAGCCACCGTGCCTCCTCGCGATCATGACGCCGAAGATGACGTGCAGCCCGCCGAAGCCCGCCGCCATCAGCGCGTTCGTCCAGGCGAGCGGGCAGACGAGCGCGACCGCGCCCGCCAACATGAAGCACAGACCCATGACGGGCACGATCTGCACGGAGAAAGCGCCGCCCGTGACGACGCCCGCGCCGTAGAGCAGCAGCCACGTGGCGGGGATCAACTCGGTCAGCCCGGCGCGGTGGAGCGCCAGCGTCAGCAGCGCGCCGACGGCGGCGGGCGGCGCGAAGTTGAGCACCAGCTTGCGCCCTGGCCGCGCCATGAGCGGCACGGCGCGGGCGCGCGCCTTGAGCCACATCGTCCCGCCTGAGATCAGCAGAGAGACGATGGCCGCCGCGAGCCAGATTTTGATCCAGGCACTCGTGACCAGATGGTCTGGTCGGCTCTGGCGCGCGGCAGCGTAGGCGGCGGCGAGCGCCGTCAGCCCGATGGCGCACTGCCCCCAGCCGGAGACGGCCGTGAACGACGCCGCGCTCTCCATCGTCTCGCGGATGTAGCGCAGGTTGTCCATCGCCCGCGCGTGCAGGGCGGGCGGCTCCTGCTCTGCGACGGGACGCGGGCGTAGCGGTACGACAGCCATGACCGCACGATACGCCTGTCCGGCAATCCTGTCAAGTACTTTGTAATGTAAAGCAGAGGCCGTGTGTAGCTTCCTTCATTTATCGTTCGTAATTCTGCCTTTATCATTTCCTCACATTTCCCCTCGTCGGCGTTTGTCTGTTAGCATAACTGCCATCCCCCAGTCCTCAAGCCACGTCCAGGTTGTCGCGCCCCGCCCCTCGTCAGTGCGGGTCTGCGTGACCAGACCGGACGCGAGCGGCGGCGCTTCGGCGCGCGCTGTCTATTTCGGAGGAGCGTTTTGGTAGCCACGCAGACCGAGCAACTGCCGGCCGGTGTCGCCTTCGTCGCCGAGCGCGAAGGCGTGCGCGAATACCGGCTGGCGAATGACCTGAAAATCCTACTCGTCGAGAACCGCGTCGCGCCGGTCGTGACGTTCCTCGTGCTCTACCGGGTCGGCTCGCGCAACGAGGCGGTCGGGCACACGGGCGCGACGCACCTCCTGGAACACATGATGTTCAAGGGCACGCCCACCTTCAACAAGGACAGGAACACGCAGATCGCCGCGACGCTCCAGAAGATCGGCGCGGACTTCAACGCGACCACCTGGTACGACCGCACCAACTACTTCGAGACCGTGCCGAGCGATCAGCTTGAGTTGGCCGTCCGCCTTGAAGCCGACCGCATGCGCAACTCGTTCATCGCCGACGCCGACCGGCAGTCCGAGATGACCGTCGTGCGCAACGAGTTGGAGCGCGGGCAGAACGAACCGACGATGGTCTTGGACGAGGCCGTCTATGCGACCGCCTTCCGCGAGCACCCTTATCACCACCCGACCATCGGCTGGCGTGCGGACGTGGAGAATGTCCCGACCGCGCGGCTCAAAGAGTTCTACGACACCTTCTACCACCCGAACAACGCGACCGTCATCGTCGTCGGCGACTTCGACCCAGATGGGGCGCTCGCGCTGATCACGCGGCACTTCGCCACACTCCCGGCGACCGCCGCGCCCATCCCCGAAGTCTACACGGACGAGCCGCCGCAGGAGGGCGAGCGGCGCATCGTCGTGCGGCGCGCGGGCGAGTTGGCGCACGTGCAGATTGCGCACCACACGCCGGCCGTGCTGGGGCAGACGCGCGTGCTCTCCAACACGGAACTCGCCGCGCGCGCCGCCGAGCCGCCCGCCGAGAACGACATCTACCCGCTCGTCGTCCTCTCGGCCGCGCTCGCGCACGGGCTGACCAGCCGGCTCTACCAGGCGCTCGTCGAACGGCAGCTCGCCGTCAGCGTCACGAGCAACTGCGATCAGTTCCGCGACCCCGGTCTCTTCAACGTCTACGCGACGGTGAAGCCGGGCGTCGAGCCGCGCGCGGTCGAGGAGGTGATCCTGCGCGAGTTGCGCGCGGCGGGCGAGGAGGGCTTGGCCGAGTCGGAGGTGGAGAAGGCGAAGCAGCAGATTCTGGCGCAGGTCGCTTACAACCGCGACGGCACGGCGAGCGTCGCCATGCAGATGTCTGAGGCCGAGGCGGTCGCCGACTGGCGCTTCTACATGGACTATGCGGCCAACGTAGCGCGCGTCACGCCCGCGGACGTGCGCCGCGTCGCGCGCGCCTACTTCCACGAAGACAACCGCACCGTCGGCTACTTCATGCCGAAGCAGGCGAACGGCAACGGGGCGGGGCGGACTGACGACAGATGAGCAGCACGACCGGCGACAGCACGACACCACAGGCGCAGGCGGCGGGCCTCGAACGCGGCGAGAAGTCGTCCGCCGCGGCCGAAGCAAACACGAGCGCGAGCGGCGGGCGCTCGGACTTTGCCGCGCGCATCGCGCGCACCGAACTAGACACGGGCGCGACGCTCCTCGTACTCGAAAACCACGCGACGCCGACGCTCGCCCTGCGCGCCTCTTTGCGCGCCGGGTCGTATTTCGAGCCGCGCGACAAGCCGGGACTCGCGCGCCTCACGGCCGATATGCTCGCGCGCGGCACGGCGCGGCGCACGAAGCTCGAACTCGCGGGCGATCTGGAAGCGGTCGGCGCGGAGCTTGATTTCGAGACCGATCCGTTCGCCGTCAACGTGGCGGGGCGCGCGCTCGCCAAGGATGCGCCGCTGCTCATCCGCACGCTCGCCGAAGAGTTGCGTGAGCCTTCGTTCCCGGCGGACGAACTTGAGAAGCAGAAGCAGCAGACCATCGCCGCCATTCAGGAGCAGCAGGCGAACACACGCGCGCGCGCCTACGAGCGGCTGACGCAACTCATCTTCGATCCGGCCAACCCCTTCTACCAGCACGCGGGCGAACAACTCATCGCCAGCATCAACGCGATCACGGTCGCGGACGTGCGCCGCTTCTACGAAGAGCGTTACGGCGGGCGCTCGCTCGTGGTCGCCCTGGCGGGCGCGGTCTCGGCGGCGGAGGCGGCGGCACAGTTCCGCGCGGCGTTCGACTCGTTCGCGGGGCCGGCGAGTGTGGACGTTGCGGTGAGCGAGCCGCCGCAGGGGGCGGCGACGCGGCGCGAGGTCGTGCTCTTGGCGGACAAGGCGAACGTGGACGTGCTGCTCGGCTCGGCCGCGCCGCTCCGACGCGACGCCGCCGACTATTACGCGGCGCTCCTCGCCAACAGCGCGCTTGGCGAGAGCACGCTCTCGTCGCGGCTGGGCCTACAGGTGCGCGACCGTGAGGGGCTGACCTACGGCATCGGCTCGCGCTTCCGCGCGCCGAGTCTGGCGGCGGGGCCTTGGTACATCGCCGTCTCGGTCAACCCGCAGAACGTCGAGCAGGCGATAGGCTCTGCGCTGAATGTGCTGCGCGAGTACGTGGCCGAAGGCATCCGCGCGGACGAGTTGGCGGACGAGAAGTCGGCCGCCATCGGCGCATTCAAGGTCGCGCTCGCCACGAACGCCGGTCTGGCGGAGGCGCTGTGGAACGCGGAGTTCTACCGGCTCGGCGCGGACTACGTGGATCGCTACCCGCAGCTTATCGAAGCCGTGACGCGCGACGAGGTGAACGCGGCCATACGCAAATACTTCCGCCCCGAACAACTCACCGTCGTCATCGCGGGCGACTACGCCGCGCCAACATAACAACCTGCTTAGCAGCCGTTTGGAAAGCCATTCGCGCCTCCTCCGCGTTCCTTCGCGGCTCTCTTTGCGCCCTTTGCGGTAAAAAATTCTTAACCGCAAAGAACGCGAAGCGGGCCGCAGAGGAACGCGGAGGAGGCGCGACGCTCTCAGCACTTTTCAAACAGGCTCTTACTGCGGCGGGCCGAACCTGAGCCGGTACTCCTGCGAGTTCATGAAGCCGTTGACCATCGTGCGGAAGTCATCCGGGTGCGCCGTCAGGTAATTCAGCCACGCGTTGAAGCCCGGCGTGTCGGGCGTCCTGCGCAGATAGCCGTAGTACTGCATGGCGACGAAGGCGCGGTTGAACTCAAGGTTTAGTATCTCCTGACTCTGCACGACGGCGCGCAAGACCTGCGCGCGTGTGAGCGTGCCCGCCGTCAGGCGGCTGACGAGATCGTTCTGCGTCAGCGTCATCTGGACGCCCGCCTCCGGGTTGGCCGGGTCGGGCGTGGTGATGCTCGTCAGCCCGTAAGGGGCGAGCAGCTTGGCGACGTACTGTGTGTCGTTCCGGTCGTCGTAGGCGGCGTGGAAGTCCGCGCGCTCCGTGAAGCTGACGGCGTAGGCGGCGCGCTTGGCGAACACCTCGTCGGCGGTCGCGCCCGTCACGCTGCGCATGTCCGGGATGATCTCGGCGTACTGCGGCAGGCGTTGCAGCCCGACCTTGTAGAACAGGAAGACGTAGAAGCCTTTCAACTGAAATTCGGGCGAGCCAAAGAAGGCGGCCGAGACGGTGATGCGGTCGCAAGCCGCCGACGGGCTGTTCGGATCGGTGTTGTTCACGTCCGGGCAGCGGTTGAGCACTCCCGACCACGGCTCGCCCTGCTCCGGCTCGCGCGAGAGGAAATCTAAATACTGCTGGCGGACGAAGAACGGCGTCGTGAAGATCGGGTTCGCCTGGCCCGGCGTGTCGTTGTCGGTGATGGTGAGCGTCGCCGTGCTCTGCGCGCCAGTCAGGACGCCGACGGGTTTGGTCAGGCGCAGCGTGACGGTCTCGTTCGGCTCGACGTGCGCGTCGTCAATGATGGGCACGTTGATCGTCTTCGTGGTCTCGCCGCCGGAGAAGAGCAAGGTGTCCACGCTGGTCGCGTAGTCGCAGCGGGCGAAGGCGACGCCGGGCTTGGTCGTCGTGTCGTCGCAGCGCACCGCCGCGGGGTCGTCCACGGTCTCGTAAGAAATGATCGCGCCGCCGTTTGTGTTGCCCGTGCGCGTGACGGTGATGCTTGCACGCACGCCGCCTTCGCCGACGGTGTAGTTGGCGCTGCTGAACTGGACGGTGCTCGTGTCGGCCGCGCTCGCGCCGGTGAAGTTCGCGGTCTGGTTGCCCCTGACGCCGTTCGACGAGACGAAGGTGACGGAAGCCGGGTTGAAGACGAACGTGCTCCTGACCGGCGTCACCTGGATGCTGGTGTCGGGCGTGTAGGGGATGCTGTAGTTGCCGTTGGCGTCGGTCTGGCCCGTCAGCGAGCCTGTGTTGGGGCCGCGGATGATGATCGTCACGCCGCTGATCCCTGCGCCGCCCGCCGTCGTGATGCGCCCGCTCACGGTCGGCGGCAGCACGACGAAGTTGGCCACCTGGTCGGCGCTCAGGTTGTTGAAGCTCGCGTTCGCGGGGCTGAAGTTGAAGCCGGAGAACTGCGAGGGCGTGACCGTGTAGTTGACCCCGGCGTTCAGGTTGAAGAAGCCGTAGTTGCCGTTCGCGTCGGTGACGGACGTGCCGTTCTGCGCGCCGCTCAACTCGACCGAGACGCCGCTGACCGGCTGCCCGTTCCGGTTCGTCAAACGCCCCGTGATTGAGAACGACGGCAGCGCGAACAGTACCGTGCCGCCGCGCGGCGCGACCGGCTGCATGAAGATCGTCCCGTTCGAGACTGTGTAGAGCGCACCCGTGAAGGCGTCGCGCAGGCGCTTGCCGTTCGCCAGGATCGAGCCGACGGGGACGGCGGGCGACTCAAACTCGCTGCCGTTGTTTAAGACGACCACGGCCTTCTCGTCCGCGCTCACGCGGGCGAAGGCGTAGGAGTGATCGTCGCTCGTGAAGGGCTGCGTCGTGTCGCCGGTCAGGAGCGTCTCGAACGAGCCGGTGCGCAGGGACGAGTGGGCTTTGCGCAGCGCCGCGAGCTGGCTGTAATAAGCGATCAGGCTGTTGTCCGCCGGGCCGTAGACGTTCTGGTTGCCGCTCTCGTCCGCCCATGGGTAGGGCGCGCGGTTGTACGGATCGTCTTCGGGGCCCGACGAGCCGTTGGCGCGCGACGGCGCGTTTATCCCCGCTTCGTCGCCGTAGTAGATCATCGGTGCGCCGACGTAGGTGAACTGGAAAAGCGCCGCCAACTTCAGCCGCTCTTTCGCTTGCATCAATCCGCTGTCGCCCAACTCGGTCAGGACGTAGAGCGCGCGGTTGGTGTCGTGCGAGTCGAGCAGGTTGAGCATCGCGGCGGTGGCCTGCGGCGGGTAGTCTTCGCGCACGGCGCGCAGAGCGTGGTCGAACTGGCTCGGCTTGAGCGCGACGATCTGGTTAGCGCCGTTGTTGTCGTTGTCGCCCCAGTTAAACGCGCCGCGCGCAAAGCCCAAGACGTTCTTGCGGAAGCGGTAGTTCATCACCGAGTCGAGCTGATCGCCCGCGAGGAACTGGCTCGCGTCCTCGAAGATTTCGCCGACGAGCGGGCCGTCCGCCCTGTAGGATTTCGCAAAGGGCCGGTACTCGTGCCACCAGTTGTGCGAGATGCTGGGCGCAACATCGAAGCGCCAGCCGGCCGCGCCCCGGTCGTACCAGTGCTTTGTCACGTTGTCCACCGGGTCGCGGTAGAAGAAGTCGCGCACTTGCCCGCTCTCGTCCACGAACTCCGGCAGACTCTTGAAGCCAAACCAGCCAGAATAGTCGTTGTCGCCGCAGGGCGTGTGCGCGTTGAAGAAGACGAACCAACTGCGGTAGGGCGAACTGAGGTTCTCGCACCCGCCGTCGGACGCGTAGCGGTGGTAGCGATCAAAGTAGAGGCTGTCGGACGAGGCGTGGTTGAAGACGGCGTCGAGGATCAGGTGCATGCCGCGCTGGTTGACGGCAGCGACGAGCGACTGGAACGCTGCGTCGCCGCCGAGTGCTGGATCGATGTGCAGGTAGTCGTCCGTGTCGTAGCGGTGGTTCGAGCGCGCGGCAAAGATCGGGTTCAGGTAGATCGTGTCTATGCCGAGCGCCTGCAAGTAGTCGAGCTTCTGCTCGACGCCCTTGAGGTCGCCGCCGAAGAAGTCGCGGTTGAATTTGCCGGACACGCGCCCGTCTTCGACCGCTTCGTTCCACGTCTGATGCAGCAAGGCCGGCACTCTGGCCGGCGTCCCGTCGTCATAAAATACCGGACAGCCCGTCGTGCCGCCCGGCCGGCAGTAGTCGTTTGTCTGATCGCCGTTGCGGAAGCGGTCGGGGAAGATTTGATAGACGTTGGCGTTCTGTAGCCAGGCGGGCGTCTGGAAGCTCGGCTCGTAAGCCGTCAGTTGGAACGCGGGGAAAGGCTCGCTCGTGCTCGCCGCGCCGTCGCCGCCCTGGTTCAGATTGTCGTTGTCGTCCGCGTAGGCGTCGCTGTAGTAGGCGGTCGCGCCGCCGTCCGTGACGCGAAATTTGTAGTAGAGGACTGCGGGCGCACTCGGCGTCGTCAGGTTGCACTCCCAGATGTCGTAGGTCGTGCCGCTTTCGTCGCGCGTGCCGGCCGCCGTCATCGGGACGGAGACGGGCGAGTTGGGCGTGTTCGCGCCCGTGGCCGGATCGAACTGGTAGTAGAAGAGCGTCACGCTCTGCACGTCTGCCTGCGCGCTGCGGAAGCGTAGACGCACGGACGTGCCCGCCGCGACCGCGCCGAACGGCGTGCGGTAGAAACTATCGAACGTGTCGTGGCGCAGCGCCGCCTGTTGAATCTGCCCATCGCCGACCGCCGCGGCCGCGAGCCTGTGCCCGGCGGACGCGACGACGACAAAGCAGACGGCGGCGAGCACGAGCGCGCGCCCACGGAATGGCGAGGTTAAATTCATCATAAGACCTTTCAGCGACGAAATCGGCCGGACAAGTAAGCCCGCCGATTTTAACCCGGCGGCACTGGCTCATGAAAATGCGGACGGCTGACGGGAAGCCTTGCGGCGACGGGCGGCGTTCGCGTTGGCGGGACGATAGCCCATCGCGCCGTCGCGCGGCAACCGCCAGTGTGGGCGTTAGGGTCTATTCATGCTCGGCAAAAAAGCAGGAACCACGACACCACACGAAGCACCACGAACGAAGACCACGCACTTCGTCATCTTTCTTCGTGTCTGTTCGTGTGATTTCGTGGTTCCTGCCTTTTCTGCCTGAGAATGAACAGAACCTACGCGGCGCAATTCCAGCCGGACGCGCGCGTTTTTGTGCTAAGCTCTGCGCCCAAGATTTGACGAAGCCGGCGGCGTTCGTAACTCACCGCGCCGCGCGTGCCTGTGTAGCGAACGGGACGAAAGGCAACCTGGGATGCGACGACGCAGAGGCGACGGCTGCCCCGTGGCGGGCCTGTTGCAGGTGGTGGGCGACAGGTGGACGCTGCTCGTGGTGCGCGACCTGGCGCGCGCGCCGCGCCGCACGACCGAACTGCTCGCCGCCTTGCACCCGATCAGCAGCCGCACGCTCGTCGAGCGCCTGCGCGAGATGGAGCACGACGCGCTCGTCGAGCGGCGCGACCTGGGCGGCAGCCCGCCGCACGTCGAGTACGCGCTGACCGAGCGGGGTCGTCGGCTGCTGCCGCTGGTTGACCTGCTGCGCGAGTTGGGCGAGTCGTTGGGCTGTAACGAGTGCGCCGACCGCAAGGCGCGGCTCGGCGAATACTGCGACGTGTGCCCGCAGCGCACGCCGCCGCGCCACGCCCCCGCGCGCACGCGCGACGATTCCATCGTGCTGCTCTGAAACGCTCCGCCGCGCCAAACGTCTTACACCCCATGAGCCGCACACTCAACCGCGCCGCGCTGACGAGCGACTTGGCGCTGCTTGCCTACCTGTCGCTCGCCAAGCTCGCCGTACACCTGCTGACCAACATCAACTACGGCTACTTCCGCGACGAGCTTTACTACATCGCCTGCGGCGAACACCTCGCGTGGGGCTACGCCGATCAGCCACCGCTCATCGCCCTGGTCGCGCGTGCCACACGTCTGTTCGGCGACTCGCTTTTCGCCTTGCGCCTGCCGGCGGCGCTCGCAGGCGCGCTGCTCGTCTTCGTCGCGGGCCTCCTGGCGCGCGAACTCGGCGGGCGGCGCTTCGCGCTCGTCACCACCGCGCTCGCCGTCATCATCGCGCCGGTCTATCTCTACCTGCACACGATCCTCACGATGAACGCCTTCGAGCCGCTGCTGTGGACGCTCGCGGCGTACCTGTTCGTGCTCGTCGTCAAGTACGACCGCCCGCGCCTGTGGCTACTGTTCGGTCTCGTCGCCGGTGTCGGCTTACTGAACAAACACTCGATGCTGACCTTCGGCTTCAGCATCGTCGCGGGGCTGCTGCTCACGCCCGCGCGCAAATATCTCTTCAGCCGTTGGCTGTGGCTCGGCGGGCTGACGGCGGGCGTCATCTTTCTGCCGAACATCATCTGGGAGATGCGGCACGAGTGGGCGACCGTCGAGGTGCTGCGCAACGCCGCCGTCAACCAGAACCTGCCGCTCTCGCCCTTCGGCTTCTTCGCCGGTCAACTCCAACTCATGCACCCGCTCACGCTCCCCCTCTGGCTCGGCGGACTCTACTTCTACCTGTTCACGCGCACGGGCCGCCCCTACCGCGCGCTCGGCTTTGCCTACCTCATCCTCTTCGCGCTGTTCGTCGGCCTCAAAGGCAAAATCTACTACCTCGCGCCCGCCTACCCCTGGCTCTTTGCCGGCGGCGCGGTCGCATGGGAGCGCGCGGTCGCGCACTTGCGCCGGCCCGTGCTGCGGCCCGTCACGGTCGGACTATTGCTCCTAGGCGGCGCGCTCACCGCGCCCCTGATGCTGCCCGTGCTGCCGGTCGAGTCTTACCGGCGCTATGCCGCCGCGCTCGGCTTCGAGGGCGTGAAGACGGAGAAGCTGCGGACGGGGCCGCTGCCGCAGCACTTCGCGGACATGTTCGGCTGGGAGGAGATGGTCGCCACGGTCGCCGACGCTTACCACCGGCTGCCGCCGGAAGACCAGGCGCGTTGCGCCATCTTCGCGCGCAACTACGGCGAGGCCGGCGCGATTGATTTTTTCGGCCCACGCTACGGGCTGCCCAAGTCAATCGCCAAGCACCAGAACTACTGGCTCTGGGGCCCGCGCGACTACACCGGCGAGTGCCTGCTCACGGTCGGCGAGCGGCTGAAGGACGTGCAGAAGAGTTACACACAGATCGAGCAGGTCGCCACCTTCACACACCCTTACGTCATGCCCTACGAGAACGACATGGGCATCTTCCTCTGCCGCCAACCAAAGTTCCCTTCGTTGCGCGAGCTGTGGCCGCAGGTCAAGTGCTATAGCTGTTAAGGCGCGAGCCGGCGCGACGGCCGGCGCACAAGTTAATCCTTGACAAAGCGTCGGCGCGTCCACGATTATCGCCGCGGATCAAGCCGCGCTTGGTCTTTTGCCTATGATCGTCTCCTGAACTTGAGTCGCCCGCGCTGCGTGAACGACGCGCAGGGTAGCGTGCGCCTGAACTAAACAGGCGCGGCCCTCCGTGCGCGCGCATAGCCGACTCAAGCCCGCCGCAACTCAACCCGAAACAACGTCAACGGCCACCGCACGCGCTGCTCGCGCGGCGGCGCAAACTCGCGTCCTGCTCGTCGCACACAGACGAGCGCGCACGGCGGGCGCTGGCCCTTCAGCCTTCAGGAGACAATCAAGTGACAGACACGGCACATTACAACCCACACGGCGAGTCGCTGCTCGACTACCAGCGCGGCGACACGACGGCGATTATTACCATCCACAGCGCGGGCGGGCTGACGGCGGACGTGCCGGTCGGCATCTTCTTCCGCGCGGCCGACGAGTTCCCGCTCGAACAACAGGCGCTCGCGCTGTGTCGCGGGCGCGTGCTCGACATCGGGGCGGGCGCGGGCGGGCACGCCTTGGCGCTTCAGGCGCGCGGCCTTGAGGTCGTGGCGATAGACTTCCTGCCGGAGTGCGTCGAGGTGATGCGCGCGCGCGGCGTCAGGGAGGCGCACGTGGCCGACATACACACCTACGAGACCGCGCCGTTCGACACGCTGCTCAGCCTGATGAACGGGCTGGCGATGGTGCACGACCTCGCGGGGCTGCGACCGTTCCTCGCGTCCTTGCGCCGCCTGCTCAAGCCCGGCGGGCAGTTCCTCGTTGACTCGACCGACTTGCGCCGGACGGGCCGCCCGCAGTCGGCGGCGATGGTCGAAGCTGCCGTGCGCGCCGGGCGCTACTTCGGCGAGGCGGACTTGCAGTTGGAGTACAAGGGCCGGCGCGGCGTCCCTTTCACGCAGCTATACGTGGACGCGGAGACGCTCGCGGAGCACGCGCGGGCCGCCGGCTGGGCATGCGAGATCGTCGTGCAGGAAGCGGCGGGGCGTTATCTCGCAAGGTTGACGTGAGCGAGAGGCCGGGTTAACACAGAGACACAGAGGAGGCATGGAGGGCAAAGAGAAAAACTCTTTGCCCTCCATGCCTCCTCTGTGTTGAATTGATCGCCCGCTAAATTCGATCTGGCATCAATCTCAATCGCCGGCCGCCGCGCCTTCGCCCTCGACCTTGTTCGGCACGACCTCGCCATCGGGCATGATGACGATGGCGTGGTCGGGCATGACCCGCTCGCCTTCGATGGTGATCTCTTCGCCGGTCGGGGTGGGGACGGGCAGGTGATCGAGGAAGCGTTCGGCGTCTATGGCGGCCATGCAGCCCGTGCCGGCGGCGGTGACGGCCTGGCGGTAGAAGTTGTCCTGCGCGTCGCCGCAGGCGAAGACGCCTGGGATGTTCGTGGCCATCGAGCGCCCCGACGTTTTGAGATAGCCGACCTCGTCCATCTCCAGCCAGCCGCGGAACACGTCCGTGTTCGGCTTGTGCCCGATGGCGACGAAGACGCCAGCACAGGGGAAGATGTGCTCCTCGCCCGTCTTTAGGTTGCGCAGCCGCACGCCCGTCACGCCCTCCGCCTGCGTGCCGAGTATCTCCTCGACCGCCGTGTCCCAGATGAAGTCGATCTTCTCGTTCTGGAGCGCCTTGTCCTGCATGATCTTCGACGCGCGCAGCTTGTCGCGGCGGTGGACGACCGTGACGCGCGAGGCGTAGCGCGCCAGGAAGGTGGCCTCCTCCATCGCCGTGTCGCCGCCGCCGACGACGACCAGCGGGCGGTTGCGGAAGGCCGGCAGCGGGCCGTCGCAGGTGGCGCACGCGGAGACGCCGTTGCCGCCGAGGCCCTCCGGCACTTTCGCCTCGCCCGGTATGCCGAGCCACTTGGCGGATGCGCCCGACGCGATGATCAGCGTGTCCGCCTTGATCTCATGCTCCTCCGTGTGGAGTGTGAACGGGCGGCGCGCGAGATCAACTTTATCGATCCACGCGGTCAGAAACTCCGTGCCGAAGCGTGCTGCCTGCGCGCGGAACTGATCCATCAACTCCGGGCCTTGAATCCCTGCGGCGAAGCCCGGATAGTTCTCCACCTCGGTCGTGATGGTGAGTTGCCCGCCGGGCTGCGGGCCTTCGACGACGAGCGGCTTCAGGTCGGCGCGCGCGGCGTAGATGGCGGCGGTCAGCCCGGCCGGCCCTGAGCCTACGATCACGACGCTCTTGTGTAGTTGCTCTTTGCTCATTGCGCTTTCGGTTCGCACTCCTTCGGGGGTCGGCGCTGGGGCGCGCTCTTTCAAGCCGCCCGCGCCGCGCGTGTAGCCTTTTCGCTTGCGTGTGTAGTATAACTCTGCCGCTCTAGGGTAGTCGAACTAAAGACCACGTGAGACGCGCGGGCGACCAGGGACGGCAGTCTCTTTTCACTCACAACGCGCGGGGAAGCCGTTGAGCACACCGGGCGCGCAGACCGCAGACCAGACCGAACTGATCGCCGTGCTCGGCGCGGGCACGATGGGGCACGGCATCGCGCAGGTGGCGGCGCAGGCCGGCTTCCGCGTCGTGCTGCGCGACGTGGAGCGCGAGCCGCTCGCGCGCGGCATCGCCGCCATCGAGCGCAACCTCGCCAAAGGCATCGAGCGCGCCAAGCTCACCGAGGCCGAGCGCGACCAGACGCTGCAACGCATCCGCGGCGCGACGAGCCTCGGCGAAGCCCGCGACGCAGACCTCTTCATCGAGGCCGTGCCCGAACAGATGGCGCTGAAGCACGAGACCCTGCGCGCGGTCGAAGAGACGGCGGCGCGCGACTTTATCTTCGCGACCAACACCTCTTCGCTCTCGATCACGGAGATCGCCCGCGTCGCGCGCACGCCCGAGCGCGTCGTCGGCATGCACTTCTTTAACCCCGTCCACATCATGCGCCTCGTGGAGATCGTCGTCGGCGAGCGGACGAGCGCGGAGACGGTCGCGGCGGTGCGCGCGGTCGGCCAGCGGATGCGCAAAGAGCCGATTACGGTGCGCGACGTGCCCGGTTTCGCGTCGAGCCGGCTGGGCGTGGCCTTGGGGCTGGAGGCGATGCGGATGCTGGAGCAGGGCGTGGCGAGCGCGAAAGATATAGATACCGCGATGGAGTTAGGCTACAATCACCCCATGGGGCCGTTGCGTCTGACCGATCTCGTCGGCCTCGACATACGTCTGCACATCGCCGAGTATCTGCACCACGCGCTCGGCGCAGAGACCTTCCGCCCGCCGGAACTGCTGCGCCGCATGGTCGCCGAAGGGAAGCTGGGCAAGAAGAGTGGCGAAGGCTTTTACAAGTGGAATGAGGAGGGGCGGTGAATAGCAGGCTATAAGCAGAAAGCATCAGGCAGCACACGTTCGCCGGCTGCCTACCGCCTACTGCCTACCGCCTACTGCTTTCTGACATGAGCACCCCGAATCAGGAAGAGAGACGCTTCGCGCTGCGCATGGCGTTGCGCCTGCCCATCGTCGTGTCGGGCCGGGCCGAGGACGGCGCGGCGTGGAGCGAGCCGACCGAGACGGACGATATCTCCACCACCGGCGCGCTCTTCCACCTCAACCAGAAGGTCACGCGCGGCGACCAACTCTACCTGCGCGCACACAAGCCCGATGGCGCGCCCATCGAAGCAACCGCCCGCGTCGTCCGCATCGCCTCCGCCATCTACGGCACGGCGCGCATCGGCGTCGCCATCCTTGAGCCGACCGAGAACTGGCTGCGCCTCTTCGTCGCCTGGGTCGCCGACGAACAGACGGCCGCGCCAGAAAACGAATAAGAGCAGTGACGAGTGACAAGTGACAAGTGACGAGTTAAGACAAAAGAACTTGTCACTTGTCACTCGTCACTCGTCACTTTTTTAAGGAGACATATGCCGCAGACCTACGAGACGCTGCTGGTCGAACGGCGCGAGCGCGTCGCCATCATCACGATCAACCGGCCCGACAAGCGTAACGCCCTGAACATCAGGACGCGCGAGGAGGGCGCGGCGGCGCTCGATGAGTTGCGCGCGGACGAGGGCGTGCGCGTCGTCGTCATCACGGGCGCAGGCGACAAGGCGTTCATCGCGGGCGCGGACATCGGCGAGTTCGCCGGGCGCACCGCCGTCACGCAGCGCGACGTGATGACCGGCCGCTCCCTCTTCACCGCCATCGACACTTTCCCGAAGCCGGTCATCGCGATGGTCAACGGCTACTGCCTCGGCGGCGGCTGCGAGTTGGCGATGGCCTGCGACCTGCGCATCGCGAGCGAGCGCGCTTCGTTCGGCCAGCCCGAAATTAACCTCGGCATCATCCCCGGCGGCGGCGGCACGCAACGCCTGACGCACCTGGTCGGCGAAGGCAACGCGATGCAACTCATCCTGACCGGCGAGATCATCAACGCGCAGGCGGCGCACGCCATTGGCCTCGTCAACATGGTCGTGCCGCACGAAGAACTCGAAGCCAAGACGATGGAGTTGGCCAACCGCATCGCCGAGAAAAGCCCCATCGCGCTGCGCCTCGCCAAAGAGGCCGTCAAGACGGCCGCGCGCTCGACGCTCGACGAGGGCCTGCGCCGCGAGATCGATCTCTTCGCCCTCTGCTTTTCGAGCGAAGACAAGGACGAAGGCGTCAAGGCGTTCCTCGAAAAGCGCAAGCCTGAATTCAAAGGCAGGTGAGGGGCGGCGGTGCGCGCGGCTCTCGTCATTCTCGGCATCGTGTTGGGCGCGGCGGGTGGTGTCATCGCCTACCGCGCCGCCTTCCTCGCGCCGCCCGCCGGCATCGTGGTCGTCACCCAATCGAGCGCGCACGAAGTACAGAACGTGTGGCAGATCGCGGGCGGCATCGTCCTGCTCGTCGCGGGCGCGCTCATCGCATTTTTTGCCGCGCGCCGCGCCTGAAGCCCGCTTGACGAAATTTCTGACGTTGGGCTAATCTCTTTTCAGTCCTGGCTACGGATGTAGTCGCACGTGGGGCCGTGGCGCAGTTGGGAGCGCGTTTGAATGGCATTCAAAAGGTCGTGGGTTCGAATCCCACCGGCTCCACCAAATTTTCCTCACTCACCATGCTCTCAACTCAGCAACGCAAGGCTGAAATTGCCCGCCTGAAGGTCGAAAGCCGCGCGCTGGAACTCGGCGTCGTATTCAGCAAACCTTCAATCGAAGGCACACGCTACGACTGCATTCTTGATATAGACGGGAAACTTTATCGAGTGCAGATCAAGTACTGCGACTGTCTGGCGGTGCACGCCTCAGGAGCAGTGCAAGTTAGACTGAGGTCAACGGCGGGACAAGGCGCGGCAAGATGCTATACGCGGGACGAAGTTGACGCGCTCATCGTTTATCTCCCTTCGGTTGACAGACTCTGTTTCTTCCCCCCAGACGTATTCTGCGGGAAGACGGCCATACATATCCGGTTGCAGCCTTCGCGGAACGGGCAAACTAAAGGGTGCTTGCCCGCCGAGAATTATTTCTGGTAATTCAAGCGGTCAGGGGTTCGATCCTCCTCGGCCCCGTCAATCAAAGCAATAAGCTCAGGGCAGCCACGTGGCTGCCCTGATTCATTTGGTGTGCTGTTGCTTGCTAAAGCTTCCCGCCTGCGGACAACCCTTTATCGGCGACTGACCATCTCCTCGGTGAGCGCAATTCACACTCGCGGAGCGGAACGCAAGAAACTCTCAGTCTTCCCGTTCAATTTTCGTCGTAAGGCTTCGACCGTATAACGCGGCTGCGGCCTGTCAGGCAGTTACCTTCGCGCCCTCCGGTGCTGGCGGAGAGCTAAGAGCTTAGTTCGTCTAACAGGAGTTCAGGCCGTGAAATCTGCACGCTCCGGCAACCAGTTAGTTCGTGCCACGCTGGCCTTCGTCGTGGTCGCCTGCGCCGCTCTCGCCTATACCGTCGCGCCGCGCGATTATGTGTTCGCCGCCGACACGGAACTCGCCGCCGTGTACCGCGACGGCGCGCTGCACGTC
>Ga0081539_10001432_pt1 | contig 40874 bp, 42 predicted proteins | sample TabmetS4T2R2_FD_71023 | JGI IMG/M metagenome (GOLD analysis project Ga0081539, IMG submission 71023) | Tabebuia heterophylla rhizosphere microbial communities from the University of Puerto Rico - S4T2R2 | ecosystem: Host-associated > Plants > Roots > Rhizosphere ... | reverse complement strand
CGGACGCGATCGTGACCGTCGGCTGGTTGGTGATCGGCGTCCGCTCGGACGGGCGGGTGACGAGCCGGGCGAGGCCGACGAGCTGCGCGTCGATCTCGCCGTCGAGCTGCTTGCTGGACTGCTGGACCGCCGCGACGGCGTCCAGCGCGCGGGGAATGTCCGGTCCGAAGGCGTAGTACTGCGGGTTCTTGATCGTGCCGGTGGGCGGCAGGAGCGCGACGAGGGCGACGCCGATGACGGCCGTGGTGGCGAGCGCCGCCGCGGTCGTGTACCGCAGTCTCGGCCCGCTGCGGTTGCGGACCGCGAGCGCGACGAGGACCCCCAGGGCGGCCGCGCACGCCAGCGTGATCGCGACGAGGTTGATGAGGTACGCCTTGACCGCGCTGCGCGCCTCCGCCCGGATGTCCTGGAGGTCCAGCTTGCCGCCCTGGGCGATGTTGGACACCGTGCGGCGGTCGATCGTCCGCAGGTCGACGTGCAGGCGCACCGGCAGCCGGATCGTGCCGTCGTAGCGCACGCCCCAGTCCACGAGCGGGACGTAGAGGTCGAGCGCGCCGCGGTGGCCGGGGTCGACCGAGATCTGGATGCGCCCGACCGACAGGTCCTGCGTCTGCGTGTACGTGTTGAGCGTGACGTAGGCGCCCAGGAGGGTCGCGGCTATCACGACGAGGAGGGTCAGCGCGTGTCGCGCGGACCGCCATGGGATTCTGCGTGGGCGCGGAAGCCGTGTCAGGCTCGGGCGCCGCTTCACTGCTCCAGCCGTTGCCACCCTCATCCGAGGGTAGTCGGCAGGTGCGGGTCAGCGGCGCAGCTCCCAGAGCTGCATCATGCAGACGCGCCGGTAGCCGAGGTGGTGGTAGAGCCGCTCGCCGACGTCGGTGGCCTGGAGCGTGGTCGTGGAGCAGCCGTCGTGCTGCGCCTGGCTGAGCGCCTGCCGCATCACCTTCGTCGCGAGGCCCAGGCGACGCGCCTTCGGGATCGTCGCCACGAAGCTGATCCCGCAGTCTTTGTGGTGGTGCAGCGCCAGCGCCACGGCCGCCGGCCCGCCGTCGTGGTCGACGCGGTAGCCGTGCAGGATGCCGTTGGGGAGCGGTCTCAGCGTCCGCTCGAGGCGGCCGTCGTAGTTTCCGTACGCGAGGTCGTTGACGCGGCCCACGGTCTCCAGGTCCGCTTCCGCGGGGGCGTCTTCTGGGTTGCCGTTCGTGTCCGGGAGCTCGTCGATGTACGCGGCCATGCCGGGGCTCGCGGTCGTGACCACCATCCCGGTTTTCGTGAGCTGCTGCGCGGCCTCGCTCGCCCGGTCGTCGAGCCATACGCCCCAGCGCCGGACCCGAGCGTCGTCGTAGCGCGCCTTCAGCTCGTGGAGGTGGCGCGGCGCCTCGTCCGGCTCCGTCGCCACCACGGCGTTGAGCGTCGGCGAGTCCGGCGCGCTCGGCACGACCGACGCGACCAGCCCGTCGCGTTCGATGACGGTCCCCCGGCCGGCATGCTCGCCCAGCAGCGCCTGAAGCGCCGCGAACCCATGCCACAGCCGCGCCGAGAGCACCCCGTCATCCATGGCCGTGAGGCTACTCGCGCCGGGGATCGGCGCTACGCTGATGCCCCCAACGCGCCCTCTTAGCTCAGTTGGTAGAGCACTTCCATGGTAAGGAAGGGGTCGCCGGTTCGAGTCCGGCAGAGGGCTCTCAACGAAACCGCTGCTAATGGGCGTTTCCGGCGGCAGCGGGGCCCGGAGGATCCTCGCCACGGAGGCCGTCTGGGTACTCAGTGGGTACCGCTCCGTCGCGGACCGCTCTCCTCGCCTCCTCGATCACCTCGACAGCGGGACGGCGGCGGGCGGGGTCGAACTCCTCGAACAGGCGCCCGTAGATGTCCAGGCAGGTGCTGGGTTTGTGCCCGAGCTGGGCGGCCACCTCGAGCACGTTGTGCCCCTCGAAGATCAGCAGGCTGGCGAAGCTGCCCCGGAGGTCGCGCGGGATGGTGTCAGCCGTGAGGCCGACGTCTCGCGCCGCCGGCTGGAAAATGCGCTCGCGCCAGTTGTCACAGTCGTCTCCTGACCAGGAGCCGAAGACCAGCTCGTCCTCGCCCGGTCGGCCGCAGCGGATGCGGAACTCGGCGAGGTCGCGGCCGAGAGGCGCGAGCAGTTTGGTGTAGCGTGGCTTGACCCGGCCGCCCTTCGTCGCGCGGAAGTTGATCGTGCGCTCGCCTACCTGCCACCACCGAAGCGGCAGGGCTTCCGATTCTGGACGCGGCCCCGAGTACGCGAGCAGGCTGACGAGCATCGCGTCGCGGTGCCGGTCGAGCTCCGGACGGCGCGCGTGGCGATGTCCGCGCTTGTCGCGCCGCTGTGTTGGATCGAGCATCCGGCTTCGGATCAGCTCGACGAAGTAGGGCGAGACGGGACGGGGCTCGCGCGTTCGCTCCTGCTTCGGCTTGGCGACCAGCGGGATGGGGTTGCGGGCGATCTCCTCGTCGCGCTCGGCGCGCTTGAGGATCGAGCGGAACACCGTGAGCGTCTTGATGATCGTCGGATCTCCGACGCCCTCCTTGCGGAGCCTGGTCACCCACGCCTCGATCGGCGCCGGCCGTAGCTGACGGAGTTGACGCGCGCGGACACGCGCCGGGCAACTCGCCTGACAGCCCCGGAGGCGCTCAGCCGACCGCCTCGCCGAAGATCCGCCGGTGTGTCTTCGGCTCGGTCCAGTTGGCCGCCGACGCCCCGGGTGCACCTGCCTGCGCGCTGATCGACTGGAGGACCTCGCGCCGCGGCACAGCTCAGCGGAAGAGGTGCTCGATGCCGCTGAGGGCCGCGCTTCCAAGGAAGATCTCGAGCACGACGCCGGCAACGCCCACGACGAGCGCCGCGATCACTATCGCGAAGTCCTCGAGAAGCACGGCGAGCGACAGCAGCACGACTCCGAGCGCTGGGAGCGTGTCGAGGCCGCTGAAAGGCGGGGCAAGGAAGGCGCCGAGCGACCCGGTGATCACGAGCACACCGAACACGATGTTGCTCAGGCGATGGTCGAACAGGATCCGCAGGCGCGGCGTCGAGACCCGCTCCAGCCGGCGGATCAGCCACGTGAGGCCCGAAATCAAGCGCTGCTGACGGTCGCCGGCGAGCTCGAGAGAGCGCCAGCGTTTCGGGAGCCATATGTGCTCGCGGCCGGCGATGAGCTGGGCCGCGAGCAGGACGGCAATAATCTCGAAGACGTGCGTGGCGCCGCCGGTGGGCAGCGGCAGTGCCGGGACTCCGAGCAGGAGGACGAAGAGAATGGCGAAGCTCTTCTCCCCGACCAGCTCGATGAGGCCGGCGACCGTCTTCTCGCCTTCGCCGTGCAGCCAGCGCTCGAGCTCGTCGCTGACCGTGCCGGGCCGCTCACTCGTTCCCGCCTGCCCGACACGATCGCCCGGCGCATGACGTCGTTCACCGGATGACCGCTCGTGAGGAGGCTGCGGTGTCGCGTTGGGCGTCAGCATCGGAGCCGGTCCCTCGCGAGAGCGGGCCCGGGTCATGTAACGAGACACCCAACACGGGCGGCCGCTTCACGCCGGCGCAGCCAATCGGTGAACCGTGCCACCTCGCTCCCGAGGATCGCGTATGCCTCGGGGAGCTCAGCGCGGCGCCGGACCAGGGCGCCCGCGACGATGCCGTGGAGATCGTCGATCGTATGAACCTCGACGCCCGACAGCTCGGCGGCTGCGGGCTCGACATCCCTCGGGACGGAGAGATCGATCAGCAACAGTGGCAGGGAGCCGGCACCCCGGCGTGCGAGCGCATGTCGCAGTTGGTCTCGATGCAGGATCGGCCGCGGCGAGCCGGTAGCGCTGATGACGACGTCAGACTGCGCCAAGGCCTCGTCGAGTCGGCCACGGGTGATCGCGTGACCCTCGTAGGACTCGGCGAGCCGCGCCGCGCGGGAAGGAGCGCGGCCAACGACAAGGAGCCGCTTCGCTCCTCGCTTGGCCAGCTGCTTGGCCACGAGTTCGCCCATGTTGCCGGCCCCGATCAGCAGCACGGTGGACTGGCTGAGCGTTCCACGGCAGTGGTGTGCGAGCTCGACGGTGGCGTGGGGGAGGCTCGCCGCCCCGCGTCCGATGGCGGTACGCGCGCGCACGCGGCGACCGGCCGCGACAGCCGAGTCGAACAAGCGGCGTAGCTCCGCGCCGGCGGTGCCGGCGGTGAGTGCGAGCTGGAGCGCCTTGCCTATCTGTCCCTGGATCTGCACCTCTCCAAGCACGAGCGAGTGGATCCCGGCCGCGGTTGCCGCGAGGCGGTGCGCTACTTGGTCATTGCGGTAGACGTGCAGCGCGCTCGCGAGCTCGGACGTGTCTAGGCCGTGGTAGAGCGCGAGAAAGGATGCGAGCTGGCGTTCATCGGGTCGGGATCGGGCGACGCCGTAGAGCTCGACGCGATTGCAGGTCGACAGGATCGCCGCCTGGTCGAGCAATCGATCGGTCGGATCGGTGAGCCGTTGAAGCGCCGCCGGGATCTCGGCGTCTGTAAACGCCAGTCGCTCGCGAAGCTCGACTCCCGCGGTCGTGTGATCGAGCCCGACCGCGACGAACTCCGGTCGTGACGATCGGCCCTGCCGGGTGCGGATGTGCGCTGCAGGAAAGGGGCGCATCACGCAGGTCGCACTCCGCTTACGGCAAGACCTCGTCCGCGCTGGTGGGCTCGGTTTGCGGCTGGTGATTGAGCGTCCGGCGAACCTTGGCCGACGCCGCGTAGATGCGTCGCACCTGCATGATCTCGCCAAGCGGCCGGTGCTCGGCCGTGACCCGCCACTGGTTGAACGCGAGCGCGTCGCCCTTCTCGAAGTGTCCGGAGATGTCCTGGCGCGGGAGGTGCACCCGGGCGACGGTGACGAAGGGCGACAGCTTCTCGGGCCACTCGACGGTCGAGTCGTTGACCGGCATCGCCTCGAGGTCCCTGCAGAGCTGGACCTGAAGATCGAAGTCGAACGCTCGTGCGCGCAGCTCGTCCGCGAGCACCGGACCGAACACGTCGGGTCCGCTGCGGAGGTCGAGCTCGCGGTGGATCACATGCTCCGTGCTGTCGGCATCCGGAGCGACGCGAACCTTGGCGACGTGGTCGCCATGACGTACCGCGGCCATCGTCCAGTACGTGCTCAGCAGCGGATTCCGGATCGGCGTCTGCGCAGCCTTCACGAACGCGAACATCTCCTCCCATGCCCAGTCCGACTGCTCGAACCTGCCCTTGCCGGTCAGCAGATCGGTCAAGAGCTCGCGAAACCCCGCCTTGCCGCGCGCGAGGTACTTGGCGGAGTCGTTTCCGACCTCCTGGAGGACGACATAATGCTTCGCCGTGTTGGCCACGAAGGTCGGGTTGTTCTTGAGCACGAGATCGAACGTGCTCGAGTCCGGCTCGTCTTCGACCAGCTTGGCTCCGTGGACATCGAAGATCTTGATCGCGAAGCCGAGAACGGGCCCGAGTTGCGCGTCGGGGCCCAGATGGTTGTTGGCGCTCGAGAAGCGAATCAGCGCGCCGTGGTGGCCCGGCTTCGCGTAGATGCCCTGGGCGTAGGGCGCGGGCACGTCGCGGAGGATCTCGACTTGCGCCTTGACCACGCCCAGTGCCTTCGCGTGGGCGCCGCGTACAGCATGTCCGGTTCCCTCCCTTGTCGGAGATTCACGGACCGTCTTCTCCCAGAAGTCGATGATCCGGGCCATGTACTCGTCGATGTTCGGATCGATCGTCTCGATGTCGGGGGAGTAGCGCACGAAGTCGGATGCCATCGGTCAGCGCTCCTGGGGGGAGTCGAGGTTGGCGAGCCATCTCAATGCAGACAGCGAGGGCAGGAAGAAGTACTCGCCGCCGCGCAGCACGTTGAACGTCTCGATGCCGTGGATCCGACGTCTGACCGGCTTCCGTGGGATCGTGAACGTGGCTCCGTCCTCCTGCAGGCCGACGTTGGGATCGCGTTCGTCGCCCAGGCTCATGAAGTTGCCGTTGTTGATCCATTCCCTTTGCAGGAACTCCATCGTGGCCATCGCCTTGGCGCTGATGAAGATGAAGTGCAGCCCGCGGGGCGTCTCGTCGTCGTGCGGCGAGATCGCGTTCGGGTCGTAGGGCGCGCCGTAGGTGGTGCTGCGCCGGATGATGCGGTGGATGTTCACGTCGGCGAGCAGTGCCATCTTGGTGTCGCGCGGATTCATGCGCCGCATGTGTGAGCCCAGCGGCACCTGCCGGCCGTCCGGATCGGCAGCATAGGTGAAGTGGTTGTTTTGCAGCGGGTCTGCGCCGAGCGCGGGGTCGTCCTGGCCCGGCGCTAGTGTCAACGGGGCGCCGCTGCGCCATCGCCCCACGAGCTTCGCCGCCAGCAGCTCACGCTCGTCCTGCGTCCGGGCGTGCTCCTGCAGGAAGCGGTTGAACGCCCCGACCCGCGATTGGTACTTGCGCAGCCCGAGGTAGGTGCCGTTCCGCGCGAGCACGTCCGGCTGTGGCGCCGGAAGCGGCGAGCCGGCCTCACCGGCGTAGCCGAGGATGAACTCGCCCGCTTTGATCGCCGGTCCCTGACCCGGCAGTGGCTCGACGCCGCTGCCCTCGATCGCGGGCTGGGCGATCGAATCGCGGTACCCGAGCGGGTTCAGATCGCCGGGCTGGGCGCCGAAGTCTTGCGCGGACACGACCGTCAGGCCGGGGCGTCCCTCATAGTGCTGCCGCGCAGTGTCCATCGTGCGACGCCACGTCTCCTCTGAGTCGCTGAAGGCGCTGACGCCGATGTGGATGAGTCCGGTCCCGAAGTGCGGCTCCCAGTGCTCGGGGTCGTTGACCCCGTGGTCGAGGAGCTCGTCCGCGCGCGCGGCCATCCCCACCCGGAACGGTTCCGGGAAGCTCCGGAGCGAATCGTCCGGCAGGCCGAGCGCCACCAGCCCGGAGTAGGTGATCGCCACCGCGATCCAGGGTTCGTCGGCCTGCCACCAGTCGGCGGCGGAGGCGACATGCGGCGTCAGATCGCGCAGGAACTCGCGGCCGGCACGCACGTCATCCACATGCAGCATGACGTGCGTGCCGTAGTACGGCTCGGGGCGGTAGCGCAGCACCGTGGCCTGAATGTCGTCCAGTTCGACGGTGACGCGGCCGCGCGAAAGGTTGCCGCCGACGCGGCCGATGACAGTCATGGTGCCCTCGCCGCCCGAGCTAGTCGCCGACCTTGTCCAGGAACTCGTTGAGCGCCTGGCCGTTGCGCTTCAGCTTGCGCGTCTCCACCACGGTCAGATCCGGGTTCGCGACGTACCAGCCTTCGGCGGTGACTTGATACTTCAAGAAGTAGTCCTTCGCCTCGGGGCTGTGAATCCCCGGCCAGTCGAGGAATGCAGAAGAGATGATGTCGAGGTAGTCGGGGATCTTCGCCGCGAAGTCGTCGATGTAGACGTCCCAATCACCGTCGTAGGCGGTGGCGAAAAGCAGCTTCGTGTCGTTGTCCAGGAACACGAAGCGCATGTCGTGGACGGTGCCGACCCTGTCCGCGCCGTCGAAGTTCCCGTCCAGCAGCTGCAGGAAGCTCCGCAGACGCTGTGCTCCGCCGGGCGCGAGCGGAACGATCAGGGTCAACTCCGAGACTTTCCCCTGACGGCTGCCGGCGCGGCCGGCGCTCTCCATCCGGGATGCGGGCTCGATCGACGCCACCTGCGACTTGAGCTCGTCGATCACGTTCTCGACAGCCGCCTTCGCGTACGCCGGCGCGTCCGCGAAGAGCTCCCGAAACTGCGCGATCTTCTCGGCTACCTGCTCGGGGCGAGGCTCCGCGTGTACTTCGGTTGTCATGTCTCACTTCTCCTTTCGGTCCGCTGGCGGCACTAGTCGCCGACCTTGTCGAAGAACTCCTCGACGGCGTCGCCGATCCGCCTCAACCGTCGCGTCTCGGCCACCGTCAGGTCATTGGCGACGTACCAGCCTTCCGCCGTGACCTGGTACTTGGCGAGGTAGTCCTTGGCCTCCGGGCTGCGGATCCCGGGCCAGCCCTCCCATGCGGAGTCGATGATGTCCAGGTAGTCGGGGATCTTCGTCGCGAAGTCGTCGATGTAGGCATCCCAGTCGCCGTCGTAGGCGGTGGCGAAGAGCATCCGCGTGTCGTTGTCCAGGAACACGAAGCGCATGTCGTGGACGCTGCCCACGTCGTCCGCGCCGGCGAGGTTCCCGCCCAGCAGCTTCAGGAACGCGCGCAGCCGCTCGGCTCCGCCGGGCGCAAGCGGGACGATGAGCGTCAGCTCTGAGACCTTGCCCAGACGGGCGCCGGCCCGGCCGGCGCTCTCGATCGGCGGTGGTGGCGCCTGGGACGCCTGCGACGTCAGCTCTGCGAGCACGTTCTCCAGCGCCTTCTTGCCCACCTCCGGCGCATCGGCGAAGAGCTCGCGCAGCTTGGCGATCTTCTCCTCGGCTGTCAGGTCCTGATCCGGGCGGGTCGCCCCTTGGACTGTGGTTGCCATGTCTGTGTCTTCCTTTCGGGTTGCTTGGACTCGTGCGCGCTAGCTGCCGGTGAGCGCGGCGTCGTGCTGCGCCGCCGCTTGTTCCTCGCCGCGCGCGGGGTCAGGCGCTCCTAGAGCTCGATGTGGCGCTCCCACTGCCAGATCTGCGGGCAGTCCGGCTCGACCCGCTCGACGAAGCCGGCGATGAAGCGCCGCAACTCGATCAGGGCCCCATTGCTCGTGCCGTCATCGAAGAAGAGCTCGGTCTCCTCGCCTCCGAGCGGCACGAACGGGGCATACGGCGGCGACGCCCAGAACGTGAAGTAGAAGTAGACCATTGCCCCGATGCTGCCCGTGTTGGGGAGGTACCGGAGCAGGGCCGCGTTGTCGAAGGTGGCGTCCGGCCGGGGGATCGTCGAGTCCTGCAGGACGGGCGGGAAGTTCGCGACGAACGTGAGCGCCGGGTTGGCGCTGCGGTACAGGCGCGAGCCGCCGTGCGCGATGATTCGGTACACGAGGCTGTGGAGGACCCGCTTGAGCGCGTCCTTGGAGTCCATGGGCGGCAGGCCGCGCAGGTTGCCGTCGCCGTCGGGACCGGAGGCTGCGATCCATCGCTGGACCTCCTGGTCGCGCGTCACGTCCTCGTCGGTCGCGTAGGCGTGCTCGATGTAGGTCTCGACGTAGCGGCCCGTCGCGTCCCAGATCTCCATCAGGTCGCGGGCGATCGGGAACTGGTCCCACGGCTCGTCGACGCTGAAGTCGGCCTCGGTGACACCGAACCGCTCGATCGTGCTCGTCGGGTCGTCGTCGAAGAACTCGCGCCCGTCGCCGTAGCGATCGAAGAGCTCGAGCAGCTGCGGGGCGGTGGCAATCGACGTCGGCGGGATGCCGGGCAGCGCGTCCCAGCCGAGCAACAGCAGGTCGTCGAACGGGATGAGGTACTTCGACTGCGGCTCGAGCAGCCGATAGACCGGGTGCTTGGGCGAGAGGTTCTCGAACATCGTCATCAGCATCGCCGCGGTGACGATGTGCCACTGGTAGACATGGCCGAGCCAGATGCCGAATACGGTGGCGGCGACCTTGGCCGCCTGCAGCGCGTAGAGCCACGCGGAGCTCGTCGTGGTCGATCCCTGGCGGCTGAAGATCGTTGGCTCATTGTCGCCGCCGGCGACGCGGATCAGCTCGGGGGTCAGCGCCTTGGTCGTCGGGTCCTGCACCAGCACGACGACGGTGCTCGGGGTGAAGCGGGTGACGCCGGCGACCACCTGCGGCTTCAGCGCCTCGTAGATGCGCAGGTCGATCACATACAGCGTCCCGGCGTCTGCCGCCGCGTCCAGCGCCGGCGTCCAGGCGCCGCCGAAGAGCTCCCGCCACGGCCCCGCGTCGCGCATCTTCTGGGGCAGGAGCAGGTTGTAGGACCGGCCATACGTGGACATCATCGGCCAGAACGCCTGGGTGGCCTTCTCGGGCTGCGTCACGTCGACGGTCGCCGCCCACTCCTCCAGCTGCGGCGCACCCAAGGACTGGACGTCGGGGAACGTGGTCCAGGAGATCGACGACTGCCGCGGATCGTCGAGCGCAAGCGTGGTGAGGTCGCCACCCGGCGTCGCCATGCTCTCGGTCTGGGAGGCGATGGCCTCGACGATCGTCGGGATGATCTCCAGCGTGTTGCGGTCCAACAGACCGCGCAGGCGCTTGAGTTGCTGCGCCTCCTTGGCGTCCAGCGCTTCGTGGCCGAACAGGAACTCGCGTGCGCGGGCGGTCCTGCCGCCGATCGTGTAGGTCTTCGAGAGCCCCTGGAGAGCCTGCTCGCGCTGCTTGAAGCGGATGCTGAGCCGGAACAGCGTGTCCAGCATGCCCGCCGTGTCGATCGGGAAGGCCGGCACGTTCCTCAGGCCGAGCTCGCGCGTCGGCAACTGCGGGAGCTTGACTTGTGGGTCTGCGGTTGGTGCTGCCATCGTCGGTCTCCTTGCGGAACGGTGCTAGCCGCCGGAAACGGCGGCTTCGTACAAGGCCGCCGCTTGCTCCTCGCGGTCGAGTGCCGCCGTGTACGCCGCGAACGCAGTCGCGCCGTCACGCGAGCTGCCGGCTGTCGCCCACCGGCGGTAGGCGACCTCGCACGTCGACGACTGGCGGCGCCAGTCCAGGTAGCGCTCGAACGCGGACGAAGGTGTGTGGCGGCTCCGGCCCGGCAACATGATGCGGTGAGTGTGTTCGCGGGGCCAATTGCTCGCCATAGGCGCGAGCCGTACATCGAGTTCCGATGCTCCCCACTGGGGGTCCGGCCAGCCCTACGGGCGGCGACGCTCGCTACGGGGACGTCGATCCGCCTGGACCGGGGTTCGGCGGGCTGGAGGCTGCCGGCCGGGCCACCGCGCTGGCGTGCGCGTAATCGGCGACAACCCGGACTGGTGGATGCTGGCCGCGTCGTGGCTGCGCAGAGCATCACTGCCAGCCAACAGGGGCACGCATTGCGCGGAGGGGTGTTGCTGTTCAAGTCCGAACCGGTACAAGAGCAGCGCTCGGGGTGGCTCGCACGCGTAGCCAGCGTCTCCGCGAGACAGCTGGAGGTGGCACACCGGCCACGGAAGTTGAGGAGGCCCCGCTTCTGGCGGGACCTCCTCGTGCGGCTCAGGAGGACGCGAGCGCGCGGGACTCCAGCGCCGAGCCCGCAGCGTTCCCGGCGAGGAAGTCCAGGATCGCGGCGTTGACTTCGTCGGGGTGCGTCCAGCCGATGTTGTGCGGGCCGTCGGGGACCTCGACGACGGTGAGGTCGGCGATCAGCTGCTCATCCCGGAGCCGGGCGGCGGTTGACTCGAACGGGAGGATGCGGTCGGCCGTCCCGTGGACGACGAGCGTGGGCACGTCGATCTTGGGCAGATCGTCGCGGAAGTCGGTCAGCCACGCGTCCACGCAGGCGTACGTCGCGTGCGGCCCGGATCCCGCGGCCACCTGGAAGCTGGCCCGCAGCGCGGCTTCGCCGATCCGGTCGGTGCGAGCACGTCCGTGTTGTAGAAGTCCGGGAAGAACCCGTCGGCGAACCAGGCATAGCGGTCCGCGATGATCGCCCGCTTGATGTCGACGTCGCCGCGGGCGATGCTGCCCGCCGGCACGTCGTGCGCGATCTCCACGACGGCGCGCAGCAGCGGCTCGTGCACACGATCGTCACACTCAAGCTTGTCCGCGAACGGCGCCTGCTATCGCTCCACGATGCACGCCTTCGCCTGCCGCGCGCTGGGCATCCGGCACTGCGCACCCGGCCCTACCGGCCCCGCACCAACGGCAAGGCCGAGCGCTTCATCCGCACCCTGATCGGCGGCTGGGCCTACGGCGCGATCTACGGATCAAGCCGAGAACGCACCGCAGCCCTTGACGGCTGGATCTGGAGCTACAACCATCGCCGCCCACACGGCTCCCTCAGCCACCACACTCGCTCGCCTCAACGAGCTGAACAACCCGCCCGGGTCCTACAGCTAGCCGACGGGTCACGATGCGCGTGCGCGGTCGCGAAGCGGCCCGGGCTGCGGCTGACCGCGGTCCCGGAGATAGCGCAGCACCGCGAGGACACGACGGTGCTCAGTTGCCGACGACTCGATCTCGAGCTTGCGAAAGATCGCGCCTACGTGCTTCTCCACAGCCGCCTCCGACACGAAGAGCGCCTCTGCGATGCCGCGGTTCGACTTGCCCTCGGCCATCTCCCTGAGCACGTCGCGGTCGCGCGGGCTCAACTCGTCCAGCGGCCCTGGATCACGACGTCGGCCCATCATGCGAGCGACGATCTCCGGATCCAGCGCGGTGCCTCCGGCCGCGACGCGGCGGACGGCGTCAATGAAGATCGACACGTCGCCCACCCGCTCCTTGAGCAGGTATCCGACGCCCTCGGGGCGATCGCCGATCAAGTTCACGGCGTACGACTCCTCGAAGAACTGCGAGAGCACCACCACGCCGGTCTCGGGCCTCCCGCCGCGGAGCTCGAGCGCGGCGCGCAGCCCGTCGTCGGCGTAGCCGGGCGGCATCTGGATATCGACGACCGCAACGTCGGGCCGATGAGCCTGGGCGCGCCGCAGGAAGTCGTCCGCATTTGAAGTCTGCGCCACGACCTCGAGCCCGGCCCGCTCCAGGATCCCTGCGATGCCTTCCCGCAGAAGGACCTCGTCCTCGCCGATGACCACGCGAAGCGGCATCGCCCAACGCTACTCCGATTGCGGCCGCCCGGTGAGGAGCGCGCGAAGCCGGCCGTCGGGGAGGTCTTCCTTCGCGATGAACGCGGCTGCACCGGCAGATCGCGCGAGAGTGTCGGTCACCGCTCCGCGGTCGTTCGACGTGAGCACGATGCGCGGCCCCCAGGGAAGCGCCGCCAGCTCGACTCCGCTCCCATCAGGCAGCGCGATGTCCACCAGCGCGGCCTGTGGTCGAAGCGTCCTCGCAGCCACAGCGGCCGCCTCGACCGTCGCGGCCTCGCCGACGACGGAGAGTCCCATGCCTTCGAGCAGGCGCACAGCGAGAGCACGGAACGTCGGGTCGTCATCGATCACGAGCACGGAGGCCGACACGCTTGCGATCGTCGCAGCAACGAGCGCTCGGAGGGTAGCGCTAGCCGGAAACCTTCGGTCGCGCGTGCGTGCCCGCGCAAGCCGTAGGGCTGGCCCGACCCCCCCGGGGGAGAAGCGGAACGCGATGTACAGCCAGGACGTATGGCCGCCCGGCGGCTCCGCGATGACACTCGCCGGGTCATGCTCACGGGCCGCCACCACCACACGCTCTGCTCCATAGCGACCGCAGCGCTGGTCGCGCTGACCGGGGCGGCGATCGGCGCCGTCCCCGCCGGGGCCGCGCCGCGCGCGAACATCGATGACGGTGTCGTTCGCGGCGCGGCAGTGCCTGGCGGCTATGCATTCCGCGGCCTCCCCTACGCCGCCGCGCCGGTCGAGCGCCTGCGCTGGCGGGCCCCGCGTCCGCCGGCCGCTTGGCGCGGCGTCCGCGACGCGACGGAGTTCGCGCCGAGCTGCCCGCAGGCGCCGAGCCCGTCCGAGCCGCCCGGCCCACAGAGCGAGGACTGCCTCTACCTCAACGTCTCCACGCCGACGCTGAGCCGCCACGCCGGTCGCCCGGTGCTCGTCTGGATTCACGGCGGCGGCCTCACGCAGGACGGCGCGCGCAACTACGACGGCTCACAGCTCGCGGCGGACGGAGCCGTCGTCGTCACCATCAACTACCGACTCGGCGCGCTCGGGTTCCTCGCTCACCCCGCGCTCGCGCCGCGACCCGGCGGCCCGGCCGGCAACTACGGCCTGATGGACCAGCGGGCGGCGCTGCTCTGGGTCCGTCGCAACATCGCGCGGTTCGGCGGCGACCCGGACAACGTCACGATCGCCGGCCAGTCCGCCGGTGGCCTGTCAGTGCTCGCCCACCTCGTCTCGCGCGGCTCCCGTGGCCTCTTTCAGCGGGCGATCGTGCAGAGCGGTGCGTTCGCGCTGACGCAGCAGCCGCTCGCCGACGCCGAGGCGGCAGGTGAGGCGTTCGCCGCCAAGGCGGGCTGCCCGGACCAGACTGCTCGCTGCTTGCGCCGCCTGCCCGTCGCCGCGCTGGTCAGCAACCTCCCGGGCGCCGCAATTCCGGGCGTGATCGACGGCAAGGTGCTCACTGACTCGATCGGGACGGCGCTGTCGGCCGGACGGTTCGCGCGCGTCCCGATCCTCAACGGCATCAACCACGACGAGGAGCTGATCTGTACCGACGGCCTTGGCCTGGCCGTTAGCGACGGGAGGTTCGTGCCGGTGCCTGAGCCCCCGTCCCCCGCCAGCTACCAGCGCGACATCGCCGCGGTGCTGGGAACCTCGGCCGAGCGCGCCGCGGCGATCGCGGCCGAGTACCCGCTGGACGCGTTCGCGTCACCGGATGTGGCATTCAGCATCCTCGTCTCCGACGCGAACTTCGCGTGCCCGGCTCTGCAGGTCGACCGCTGGACGTCGACGCGCGTGCCGACGTTCGCCTACCAGTTCGACGACGACAAAGCACCGCAGCGGTTCGCGAAGCCCGGCAGGCTCCCCGCGCTCGCCACGCATTCAGCAGAGCTCCAGTACCTGTTCGACCAGCCGAACGCGCCGGTCCCCGGGACGCTCACCGCCGACCAGCAGCGACTGGCCGCCCGCATGCGAGACGCCTGGACGAGCTTCACGGCAGGCGGCGATCCGTCGACGGCAGCTCTGCGCTGGCCGTCGTCGGACGGCGGCGCGCGCGTCATGTCCCTCGTGCCGCCGCAACCGCGTCTCGACACGCAGTTCGCCTCGACTCATCACTGCGCGTTCTGGGCCGACGGCGCCGGCCGACAGAGCCACTAGGGACCACCCCGACCCGAAAGGACCAACCATGCATGTCAAGGACAAGGTGTGCGTCGTGACCGGCGGCGCGAGCGGCATCGGACTCGCGCTGTGCATGCGATTCGCGAAGGAGGGCGCGCACGTCGTGTTGTCGGACCTCAGGCAGGATGCCTCCGAGAGCCACGCGGAGGCGATCGGCGCGTTTGCGGTGGCCGCGGACGTGGGTCGCGAGGAGGACATCGAGCACCTCGTCGCGGCCACGATCGAGCGCTTCGGACGGATCGACCTGTTCGTCTCGAATGCCGGGATCGCCATCGACGGCGGCATCGAGACGCCCACGGCGGGCTGGCAGAAGATCATCAACATCAACCTGATGGCCGAGGTGTGGGCCGCCAAGTACGCGATCCCGCACATGCTCGAGCAGGGAAGCGGCTGGTTGCTCAACGTCGCGTCGGCCGCCGGCCTGCTCGTGATCCCCGACACGGTCTCCTACACGGTGACCAAGCACGCCGCGGTCGGCTTCAGCGAGTGGCTGGCGACGATGTACGGCGATAAGAACATCGGCGTGACGCTGCTGTGCCCGGCCGCCGTCCTCACCCCGATCCTCGCCGGCAAGGAGGACACCCCCGAGGGCCAGGACGCGATCACCACAGAGCAACTGGCCGACATGGTCATCGAGGGGCTCGCGGACGAGCGCTTCCTGATCAACACGCACCCCTGGGTCCTCGAGAAGTTCGCGGTCAAGGCACGCGACTACGAGGAGTACATCCGAGGGCTGCGCGCCGACCAGGCCGCGGCGGACGCCAAGGCGGCGGCGGTGGTGTGAACCATGCACCGCGTCGTCATCGTCGGTTGCGGCTTCGCGGGGCTGTTCGCCGCGAAGGCGCTGCGCCGCGCGCCGGTGGAGGTGGTGGTGGTCGACCGGACCAACCATCACCTCTTCCAGCCGCTGCTCTACCAGGTCGCGACCGGGGTGCTCTCGGAGGGCGACATCGCGCCGCCGATCCGCGACGTCCTGCGCCATCAGCGCAACACGCGCGTCGTGCTCGGCGAGGTCGTCGACGTCGATGTCGAGGCCCGTCACCTGACGTTCGACACGCTGGGGGAGACGACGGAGCTGCCCTACGACAGCCTGATCGTCGCGACCGGCGCGTCGCAGTCGTACTTCGGCCACGACGAGTTCGCCGTCGATGCGCCCGGGATGAAGACGATCGACGACGCGCTGGAGCTGCGCGGCCGGATCTTCGGTGCGCTCGAGATGGCCGAGCTCGAGGAGGATGACGAGGTCCGCCGACAGTGGCTGACGTTCGCGATCGTCGGTGCCGGCCCGACCGGCGTCGAGCTGGCCGGACAGATCGCCGAGCTGTCGCGACGCGCGCTCGGCAGCAACTTCCGCCGGTTCGATCCGGCGGACGCTCGGATCGTGCTGCTCGACGCGGCGGACACGGTGCTGCCGCCGTATCCGGAGCGGCTGCGTCGCCGCGCCGCGCGCGACCTCGAGCGCCTCGGCGTCGAACTGCGGCTCGGCACCAAGGTGATCGGGGTCGATGCGACCGGTGTGGACGTGGAGGGCGGCCGGATCGAGGCGCGCACGAAGATCTGGGCCGCGGGTGTTCAGGCCGCGCCGCTCGGACGGCTGCTGGCCGAACGCGCCGGCGCCGACGTCGACCGCGCCGGGCGCGTGCAGGTGCAGCCTGACTGCTCGCTGCCGAACCACCCGGAGCTGTTCGTCGTCGGCGACGGCATGGCCCTCGACAAGCTGCCCGGTCTTGCCGAGGTCGCGATGCAGAGCGGCCACCACGCCGCCAAGACCATCACGCGCCGCCTCAAGGGCCTGCCGAGCAAGCCGTTCCGCTACCGCGACCTCGGCACCATGTCGACCATCGCCCGATTCCGCGCGGTCGCGACCGTCGGACCACTCCAGTTCGCCGGCGTCATCGGCTGGCTGATGTGGCTGGTCGTGCACCTCGCGTTCCTGACCGGGTTCAAGAACCGCCTGTCCGCTGTCGCCAACTGGGCCGTCGCCTTCCTCGGGCGCGGCCGGCGCCAACGCACGATCACCAAGCAGCAGGTGCTCGCCCGGGCACAGGAGCTCGAGTCGCCGTCGCCCCATCTCAAAACGGCAGGCCTGCGATGACTGACGACGGTACGCAGACACGGCTCGCGCTCGGCGCGATGCTCGTGCCGCTGTTCTTCGCGATCGCGTTTGCGGCCTGCATCATCGGCTCCTACCACAAGCCGGATCCGAGCAACATCAAGGTCGCCGTCGTCGGGCCGCCGGCGGAGACGGCGCAGGTGCGCGCAGGCATGCAGAAGGCGGCCGGGAATGCCTTCGCCGTCAGCTCGCTGCCGTCCGTGGCCCAGGCGATCCACGCGGTGCGTGAGCGCGACATCAACGCGGCGTTCGTGCCGACCGCTGACCCGAGGCAGCCGGCGAGCATCATGGTGGCCAGCGCCAACGGCCGCATCGTGGCCACCGCGGCCGAGACCCTTGCTCGCTCGGTCACGACCGCCCAGGGAGCACAGCTGGCTGTGCGCGAGGTCCGGCCCCTCGCACCGGGAGACGAGATTGGGCTCGGCGTGTTCATGTTCCTGATCGTCTGCACGATCTGCGGCTACATCGCTCCGACGATCCTCGAGACGCTGGCGCCCGCGCTCGTGCCCAGCCGCCGCTACGCGATCCTCGCGGGGACCGCCGTGCTGATCCCGACGCTGGTCTACCTGATCGGCGGTCTCGGCTACGGCACGTACGAGGGTTCGTTCGGCACGATCCTCGCCTTCATCGGCGTCGGGGCGCTGTACGTGTTCACGCTCGGCGCGGGAACGCGCCTGCTGCAGGCCGTGCTCGGCCCTCCGGCGATCTTCGTGTCGCTGGCCATCCTGGTGTTCCTGAACATCGCGAGCCTGGGCGCCACCTACACACCGCCGGTGATGGCGCCCTTCTGGCGCTTCCTCAACCACTTCTGGATCGGTGCCCAGGCGGTCAACGCCCAGCGCAGCATCCTGTACTTCGACGGGGCCGGAGTCGGCACCGACATGCTCAAGCTCCTGGCCTGGACGGCGGTCATCGCCGCGCTGATAGTCCTACCGGTGTCGCGGAGGCGCGAACGCCGTCGCGAGCAGGAGGATGCCCGGCCGGCGGCCGCCGCCGCCGGAGTGCCCGTGTGAAGGTGACCGCCCGTGTCCCACGCTCTGGCAGCGCAGGTCTGGGCGGCGGCGCTCGCACCGGTCGAGCAGGCGCACCTCGATCAGGCGCGCCAGATGCAGGCCCTGTCGTTCGCGGTCCACATCCCGCTGGTCTGCTTCGGCATCGCGTTCCCGAGCATGGTCCTGCTCGTGGAGTCCCTCTACCTGCGCACCGGCGACGAGCTGTACCGCACGCTGGCCAGACGCTGGTCGAAGGTGATGATCGCGCTGTTCGCCGTCGGCGTCGTGACCGGAACGATCCTCTCCTTCGAGATGGGTCTGCTGTGGCCCAACTTTATGGCGACGTTCGGCAGCGTCTTCGGGCTTGCGTTCGGTCTCGAGGGCTTCTCGTTCTTCCTCGAGGCGATCTTCATCGCATCTACGTCTACGGCTGGGACCGTCTGTCGCCGCGCAGGCATCTGCTGTGCGGGGTCCCGGTCGTGCTCGCGGGGCTGACGGGCTCGCTCTTCGTGGTCTCGGTCAACGCGTGGATGAACCACCCGGTTGGCTTCCGGCTGGCGGGCGGCCACGTCACGCACGTCCACCCCTGGAAGGCGCTGCTCGGCAGCCGCCACCTATGGCCGGAGCTGACTCACATGTACGTCGCCGGCTTCATCGTCGCGGGCTTCCTCGTGGCGGCGGCGTACGCGTGGGGCTGGCTGAAGGGGCGCCGCGGACGCTATGAGCGCACCGCGCTGGCGATTCCGTTGAGGATCGCGGCGCTGGCCGCGCCCGTGCAGCTGTTCGTCGGCGACTGGATCGCCCGGCGCGTCACCGACGACCAGCCGACCAAGCTCGCGGCGATGGAGGGCCTCGGGCCGTCCACGACGGGGGCCGACATCCACATCCTCGGCTGGTACGAGAACGGCAAGGTCGAGGCAGGGATTCCGATTCCGAGGGGCCTGTCGATCCTGGCCAAGCACGCCCCCGACGCGCGGATCCAGGGCCTCGATGCCGTGCCGCCGGGCGATCGCCCGGCGGTCAACGTCGTCCGCGTCGCGTTCCAGACGATGGTCGGCATCGGGACGCTGCTCGCGCTGTCGGCGCGCTGCACCTGCTGACGTGGTTCCGGCGCCGGCGGTTCGTCGCCTCCGCCTGGTTCCACCGGGCGGTGGTGGCCGAGGGCCCACTGTCGGTCGGCGCGCTGGTCTGCGGCTGGGTGACGACGGAGGTGGGCCGCCAGCCCTGGGTCGTCTACGGGGTCATGCGCACGTCCGCGGCCGTAACCGGGGCCGGCGGGATCCCCGTCGGCTACGGGACGCTGTTCGTCTCTACGTCGCCCTCGCGTTCGCTGTCGCCTGGATCCTGACGCGGCTGGCGCGCCGGCCGCTCCTCGAGGCCCACCGTGCTCGCTGACGTCCCCGCGATCCTGATCCTCGTCGGCATCGCGGCCTACATCGTGCTCGCCGGCGCCGACTTCGGCGCCGGGCTGTGGTATCTGCTGGCCGGGCCGGGGCGCCGAGGGCGACTGGTCCGCGACTTCTCCTACCACGCGATGGCCCGTGTGTGGGAGGCCAACCACGTGTGGCTGATCTTCGTGCTGGCCGTGACCTGGACGTCCTATCCCACCGCGTTCGGCTCGATCGCCTCGACCCTCGCTGTGACGCTGTTCGTCGCCGCCGTCGGGATCATCCTGCGCGGCACCGCCTACGCGTTGCGCAGTGGAGCGCCCGCCGACCGCGGACAGGAAGGCGTCGGCGGCTTTGCCTTCGGCGCGTCGTCGGTGCTGACCCCGTTCGCGCTCGGCGCGGCGATCGGCGGGATCGCCTCCGGCCGCGTCCCGGTGGGCAACGCGGCGGGCGATCTCGTCAGCAGCTGGCTCAACCCGACCTCGATCGCGATCGGCGCCCTTGCCGTGGCGATCTGCGGCTACGTCGCAGCGGTGTACCTCGCCGCCGACGCCACGCGCTCGGCGCAGGCCGACCTGGCGCAGGCCTTCCACCGGCGCGCGCTGGTCATTGGAGTATTGGCCGGAGCGCTGGCCTTCGCCGGCCTCGTCGTGCTGCGCTCGGACGCCCGCCCGCTCTTCGACGACCTGACCAGCGGGGCCGGGCTCGTCGCGGTGGCGGCGTCTGCGCTCGCCGGGGCCGCGACCCTGGCGCTGGTACGCGCCGAGCGCTACGAGCCGGCCCGGGTCTCCGCGGCGATCGTCGCGGGATGGGGGATCGCCCAGAGTCCCGACATCCTGCCCGGCCTGACCGTCCACGCGGCCGCTGCGGGCCGCGCGACGCTGGTAGCGCTGCTGATCTCGATCGCAGTCGGCCTCGTCGTCCTGGCGCCCGCGCTCGGGCTGCTCTACGGGCTCGTCCTGCGCGGGGCGTTCGACGCGACGGCCGAGGCGGTGTGGGAGCAGCCGGCGCGACGCGCACCCATCGGCCGGCGCTCGGTCGCCGCCGTCGCGATCGCGCTCTTCCTCGTTGGTGCCGGGCTCACGTTCCTCGCCGACGGCGTGCGGCTGGCGATCGGCGTCGTCGCGCTCACGGCGTTCGTCGTCGTCGGCGCCGCCGAGCTGCTTAGCCCAGAGGTGCTCGAGTAGGGGACATGGCCGACGCCGCTCCGGCTCCCGACGCGGCGCGCCCCTCGATCCGCAGCAGCTCGAGCAGCTGCGGGAGTACGGGCGAGAGTGGGGCGCCGAGTTCGAGCACGACGCTTCGGCGCTCCCGATCGACCCGTCGTTGCACCGCGCGGCGCGCGTTGCCGAACCGACGCGCTGGGGGCGCTTCGCGCACGTGCGCCCAAATGGCGGACCACAGGAGGAGCTCGAGGCGACACCGGGCGACGACCGGCCCGAGCGGCTGCGCCGCATGCTGTTCGGCCCACCGCTCAAGAGCAGCGCGGTCGTCCAGGAGCGGATGCGCAAGATCGTGGCTCTACCAGTCCTCTCGGCTGACGCGTTGTCGTCGGTGGCCTATGGTCCCGAGGCGATCATTGCCGTCCTGGTGCTCGCCGGCGGCGCGGGGCTCGGGTGGTCGCTGCCGATCGGCGGAGCGATCGCGTGCATGATCCTCGCCGTCGGCGCCTCCTACCGCCAGACGATCCGCGCCTACCCGCACGGCGGCGGGTCCTACATCGTCGCGACCGAGAACCTTGGAGAGATCGCCGGGCTGTTCGCCTCTGCCGGGCTCGTCACCGACTACATCCTGACCGTGACGATCTCGACCGCCGCGGGCCTCGACGCCGCGAGCTCGGCGATCCCATCGCTCCGCACCGCCGTGGTGCCGCTCGGGCTCGGGGTGATCGCGGTGCTGCTGCTCGGCAACCTTCGCGGCGTCCGCCAAGCCGCCGCGCTGTTCGCCGCACCGACGTACGCGTTCATCGGCGCCATCGGGGCGCTCGTGGTCGTTGGGGTCGTCGATGCGGCGGGCCGCGGCTGGCAGGCCACGCCGCATCCCGCGCTCCACGCTTCCGAGGGCGTCGGTCTCCTGCTCGTGCTCCGCGCGTTCTCCTCCGGCGCCACGGCGATGACCGGCATCGAGGCGATCTCGAACGCCGTGCCGGCGTTCAAGCCGGTCGCCTGGCGCAACGCTCGCGTGACCCTCAGCGTGATGGTGGCGCTGCTGATCGCGATGTTCGCGGGAATCGTCGGACTCGTCCATCTCGACGGCGTCGTCCCGCAATCGAACGAGTCCGTGCTGTCACAGCTCGCGCATCGCCACTTCGGCGGGCTGCTCTACGGATACACCCAGGCGGCGACCGCGCTAATACTGCTGCTGGCGGCGAACACCGCGTTCAACGACTTCCCACGGGTGCTGTACCTGCTCGCGCGTGACCGCTTCGTCGCGCGGCGTTACCTGCGGTTGGGGGACCGGCTCGCGTTCAGCAACGGGATGATCGCGCTCTCGCTCGCGGCCGGCGTGCTGTTCGTCGTCTTCGCCGGGCGGACGCAGTCGCTGATCCCTCTCTGTACGCCGTGGGTGTCTTCTTCGCATTCACGCTGTCGCAGGCTGGAATGGTCGTGCACTGGTTGCGAGTCAGCGGCAGCCGGTGGCGCGCGAGCATCCTCGCCAACGGATTTGGTTGCGCCTGCTCGGCGGTCGTCCTCGTGGTCGCCGCCGTGACGAAGTTCACGGACGGCGCGTGGGTGGCACTCGGCATCGTGCTCGGGTTCGTCCTGGCGGGGCTGCTCGTCCGAGCTCACTTCGACGCCGTCGATGACGCGCTAGCCCTCAGCGCCCCATCGACAGAGCGGGAGGCCGAGGCGGAGGGGACGCCGCAACAGGTCGCCAACCTCGGCATCGTCCCGGTGCCGATGCTGAACCGCGCCACGCTGCGCGCGCTCGCGTACGCGTCCTCGTCGTTTCGATCGGTGCTCGCTCTGCACGTCGCCCCGACCCAGGAGGAGGGCGACCGCTTCCGGCGCTACTGGACCGTGTGGGGCGACCATGTCCCGCTCGAGATGATCGAGTCGCCCTACCGGGCGATCGTGCCGCGGACGATCGCATACGTCGAGTCGCTGCACGCCCAGCGCCCGGACCTGACGCTGACAGTCGTCGTCCCGGAGCTGGTGGTCCGCCACTGGTGGGAGCGCCTTCTGCACGACAGCGATGCGGCCCGGCTTCGCCGTGCGCTTCGGCCGCTCGGCAACGTCGTCGTCACCAGCATCCCGTTCCACGTGACGGACGCGGGCGGCAGCTAGGAACCCACGGACGCTAGGGTCTCGGCGACGATGATCCGCCCGGCGGCCCCCACGAGGGCCAGGTGCGAGAAGGCCTGCGGGAAGTTGCCCAGGTGGCGGCCACTCTGCACGTCGCACTCCTCGGCGTAGAGGCCAAGCGGCGGCGCGATCCTGACGAGGCGCTGAATCAGGTCGCGGGCGCACTGCATCTCGCCGAAGATGGCCAGCGCCGAGCCCTGCGAGAAGGAGCAGATCACAAAGCTGCCCTCCTTGCCCGACAGCCCGTCGTCGGTCTCGTCGGTGCGGTAGCGCAGCATGAACCCGTCCCTGGTGAGCTCGTCCGCGATCGCGAGACGGTCGCGCGGAGTCTCGCGTCACTGCCGGGCAGGAACCCGAAGAGCGCGGCCAGAAGCGTCGAGGCGTCGACGGCGTCGGTCTCGGAGTGCCTGGCGCAGCACGCCGCGCTCGTCGGTGCCGTGCTCGAGCACACGCCGCGCCCGTAGGGCTCGCCCGACCCCCGGTCGGGAGCATCGGAAAGCGATGTACGGCTCGCACCTATGGCGGGCCGCTGGCGGCGCGAACACACTCACCGCAGAGCAAGGAGCAGGCGTGTCCACGATCCACCTCAAGCAGACCACGACGTTGACGCCCGAGCAGTACATCGCCGGGCTCACCGACTTCGGGCCAGGTCGCTCGGAGCTGTTCGGCAACAGTGCCGACGACCAGCTCCGGTTGCAGACCGAGAGCGCGCATCATGCCGATGTCACGGAGGGCTCGGGCGGCGTGTGGGAGCGCCTGGACTACGACTGGTCGGATTCGCACCGGGTCGTTGCGCGGACGATCGACTCCAACGTGTGGGGCGGCCGCTCCGGCCATACGTACACATTCACGCGCCGGCCCGACGGGACGACCGAAATCGACTATGTCGTGGTGCGCGAGGGCAAGAACCTCAAAGGCCGGATCCTCGGCATCGTTCTGCGGACTGTCGGCACGGTCGTCCTGCGCAAGGCGTTCCGCAGCAGCATCAAGGCGCTCGAGGCCCGCAACAACGGATCGCCGGCGCCCCGACCAGCCTCACCCGCCCGAGCCGAACCATGAGCACACTTGGCTCGACCATTCGCGGCGTTGCCGCGAGCGGGCTCGGAACCCTTGCCATGGACGCTTCGCTCTATCGCCGTTACCGGTACGACGGCGGCAACGCCGCCTTCCCGGGCTGGGAGTCCTCCGAAGGCGTCGCGAGCTGGGATAAAGCTCCGGCACCAGCGCTGGTCGCCAAGCGGCTGCTCGAGGGCGTGCTCAAGCACGAGCTTCCGCCGCGGTACGCGCGATTTCTCAACAACGCTACGCACTGGGGGTTCGGCCTTGCCGCAGGCGCCGGCTACGGGCTCCTCTTCGGCTCACGCCGAAAGCCGAAGGTCTGGTACGGACTCCCGTTCGGCGCCGCAGTCTGGGGCTCCGGATACGTCGTCCTCCCGCTGCTCGGGGTCTACGAGCCGATCTGGAAGTACGACGCGAAGACGCTCGAGAACGACCTGAGCGCGCACCTCGTATTCGGCACGGCGACCGCGGCGACGTTCTGGCTGCTGGCCACCGTACCGCCAACCAAAAGGGGGCTGTGATGGGCACCGCTGAGAGTGCGCCCCGGGACGCGAGCGTCCAAAACGTCGACATGAAGCTCGACATGAAGCTCGAGGTCGTCGTGATACCTGTCGCCGATCCCGACCGCTCGAAGGCGTTCTACAAGCGACTCGGCTGGCGGCTCGATGCCGACTTCGCGTTCGACAACGGCTTTCGCGTGATCCAGTTCACGCCGCCCGGCTCGGCCGCCTCGATCCAGTTCGGCTCGCAGATCACGGCGGCCGCGCCCGGGGCAGCTCGCGGTCTCTACCTGGTCGTCTCCGACATCCGGGCCGCGCGCGAGGCGCTGGCCGGGCGCGGCGTCGAGATCAGCGAGGTGTTCCATCCCAGAGACCCAGGCGCGCAGTTCGCGCAGGACGGCGGCGATCGCGTCAGCGGCTCTGCGCCCGAGCACGCGAGCTACGGCTCCTTCGCAACCTTCAGCGACCCGGACGGCAACGCATGGCTGCTGCAGGAGGTCACACAGCGACTCCCCGGCCGCACCGACGCTGACGAGACCACGTTCGCGTCCACGGCGGATCTGGCGAGCGCGATGCGTCGCGCTTCGATCGCGCACGGCGAGCACGAGCAGCGGATGGGCGGCGAGTACGACGTGAACTGGCCCGACTGGTACGCCGCCTACATGGTCGCCGAACAGGCGGGAACCGAGCTGCCGACATGAGCGCCAACTCGCTTACAGCGTCGATCTCTCCGCAGTTCCGGATGATCGACGGCCTGAAGATCCGATACGCGGACACGGGCGGGCCGCACGACTCGACCGTGTTGCTGACGAGTCCGTGGCCGGAGAGCCTGTACGCCTTCGCGCCGATGTGGACCACCCTCGCCGAGCACGCTCGGTTGTTCGCCATCGACCTGCCGGGGTTCGGTGCGTCCGAGCGCCGCGACGACCTGCTGTCGCCGCGCGCGATGGGCAGGTTCCTGACTCGCCTGGTTGCGGAGGTGGGCCTTGGCCGGCCGCACCTCGTCGCCCCCGACGTTGGCACGTCAGCGGCCCTCTTCGCCGTCGCCGCCCACCCGGAGCGCTTCTCCGGCACAATCATCGGCACGGGCGGCGCCGCGGTGCCGCTCGACCTCGGCGAGCCGCTGCGTTCGTGGGTCCTGGACCCCGACCTCGACAAGTACCGCCGCATCGACCCACACGTCATCGTCGAGACGGCGTTGAGCACGATCGCCGGCGGCGGCGTCGTCGACGAGATCCGCGCCGACTACCTGGCTTGTTACGAGGGCGATCGCTTCGTCGAGTCGATGCGCTACGCCCGTCGCTACCCGGAGGAGCTGCCGCAGCTGGCGGAGCTGCTGCCGGCGATTGGGACGCCGGTGACCATCATCAACGGGCGTACCGACCGCGTGGTCCCGGTCTCCAACGCCGAGTTCCTGCACGAGCGGCTGTCCAATAGCCGCAAGGAGATCATCGATGCCGGCCACTTCGTGTGGGAGGAGAAGCCGGCGGAGTACGCGTCGATCATCCTCAACTCGATCACCCGCGCGGACTGAAAACAGGAGCCGAGATGGCAGCGACTGACACTCCGACGCGCTATACCGAGACCGTAACGAAGCGCGTCGCGGCCGAGAGCGGAATCGAGTACACCTACCGCGACCTCGGCGAGGGCGACGTGCCACTGGTTCTCCTTCAACATTTCCGGGGGAACCTCGACAACTGGGACCCGGCGCTCGGCGACGAGCTGGCTGCGAACAGGCGCGTCGTCACGTTCAACAACGCCGGCGTGGCGAGCACATCCGGCGCCACGCCGCACACGGTCGAGGCGATGGCTGGCGGCGCGATCGACTTCATCGAAGCGATGAACTTCACGCGAGTCGATCTCCTGGGCTTCTCCATCGGGAGCTTCGTCGCGCAGGAGATCGCGCTCATCCGCCCCGACCTGCTCAGGCGGGTGGTGCTCGCATCCTCAGCGCCGCAGGGGGCGGAGGGGATGCACGGCTGGGCGCCCGAGGTGATCGGCGCGGTCGGCGCGCCGCAAACCAGCCCGGAGGGATACATCTCCGTGTTCTTCGCGCCGACCGAGACGAGTCGCGAGGCGGGCCGGCAGGCCGCCGGTCGCATCTTCGGCGGCAGGACGAATGACCGAGATGCACCGACGACGTGGCAGACCCGGCAGGCGCAGTACGACGCCGTCTGCGCTTGGGGCATCCCCAACCACTCGCTGCTGCAGCGAGTGTCCGCGATCGATCTGCCGGTCTTCGTCGCCAACGGCGACAGCGACCCGATGATCCTGCCCCGCTACTCCTACCTGCTGACAGGACTCCTCCCGGATGCGCGCCTGACCATTTACCCGGACTCCGCGCACGGTTTTCTTTTCCAGCACCACGGCCAGTTCGCGGCCGACGTAAACGCATTTCTCGTCGAGGCGGGCTAGGACATGTCCGTCGAACGTTCCGTATCGGCCGCCGGGTTCGAGGCCCTGAGCGTGCGCCGCGACGGTGCTGTGCTCTTTGTCGACATCGCGGCTCCGCCCATGAACCTGCTCGGGACCGAGTTGGTCCGCGACCTCGTCTCCCTCATCCAAGCGGCGGAAGTCGACGAGGCGGCTCGGGTGCTGGTGTTCCGCAGCGCCGATCCCGACTACTTCATCCCGCACGTCGACGTGACGCAGATCGCCGAGTACCGGGCCGAAGCCGCCAAGCTGACCGGTGAGGCGTCGATCGCCATGCTGTTCCGGCACCTGAGCGCGAGCCGCCTGGTCTCCATCGCTCAGATCGAGGGCCGTGTCCGCGCGGCCGGCAGCGAGTTCCTGCGGCCCGTGTTCATGCTCGGTGTGGCGCTGTTCGTCGTCGCGAGCGGCCTGCGCGCTGGCGCAGACGACGCTCGAGCTGGTGGTGATGCGGGTCGCCCAGGGATTCGCCGGCGGACTCGTCACCCCGCAGATCTCAGGGCTCATCCAGAGCCTGTTCCGCGGCGAGGAACGCGGCAGGCTTTGGGCTGTTCGGCTCGACCATCGCCGTGGCGACTCGATCGCGCGGCTCTATCCGACGCTCGAGGTTGCCGTCGAGGTGCGGTGCCAACTCAACGGCACGGCACGATCGAGACCTCGAACCCGCCGTTGAAGTTCACGGACGCGCACCATCGCAGGACCCCGTCAGCTTCGCAAACAACAACAACGACAACAATTGGAGGACAACATGAGCGCTGCCGAAATGAGCAACAAGGCCCAGCTCTTTCTCACCCGTGGTGTCATTGCCGTCGTATGGGCGGTCGTGTTTGCGGCCGCCTCGGACTCGCTCACGGTGGGTGTGGGGGTGCTGCTGGTCCTGTACCCACTGCTCGACGTAATCGCATCGCTCATCGACGCGCGCCACGCCGAGAGCTCGGCGCGGACGGTGCTGTTGGCCAACGCCGCGTTCAGCACGGCCGCGGCGATCGCACTCGGTATCGCCGCTACCGGCAGCGTCGCCGACGTGATCGGCGTCTTCGGCTTGTGGGCGTTCGTGAGTGGTGCAGCGCAGATCGTCACTGCTCTCCGGCGCCGCGCGCAGCTCGGGAATCAGTGGCCGATGTTCCTCGCCGGAGGCGTTTCGGTCATCGCCGGTCTCTTGTACATCATAAATGCGGTCAACGGGGATCCCCATCTCCGCGCCCTGGCCATCTACGCGGCGGGGGGCGGCATCGAGTTCATCATCCAGTCCTGGCTCGTTGTCCGGCGGCGACGTCACGGCCTCGTCGTGGCGGCGTAGCCCACAGGGTTTCTGATCGACGGTCACATCCAGATCCGAGCGCGATGCGAGAGCGCGACATGGCCAACCCCACCCTTTTCGAATCCAGCTGCACCGCCGAGGTCGACGCAGCCATGGAGCACGTCGACATCGCCGACTGGCTCGCCCATCTCGGCAACGAGGAGTACCGGCGCTGCTGTGCACCGGATCACATCGCCTGCGGCTTCACGCACACCGACGACGGGCGGCCGATGTCGATCAACGTTGAGGCAATCGGACCGTCTCTGCTCATCGAGCAGTACGTCGCCGAGGTCTTCGAGCCACACCATTGCCGGATGGTGTCGCTGTCTGACGTCTTCGGGCTGAACGGGGGCCGGACGGAGACCCAGGTGATCTGGACGCTGACCGTCGAGCCCGCCGACGGCGGACGATGCCGTCTCGTGAACACCGTGTCCTCGAAGGCAACGCCGCGCTTTTTGGACTTCCTCGAGCAGCACGGCCAGACGATCGAGCAGGCCGCAACGGCTCGGAGCGGGCCGGCGGCCGACCACAACCGCCGCGAGACGCCCGGATTCGCGGCGAGCATCGCGCGCGCCGCGAGCGCGCGCCAGCCCGTAATCACCTGACAGTGGCGCGCTGTGACCGCATCATTGCGATTGCGCGATCCGGACTGCGCGGCGCTCCGGCGGGCAGCCGGGACCGCGATCGTGATGCCGGTGATGCCGGTCAGCGAGAAGGTAATCGCCGATGCTGCGGTCGCGATGTTCGCGGCGTTCGGTGCCTTCTCGATTGTGCTGTTCGCCGACTTCGCGGGGCCGCTGACGGAACGGCTTCTCAACCAAGCCATGCTGGGACTGGGATGCGCGACGTTAATCGCGCTGGCGACGCTCTGCTCGCGAACCGTCTGGCTTGCCGCGGTCGTGATGCGACGGCACGGTCGCGAAATCACCTCGTCTTATCAAGAGCCTTCCGGGATGGGACAGCGCTTCGCCGCCTGCGACCGCGAGCAGTCGTTTCTGATGCCGCTCGACATGCGCGAGTGGCTGCCGCCGACTCACCTCGCGTGGTTTGTCATCGACGTCGTCGGTGAGATGGAGCTCGAGCCGTTCTACGCGGCTTATCGCGTCGACGGTCGCAGCCGGCCGCCCTATGACCGGGCGATGATGGTCGCGCTTGTGCTTGACGCGTACGCGCGTGGGGTGCCGTCGTCGCGGGCGATCGAGCGGGCATGTGTGGAGGACGTCGCGTTCCGGGTGATCGCGGCGCAGCAGCGGCCCGATCACACGACGATCGCGCGCTTTGTCGGCAATCACCAGGACGCGCTCGCAGGCCTGTTCGGCGAGGTGCTGACGCTGTGCGCGCGCAGCGGGCTGGCGCAGGTCGGGGCGATCGCGATCGACGGCACGAAGGTCCAGACGAACGCGTCGCGCAACGAGAACCTTAATTACGAGCAACTCGCACGCGAGCTCGTCGAGCGGGCGATCGCGACCGACCAGGTCGAGGACGAGGTCTATGGCGAGGCGCGCGGTGATGAGCTGCCGCCGGAGTTCGCGACGGCCGCCGGCCGGCGCGGCTGGCTACGAGAGGCCAAGAAACGCCTGGAGGCTGAGCGGACGGCGGACCCGCAGCCGGTCCCGGGGGACCGCCCGAAGCGACTCAAGCAGGCCAAGCGGCGCCTGGATGAGGAGCTCTGGACGGAGGTCCGCGCCAACGACGCCTATGAGCGCTACCGCGCACGCGGACTGATGCGCAATGGGCGTCGCATCGGCGCAAAGCCACTCGGTCCCGAAGCCCTGCACGCCGCCTCCGACACCGGCGGGCCGGATCAACTTGACCGACCCCGACTCGAAGGTTGTCAAGGGGCTGCGGGGCTGGATCCAGGGCTACAACGCTCAGGCAGTTACGAACGAGCAGCACATCATCCTGGCCGCCGAGATCGACAACGTCGGCGCGGACTTCGGCCACCTCGAACCGATGCTCGACGCCGCCCAGCGCGAACTCGGATACGCCGTCGACGAGACACCCGGCGTGCTGTTGGCGGACGCGCGCTACTGGCATAGCGAGCAGATGGCAAACGTCGTCAATCGCGGCATCCAGGTCCTGATCCTGCCCGACACCAGCCGGCGCCGCACGACCAGACGCAATTGGGACGGCGGCCACTACGACTTCATGCGTAGAGGGCTGGCCTCAGAGCACGGGGGCGCGCTCTACCGCAAACGCCAACCGATGATCGAGCCCGTATTCGCGCAAGTGAAGTTCAACCGCGGCCTGGGCCGATTCAGACGGCGCGGGCGCGGCGCGGTTCGCACCGAGTGGCGCCTCATCACCGCCACCCACATCTGCTCAAGCTCCATTGCCACGCCATAGCGGCCGCCTGAGCCGCACCCAGGCGCCCGCGACCCCGCGGCGCCCGAACTTCATTCCTTCAATGCCGCGTTGCCGGCGCCCCGGCCGACCTACGCGACAGCCACGCCCGAAAGCGAACCTGCCGGCCGTTCCCGCCCGAGGACCCGACGGTGACCGCGCGGACAGACTCGCCTCTGGCGACAAGCAGGACCAGGACCCGCGTGCCGGTCCAGTCCCGCATTCGTGTCTCCGGGTATTCTGCGCGTTGCTCCTGCTAGCCCGACGAGGACTCGATCTCGTCCCGGGCGCATCTGACGTCCAGCGGGTGTCTACATCCGGGAGAATCGGCGGCTTCACGGCCTGTTTGCGTAGGACCGGGCGACGTGGGAGCATCTGCCGTTGAGATGAGGATTCTTTCTGGCTCCGGGGGCCAGGGGCCTCCGCGGAGGGTCGACGAGACCTAGTCGCTGTTGTGATGGACGCAGCGGCGACCGAACCAGCGGACGCGGCGGCTGCTCCACCCGGCGCGCCGCTCGAACCGCTGGCGCGGCGCTCGTCTCGGCGCTTGCTGCGTTCCTGCCGATGGGAGTGGGGGGTAGCGGGGATTGCCCTCGCGGCCGCGGTCGCCGCCCTGTGGATCACGCTCCGAGCGAGTTTCCTTTCCTACCCATCGTGGCTCGCGGTTCAAAAGGCAGATTTCATTATTGGCCCTGTGGGCGTAGGGCTGTACTGGCGCCACCGGCGTCCTGACAATCGTCTCGGGCTGCTGCTGATCGCCCTGGGGCTCGTGGGGGCCGTCTACATCCTCGAGTCGTCGACCGTACCCGCGCTGTTCGGCGTTGGGCTGCAGGCCGAGGCCCCGATCTATGTGATGACGTCCCTCGTCATTATCGCGTTTCCGAGCGGGCGCCTCGACGGACGCGCCGAGCGGCTGCTTATCACTGTCGTCGCAGTTACTTTGCTGCTGCCGGCCCCACTGCTGGCCTTGGCGTCGCCTCACCTCGGTCCGTATTTCTCGATCTCGGGTTGCCGTGCGAGCTGTCCACCGAACGGGTTGGCAATCTGGCCAGCGCCGTCCTGGATGCCACAGCTCTTGGACGTTCAAGGAGTCATGTTGGTCGTGATTCCGGTCGCTACCGCATGTCTGATCGTTTCGCGGTTCCTCACCGGCACGCCGCCGCGGCGGCGAGCGATGGCAGTCGGCGGACCAATCGCGCTTGTGTTCGTGCTGACGCAAGCCACCTACCGGTCAATTTTCCTCGTCACCCCGAATGGGCTTACGGAGACTGGGAAACCGGTGCAGGACGCGATCCAGTGGATATTCGCGGGAGCTCGCTCCTTGCTCTGGTACGGCTTTCTGTTCGCGCTCATCGTTGCCGAGCTGTACGCCGGCGGCGTCCTGCGGCGGCTCGTCCGCAACTCGTTGCCGCCTCCGGCGCTGCGCGACCTCGAGCAAATGCTGCGCGAGCCTCTCGGGGACCCCTCGTTGAGGCTAGGGTTCTGGCGCCCGAGCACACTCGCTTGGACAGCAGCAGACGGCACGCCCTTCGTTCCCCCCGGCGCCGGTCAAGCCCTGACCGAGGTCAAGCAGGACGGGCACCCGGCGGCAGCGATCGTCCACGATGTGCAGCTCGCGGAAGATCCAGAGCTGCTCCAGGCGGCCGGAACCGTCGCGCTCCTGGCGCTTGAGCACGCCAACCTTGACACCGCGTGGAAGAAGTCGCTGCGTGAGCTGGCTGACTCGCGGGCGAGAATCAGCCAGGCGAGCGATCTGGAGCGGCGCAGACTCGGCCGCGACCTCCACGACGGCGCTCAGCAGCGGCTGGTGCACGCGATCGTGACGCTGAAGCTGGCTCAGTCTGCGTTCAAAGAGGGTGACGGCACGGCGGAGAGACTTGTCGGCGAGGGGCTACAGCAGACGGAGCGCGGCATGGCGGAACTGCGTGAGCTCGCTCATGGGATTCTTCCTGCAGCTCTGACACATGGCGGGCTGCGGGCAGGGGTCGACGCCTTCGTCGAGAGGGTCGACCTGCCCGTCGAAGTGAATCTCCCGTCCGCGCGGCTTCCTGCCGAGATCGAGGCGAGCGCCTACTTCATGATCGCGGAGGCCCTGACCAATGTCATGAAACACTCGGGCGCCTCTCACGCCCGCGTGACGGCAACGGTGGATGACAACGTGCTGCAGGTTGACGTTAGGGATGACGGGGCTGGTGGCGCCGATCCCACGGGTCACGGGCTGGTTGGGATGTCAGACCGTGTTGCTGCGTTCGGGGGGCAGCTCACGATCGATAGCCCGGCCGACCGCGGCACGCACGTCCAGGCGAGGTTTCCGCTGTCGGAGGCGGGCGCGTTGCAGACCGGATTGGAGGTGGGACGAAAGCCGTCCGGTGACGCTCGTGACCCGTCGAGATCGATTTCGGGGTAGCCCTACCCTTCGCCCGTCGTCGCCTGGGACGATCACGGGAGTGCCGATTTCCGTGCTTGTGGTCGATGACGACGCCGCGTTTCGGGCGTTGGCCGTCCACATCCTCGAGGGTATGGGGTTTTGCGTTGTCGGCGAGGCGGACACCGTGCAGGGGGCCGCTGCGACCGCGAGGAAGCTTCGACCGCAGGCGGCGTTGGTGGACGTCGTGTTGCCCGATGGGAGCGGCATCACGCTCGCTGCCGAGCTGGCAGCGCTGCCCTGGGGGCCGCGGATAGTTCTCACTTCGAGCGACGGGGGAGCGGTGACTGAGACGAGTGCGCGAGCGGTCGGTGCCGCAGGGTTCATCGCGAAGCAGGACTTCCCGGATGGCCGGCTTGGCGCGCTGCTAACTGGGCGACCGCAGGCGGAGTAGGTGCGGCCATGCCGATCCGCGTAGTCATCGGCGAGGACGATGTTCTGTTGCGCGAAGGCATCGCGGGAATCCTCGAGCGGGCTGGGCTCGAGGTTGTGGCGCGGGCCGGAAACGCGGGCGACTTTCTGCGACGGGCCCAGGCCCATCGGCCGGACGTCGCGGTCGTCGATATCCAGATGCCACCCGGGAACTCGGACGACGGCCTGCGCGCGGCGCTCGAACTCCGTCGCACGAGGCCGGAGACCGGCGTCGTGGTGCTCTCGCAGTTCTTCGAGGAGTCGTATGCCGTCAGCCTGATCGGCGACCACCCCGAGGGCGTTGGCTACCTGCTCAAGGAGCGAGTGGGCGACGTGTCCGTGTTCATTGACGCGGTGTGTCGCGTCGCGGATGGCGGCACCGCGTTGGACCAGGAGATCGTCGCTCGCATGCTGGGACGCCGGCAGGCTTCGGGGCCGTTGGACGAGCTGAGCCCGCGGGATCGCGAGGTGCTCAGGGAGATGGCCGAGGGAAAGTCCAATCGGGGCATCGCTGAGGCGCTGTTCGTCTCAGAGGCGGCCGTGGAGAAGCACGTGACCGCGATCTTCCGCAAGCTTGAGATTGAGCCCGCGGCGACGGAGCACCGACGCGTGCTTGCCGTCGTGCGCTACCTTCGCGAGTCCCGCCGGACTCATCCGGAGTCGCATCACCAGCGCGCACCGGCCTCACCACCGAAGTCGTGAGGGTTCGCATCGGCTCGCTGAAGCTTGAGCGCGGCGACGGGGATCTCGCCTATGTCGAGGGTGCGACCCGCGACGCCTTTTCGACCCGCATCCGAGCCACGCTGTAGAGCTGACCCGACCCCCCGTGGGGAGAGTCGGAACGAGATGTATGGCCAGGACGCATGGTGGATCGGTGGCCCCGTATCCAGACTGACCGGGTCATGTTCACGGGCCGCTACCGCCGCACGCTGTCCTCCGCTACCGACCGCCTCCGCATCGGGAGCAACGGGCGTGGAGGCAACCGTGTCAGTGACTTGGGCCCCACCGAAGGGGTGTCGAGATGACGTGCCCTACCTCGCGCCGCGTCTGGCTAGCTGCCACCCGCTGCTGCGCCCGGCTCGCCGCGCTAACGATCGCAGTCACCGGCGCTGGCGTGGTCAACGCCGCAACCGCCACCGCCAGCTCCGAGACCACCCCGCTCGTGCGCACGGACTATGGCGTCGTTCGCGGTGCGGCGGTGTCCGGCGACTATCAGTTCCTCGGGCTCCAATACGCAGCTCCCCCGATCGCGAACCTGCGCTGGCGTTCCCCGCGCCCCCCGGCTGGGTGGGACGGTGTCCGCGACGCGACCGAGTTCGCTACGAGCTGCCCGCAGCCGGTGAGCGTGTCCGTTCCGCCGGGGCCGCAATCAGAGGACTGTCTGTACCTGAACGTGTACACCCCGACGCTCCGCTCCAACGCTAAGCGGCCGGTGCTGGTCTGGATTCACGGCGGCGGCTTCACCGAGGACGGGGCCCGGAATTACGACGGCTCAAAGCTTGCCTCGGACGGCGCTGTCGTGGTCACGATCAATTACAGGCTCGGTGCGCTCGGGTTCCTCGCGCATCCCGCCCTCGCCCACCGGCCCGGCGGCCCGACCGGAAACTACGGCCTGATGGACCAGATCGCCGCATTGCGGTGGGTCCGCGACAACATCGCAAAGTTCGGCGGCGACCCGAACAACGTCACGATCGCGGGCCAGTCGGCCGGCGGGCTATCGGTGCTCGCCCTGCTTGTCTCGCAACGCTCGCGTGGACTGTTCCAGCGGGCGATCGTGCAGAGCGGCGCGTTCGCGCTGAACCAGCAGCCCCTCGCTGACGCCGAGGTCGCAGGCGAGGCGTTCGCCGCTCAGGCGGGCTGCCCGGACCAGACCGCGGAGTGTCTGCGACGGCTCCCGGTTTCAGCACTCCTGCGCAGCTTCCCGCACGACGCGATCCCGGGCGCGATTGACGGCAGGATCCTCACCCAATCGATCGGGACAGCGCTCGCCGACGGGCAGTTCGCGCATGTGCCTGTCCTCAACGGCGTCAACCAGATCGAGGAGCTGATCTTCGTCGCCGGCAAGCACGTGGCCGTCAGCGGCGGATCGTTCGTACAGATTCCCGACGAACCGATCGGCCCGAACAACTACCAGTCTGACATCGCCGCCGTCCTGGGCGTGTCCGCGGAGCGCGCCGAGGCGATCGCGGCCAAATACCCGCTCGCCGCGTATCCGAACGCGAATGTGGCCTTTAGCTACGTGGTGTCGGATGCGAACTTCGCGTGCCCGGCACTACAAGTCGATCGATGGACCTCTGCCTACGCGCCGACGTTCGGCTACGAGTTCGACGACGCCAACGCGCCCGAGCGGTTCGCGCCGGTTCCAGGGGCCACCCACTCGTCGGAGATCCAATACATCTTCGACCAGCCGAACACGCCGCTCCCGGGAGGGTTCACCGCCGACCAGCAGACGCTCGCCTCGAGCATGCGCGCAGCCTGGACGAGCTTCGCAGCCAACGGCGACCCCTCCACGGATGCACTGGATTGGCCGGCTTTCAACCAAGGCGAGCAAGTGATGTCCCTTGTGCCGCCCCAGCCACAGCTCGAAGCGGGCTTCTCGGACACACACCACTGTTCGTTCTGGGCTGACGCCACCGCAAGTGGGCGTCAGTAGGAAACGTGACGACCGGCTCCACGGACCGACGCAACCCCGAACCCAGAGTCAAGTCCCCGGACGTGGTGTAAGACGAGCGCGCTGAGCTCGTCGGTGAGGACGTTGGCGGCTCAGGCCGCTTGGAGTTGGGCCACCTCCTCTTTGATCTCCTTGTCTGTGTGATCGTCTGGTCCCGTCAGGACGAGAGAGATCGACTCGGCCGAGAGGTAGCCGCGGCCGACGAGCCACTCGTCTCTTTGAAGGACGTTGCGGTGTCAAGCAGGGTCGTGTTCCTTGGGCGCGCCTCCTGGGCGTGGGGTGACAGCGGCTGCTGAGTTCTCTTTCGGCGCTTGGCTGCGCACGTGGTCGGATTGCAGCTGCCCCGGCTTCTCAGATCGTTTGGGGACCGTCAGGCGGCCAGACGAATGGGGGAGCTTGCCGGGACAGATTCCGTGGCGCTCGAGGCGCTCGGCTTGAACGGCTGGTCGAGGGACAGGACGTGCCAGGCGGCGATCAGAACCTTGCGCGCGACGGCGGACTTCGCGGGGTTGGCCTTGCCGTGGCGGCGCTTGATGTCGCTGTAGAGGTGGTGCCAGGGGTTCGTCGCGCGCCAGGCATGCTGGGAGGCCTCGACGGCGGCCCAACGCAGCGTCGCCGGGCCGGCCTTGGAGAGGCGGCCGGTGTGCGAGCTTTGGCCGGACTGTTTGATGCGCGGGCCCAGGCCGGCGTAGCCGACGAGCTTGCGCGCCGACGGGAAGCGCGAGATGTCACCGATCTCGGCGGCGAGCGTGAGCGCGAGCAGTTCGGCGACGCCGGGGATCGTCATCAGCAGCTTCGCGCGGTCGTCGCGGCGGGCGAGCGGCCGCAGTTCGCGCTCCAGCGGCGCGAGCTGGCGATCGAGGTCGTCGATGACGCCAAGCAACGTCCGGATCGACTGCAGCCAGACCTCCGGCATGCCGTCCTCGGCCAGTTCGTCGACGGCGCCGGGCTTGCGCAGCACCGTGATCCCGCGCCGCAAGCCGAACTGGGTCTGGATGCCGAAGGTGCGGTTGATGGCCGACGTGCGCAGGCGGATCAGGTGCGCGCGCCGGCGCAGCCGTTCGCGGATCGCGCGGTCATCCAGCGACGGCACCCAGAGCGCCGGGACCAGGTCGCGGCGGGCGAGGTCGGCGAGCACACGCGCGTCAACCTTGTCGGTCTTGCAGGCCAGCGGTGCGATCGCCTTGACCTTGCGCGCGTCGGCGATCTCGATCCCCCAGCCGCACTCGGCGAGCCGGTCGCGGACCCAGGCGGCGCCGCTCATCATCTCGATGCAGCCATAGACCTCCGGTCCCAGCCGCGCGACCAGCCGGGCGAGGCCGTCCTCGTCGGCCGAGATCATGCCTTCCTGAAGCTCACCCGCGCGCGTGAGCGAACACCAGGCCGCGCGGCGGGTGCCCCAATCGATCCCGAGATACTGCACGTCTGCCTCCTCGCGCCGAAGCGGTTGCCCTGAACAGCGCCGAGTGTTCGGCGCGGGGAGGACAGACCGCCACGACGGTGGCGCCGCCGTCCTTCATGACAGTCGTTTTGCTCGATGCAGAACATCCCTGCCAGGCGGATCAGGCTGCGGTCGTCGGGGAAGATGCCGACGACGTCGGTGCGCCGGCCGACCTAGCGGTTGAAGCGCTCGAGCGGGTTGGTCGATCTGAGCTTCGTGCGATGGCTGGGCGGGAACGCGTAGAAGGCCAGGATGTCGGCTTCGGCGTCCTCGAGCAGCGTCGCGACCTTGGCCAGACGGCCGTCGAGGTGCGCGACCGCCTCAGAGAGCCGGTCGCGGGCCTCGGCGGGCGAGTCGGCGTTGAAGATCGGCCGGATCAGCGCCGCCAGCAGGCCGTGCTGGTCGCGGCGGGCGTGGCCGAGGCAGTCTCTGAGGAAGTGGACGGTGCAGCGCTGCCAGCTGCAGCCCAGCACCTTCGCGATCGCCGCCTTCAGTCCGGCATGGGCGTCTGAGATCGCGAGCCGGACGCCGATCAGGCCGCGCTTGACGAGGCCGCGTAGGAACTCGGTCCACAACGCCTTGGTCTCGGCCTCGCCGACATCGATGGAGAGGATCTCGCGGCGTCTCGTGGACCCCGTGGGCGATCACGAGCGCCTTGTTGACGACCCGGCCGCCGTCGCGGACCTTCTCGACCTTGGCGTCGAGGAACAGATAGGGATAGCGGCCCTCCAGCGGCCGCGTCCGGAACGCCTCGACGTGCTCATCCAAGGCCTCGCAGACACTGCTGACCTCGGTCTTGGAGACCCTGAGGCCGAGGCTCTCGACGAGCTGGTCCACGCGGCGGGTCGAGACCCCGCAGACGTAGGCCTGTTGGATGACCCCGAGCAGCGCCTGCTCGGAGCGCTTGCGGGGCTCGAGGATGCTGGGGAAGTAGCTGCCCCGGCGGATCTTTGGGATCTGCGGCTCGATCTCGCCCGCCCGGGTGTCCCAGCGCCTGGCCCGATAGCCGTTGCGATGCGTCGCGCGATCATCGGGCCGGCGCTCACCGCGCTCGGCACCGATCAGCTCGGAGACCTCGAGCTCCATCAGCTCCGCGCAGACGGCCTTGACCGCCTCGCGGATCACGCCATCGAGCAACACCTTCCTGACGACCTCCTCGATCGTCATCCTGTCGGCACCGGCCACGCGGCGCTCCTTTCGTCGAACCCTGAAGAAGTCCGACGATCTTCAGCGCCGCGTCGGCCGCAACCCCCACGTTCCGTCCGATCTCGATCTACACCACGCTACGGGATGTGACCCCAGACAGTCGGGTCGGTGATCCTAGTGTGGCCATGCCGCCATGTTCGGCTGAGGGCATGCACGGGGTGTCCCCGTTTCGCCTAGTGCGAGGGAGTTGCGCAGCGTCGTCGTATGGGGTGCATGCTGCCGAGCGCCGCCGCGACGCGCCACCAAATCCCAGGGCGCTCCGACGCGTCGGGCCTCGCCGCGGAAGGCCGTTGTCGCCCGGGTACCTAGTGGGTACCGCGGGTGTCGAAACGTGCCGGTCGCTACGGCTTGCCCAGCCGACGCAACGCCCCGGTACGCCGCGGTCTTGTACGTGTGGAGACGGTTGCCTGCGATGGCGGGACCGCCATGGTAAGGAAGGGGTCGCCGGTTCGAGTCCGGCAGAGGGCTCTAGGAAAGTCCTGGATCTGGGGGCTTTTCGGGACCCGAGGGGTCGGCGGCTGCATACGCCTTCGGTTCGTGGGCCGCTTTTGGGCCGCGTACGCGGAGTAAGCGCGTTCACGGAAGGGGTCAGACGACCCGGAGGCGGCGCTGCTTGGCGACTCGAGCAAGGCGGTCGTCGAACGTCAAGATGGCCTCCGCGTCCGCCTCGTCGGCGGCCAGCAGTACGCAACAGTCGGGCAACTTCAAGGCCGTTTCGGCCCGGAGCGCCGCCAGGCGGGCCGCCGCGTCCTCTCCCAGGGCGACCTCGACGACTCCGAGGTCCGCGATGGCGTGGCGGGCGTCGCCGAGCCGGCCGGCACGCGCCGGCCCGACCAGGACCCCGGCGAGCGTGATCGGACTGCATCCGAGCGGCTGGTCGGCGGCGGCGAGCAATGCCTCGACGGCTCGGTCGTGCAGCGCGTCGGTCTCGTCGAGGTGTGCGATCAGAGCGCTGGCGTCGACGACGATCACGCGGGCCAGTCGTCCCTGAGACGCTCGAGGTATCCCGCATCGTACGCGCCGCTGAGCGCGCCACTTGTGCGCCGCACAGCGTCGCGCCGGCGCGCGGTCTCCTCGCCGCGCTCGCGGTCGAGCACCTCGCGTCCCTGCTCGACCAGTCGCAGAAGCAGCTCCCGCCGGGAGCGGATCTCCGGCCAGCGAGCGGCCGCGGCGTCGAGCGTGTCCGCGAGCTCGTCGGTCTCTGTGATCGTGAGCCTGGGGCGGGTCGTCGGCATGTCTCGTGTCAGTGTAGCACCGACCCGCTAGGTGCAGCACCACATCGCTGCCGCCCGGACGCCGGGCTCTCACCCACTCTCAACGATCGTTTAGAGCTGCGTTGAGAGCAGGACCTCAGCGGCGCGCAAGCTCCCAGTGTGCCCGCGGATCTCTTGGGCTCTTGCCGACCCACCGAATCATGCCCGCCATCTCCAGTGTCTTCAGAACTCGGATCGCATACGGCCGCGAGCGACCGATGAGCTCGACGATCTCGCCGGTGCTCAGTCGGCCCGCATCCCGGAGCGCCACCGAGATGGCGCGCGCATCTGGCGTCAGCTGGGCGTCGAGCTCGCGATCGGTCGGCTCTCCGGACAGGACCAGTCGGACGCTGGCGGCGGTCTGGACGTAGACCGGGTCCTGAAGGCCGGCGAGTCGCATTTCCTCGTAGATGCGGCGGATCCCCTCGCCGAGCTCCTGGCCGAAGTCCAGATCGGCACAGATACGAGCGATGCGAGGGTTGCGAGCGAAGCGAGGAGCATTCAGCGGGTCTGAGAGGTTCACGATCCCGGGGAAGCGCCCAGGGCTGTGGATCTCGATTCGGTCGTCGAAGATCTCCACGCGGATGTGATCGCCCGCAAGGCTGTACGACCGGTGCACGACAGCATTCACGACGCCCTCCAGCCACGCGTCCGTCTCCCTGCTCCAGGGCGACCACATTCAGCACGCGAACGTGCCGAACGTGGCTGACGACTGGAACGTCGGGCTTGACCCAGCGGGCTTCGTCGCCGGGCCGGCGGCGGCGTTCGGCATGGAGATCCGGCGCGAGAACGCGATGACGATCACGTGGACGCAGATGGTGGAGATCCCCGAGGGCTGAACCGCTCACGCGAGCCCGCAGCATGAGGCTCGGTTTTCTTGGGTATTGCAGTGGGAGGTACCGGTGGCGAACCGCTCACCGGTGGGACTCGGAGATTCAAGGGGACGACTTCTGTGACCGGGCGCCGAGGCGCGATGGCGGGCGGCCTGCGCACGCCCGCCGCCGCGTACTACGAGCAGCTCGACCTCGGGCTCGCGCGAAGAGTCGGCGTCGCGCTCTGGCTCCTTGGAGCAACGTACACGGCGGCTGTCCTTGCAACGCGCGCACCGGTCGCGGGGCTCGGCTGGTCGCTGGCGTGCACGGCCGTTTCCGGAGCGCTTGCGGCGCGGCTGCGCCGAGCGCCTGAGCGGCCGGCCGCGGTCACGGGGCGTGATCTGCTGTGGGGCCCGGACGCCGGCACCGCGCT
>Ga0081539_10001431_pt1 | contig 40874 bp, 36 predicted proteins | sample TabmetS4T2R2_FD_71023 | JGI IMG/M metagenome (GOLD analysis project Ga0081539, IMG submission 71023) | Tabebuia heterophylla rhizosphere microbial communities from the University of Puerto Rico - S4T2R2 | ecosystem: Host-associated > Plants > Roots > Rhizosphere ... | reverse complement strand
ACTTACCGTTGACGAAGATCTGGCGATGCTCGATCACGAGACGGTCCTCACGCCCGAGAGGCCATGGGACCACCCACAACCCCAAATTGGCAGTTCAAGAATACGAACTACATTCCCCACGTGGGAACTACGATAGGCACCGTGGGTAGGCGTGTCTACGGTCCCTTGCTGGTCGTTCCTCCACCGAGAAAACTCGCGGCGGATCTATCGCCTGGCTGGGTGAGTACACGAGGAGGAGGCAAGGATGACGCGTTCCGCCCTCGTGATCGGCGGCACCGGGCCGACAGGGCCGAGCGTCGTGGCGGGGCTGCTCGAACGGGACTTCGACGTCGCCATCCTGCACGGTGGCCATCACGAGGTCGATCTTCCCTTGAGGGTGCGCCACATCCACACTGATCCGCACTGGCCGGACACGCTCCGGGACGCCATCGGCAGCGCCCGCTTCGACCTCGTGGTGGCGCAGTACGGCCGGCTGGCGGTCACGGCGGAGGTCTTCGCCGGTCGGACCGAGCGCTTGATCGCCATCGGAGGAGCACACGGGTCACTCGCCCACGAGGACGACGCCCGGTGGGGACCTCTCGGTCGTCCGGCCATGGTCGGTGAGCGCGAGGAGCACCTCCAGCGGAACCCCTCGCGCGACTCGCTCGGCGTGAAAATGGCTGCCGCAGAGATCGCCCTGTTCGACGCTCACCAGATCGGGGCGTTCGAGGCCACGCTCCTCGCCTACCCCGTCGTGTACGGCCCGCGGCAGGTCGCACCGCACGAGTGGTGCATCGTCCGCCGACTACTCGACGGCCGGCGCCGCATCGTGGTGGCGGACGGTGGCATCAGGTTGGAGAGCCGTCTCTACACCGAGCACGCGGTGCACGCTGTCATGCTCACGGTCGATCACCGCGAGGCGGCGGCCGGGCGGAAGTTCGTCGTCACCGATGATCATGTCTTCACCATGCGCCAGCGCATCGCCTTTGTCGCGTCTCGGCTCGGCGTGGACGTGGAACTCGTCGACATGCCGTACGCGCTGGCGACGCCGTGCCACCCCTATTGGCGCCACGGACCCGACCACAGACTGCGAAGTAACGCCACGATCCGTCAACAGTTGGGATACACGGACACGACCCCAATGCCGGAGGCACTGGGCACCACGGTGGACTGGCTCGTCGAGCACCCGCCCGTGCTGGGAGGTGCGGAGGAGGCGCGTCTCGGTGATCCGTTCGACTACGCCCGGGAGGACGACCTGCTGGAACGCTGGGACGAAATGCGGCAGAGGATTCCCGCGGATGCGACCCCGTTCCGCTCGACGCACGCGTACCGGCACCCCCGGCGTCGCGACGAGCGCTGGCATCCTCGCGGCGCGGATTGAACGCCGCGCGGGTTCACGAAACGGCGAGACGCGGACTTCCGAAGAGACAGCCACGGGTGTCGAGGGGGCCTGCCGTCACTGGATGGCACCCTCGCGATGCAGAGTCTGGACCTCCTCGCGGTCGAAGCCCCAGTCCTGCAAGGCGCGCAGGGTGTGTTCGCCCGGCTCAGGAGGTGAACGGCGAATCGTGGGACGGGTTCTGCTGAAGCGCGGCGCGGGTGCCGGCTGGGGGACACCGTCAACCTTCGGGAAGCTGTCGCGGGCCCGATGGTGGGGATACTCCGCCACCTCACCGAGCGAAAGAACCGGGCTGAAGCACCCATCGGTATCTCGGAGCACCTCCGTCCATTCGTCGCGCGTCCGCGTCCGGAAGACCGCCTCCAGCCGCCGACGGAGCTCGATCCAGCTCGTGCGATCCACCGCGGTCACCGGGACGTCGATCCCGTCGAGGTCCACCCCCACGGCCCGGAAGAGCTCGCTCTGGAACTTCGGCTCGATCGCACCGATCGCGACGTACTTGCCGTCGCTGGTCTCATACACGTTGTAGAAAGGCGCCCCGGAATCGACGTAGTTCGTGCCTCGCTCGTCGCTCCACATGCCCATCAGACGGCGCCCGTGAACCACCGTCATGAGTAACGACACGCCATCGACCATCGCCGCATCGACGACCTGCCCGCGGCCGGAGACCTTGGCCTCGAGCATCGCACACACGATGCCGAACGCGAGCATCATGCCGCCTCCGGCGTAGTCGCCGAGCAGATTGAGCGGGATCACCGGCGGTCCCCCCTGGGGGCCGATGGTGTACAGGGCGCCGGTGACGGCGATGTAGTTGATGTCGTGCCCGGCCTTGTCGGCCAGCGGGCCGGTCTGCCCCCACCCAGTTGCCCGCCCGTAAACGATCCGGGGGTTGCGGTCGAGACAGCTGTCCGGACCGATCCCGAGGCGTTCCGCAACCCCGGGGCGGTATCCCTCGTAGATGGCATCGGCTCGCTCGACGAGGCGCAGCACCACCTCGGCGCCGCGCTCGTGCTTCAGGTCCACGATCAGCGACCGGCGTCCCCGGTTGTACAGCTCCAGGCGATGGTCGGGCGCTTGCGGCCGCGGAGGGGGGTCAGGGCGGTCGATCCGGAGCACCTCGGCACCCATGTCGGCCAGCAGCATGCCGGCGAATGGTCCGGGACCGCGCGCGGCGAGCTCGATGATCCGCGTCCCGGTCAGCGGTCCGGAGCTGACCTCTCCCTCCGATCCGTTCTGCAGGTTGCGAGGTCGAACCATGGTGACCGCGTCCTCTCTGTGGTTGGACACAACGAGGAGACATTATGCAGACGGATACGGGCGGTCTTGCGCTCCCCTTGACCCCGTGGGCAAGGCCGCATAGAGTTCGTATTTATAAGCTGTCGTTCCTATATACGGACAGGATTGGCCATGGCGGTTGACCAGAGCGCACCCCGCGAAGAGGTCGGCATGGAGGTTCCCGACAAGGAGATCTCCAGCGAGCTGGCACGGGGCAAGTTCACCGAGCAGATGCTCGCGGAGATGCGGGCACTGATCGGTACCGAGCTGCGCACGGGATCGGGTGTCAACAACGAGTACGCCACGCGCCTGGCGATCCTGCGGTTCTGCGAGGGCATCGGTGACGACAATCCGCTGTGGACGGATGCGGCGTACGCCGCGACGACGGCGCACGGAGGCCTGATCGCGCCGCCCAGCTTCATCTTCGCCTGTCTCGGATCGATTCAGGTGGGCTGGCGCGGTCTCGGCGGCTTCCACGCGGAGACGGTTCTGGAGTTCCACCGTCCGATCCGTCTCGATGACCGGATCATCGGGCGCATCTTCTTCGACGGCTTCGACGGGCCGGTCGACAGCAACTTCGGCGGCCGGCGCATCAAGGACTACCTGCGGCAGGAGTACTACAACCAGCACGACGAACTGGTGGCGAGATTCATCTGCTCGCGCATGCGATTCGAGCGCGGAGAGATGCAGGCCCGCCGGGAATCGCGCAAGATCGAGGTGCCGCATCCGTGGACCGAGGCCGAGATCGCGGCAATCGAGGAAGACGTCCTCGCCGAAAAGCCACGGGGAGCCGCGCCGAGGTACTGGGAGGACGTCAACGTCGGCGACGAGATCGACGTCATCACCAAAGGCCCGATCGGTTTGACCGACGAGATCGCCTTCGTCGCTTCCGGTGCCGCGCCGATCCCGCGGGTGTCGGCACACGGCGTGGCGCTGCGCCGCTACCGCAAGCACCCGGCATGGGCCTTCCGCGACCCGACAACTCACGCCTTGGAACCGGTGTACTCGGTGCACTACAACGATTACGCCGCGCGGCTGCAGGGCGCCCAGGCGGCGTACGACGTCGGAATCCAGCGCACCTGCTGGCAGATCCACTCGCTGACCAATTGGATGGGTGACGCGGGCGAGCTGAAGCATGCGACGTCGCAGTACCGTTCGCACGTCTACCTCGGCGACGTGGTTCGCCTGGGCGGCACGGTCGTGGGCAAGGAAATCGACGCCACCGGCTCCCCGGTCGTGAATCTGACGACCTGGGCGCACAATCAGCGCGGCCTGGACGTCATGCCCGGTACGGCGGTGATCCAGCTGCCCCGCTGGCCAGGCGCCGGCGACGCGGACGACGGGGTGAAAATCGCATGACCACTCAGCCGCAAGACTCCTCCCCACCTTCTGTTTGGGGCGAGCAGATCGAAGTCACCGAGGTGCGCGGTGTGCCATATCGCATGTACGCGCAGCGCCCGCGGCGGCTGGAGGAGCTGCTGACCTTCGCTGACCGCTGGGGTGACCGGCTGCACATCGTGCAGGGGCAGCGCGAGGTCACCTTCACCGACCTGCGCCGGGCTGTCACCGCGAAGGCGGGACAACTGCAGGCCCTGGGACTCCGGCCGGGGCAGTACGTACTCCTGCTCGGATGGAACAGCCCGGACTGGGTCGTCAACTTCTGGGCTTGCGTGCAGGCCGGTGCCATCCCCGTGCTGGCGAACGGCTGGTGGAGCGACAACGAGGTCGCCGATGCCATGGAACGCGTCCATCCCGCACTGACGTTGGCCGATGCGCACGGGCGCGCCAAGCTGCCCCCCGGATCCGCCACGGCGCCGTGGGAGGCGGACCTGCGGAATGACGGGCCGGCGAGCGGGAACGCTTCCGGCGGTGGATCACGGGACGAGGAGGAGCCGGCAGTCGTGATCTTCACCTCCGGCACGTCGGGGAAGCCGAAGGCGGTCCTGCTCTCGCACCGCTCGTTGCTCGCCGGGCTGCACATGCTGCTGCACGTGTCCCGGCGCCTGCCGCACCAGGTCGACGAGACCTCCGGGGATGTCGGCCTGCACACCGGCCCGCTGTTCCACATCGGCGGCGTACAGACCCTCCTGCGCGCCCTCACTGTGGGCAGCACGCTGGTGATGCCGACAGGCAAGTACGACCCGGCCGAGGCGCTCGAGTTGATCGAGCGGTATCGGGTGAGCCGGTGGAGCGCAGTGCCGACCATGGTGTCGCGGCTACTCGAACACCCTGCCGTGCAGACCAGGGACGTACGCAGCCTGCGGTCCTTGACGGTGGGCGGTGCGCCCGTGCATGTCGAGCTCCTCGAACGCATCCGGACTGGTCTGCCTGGGGCGGACGCACGCGTGCCCACTGGATTCGGGCTGACGGAGAACGGGGGACAGGCGACGGCCGCTTCCGGTCGGGACACGGCGGAGCGCCCAGGCGGCCTGGGCCGTCCGCTGCCCTGCGTGGAGCTGTCCTTCCTGGCGCACGAGGGGCTACCCGATCCGGAGATTCTCATCCGATCGCCGACGCAAATGCTGGGATTCCTCGGCGAGGAGAGTTCCCCGATCGACGCCGAGGGGTGGCTGCACACCGGTGATCTTGGGCATCTCGACGACGACGGCCATCTGTGGATCACCGGCCGCCGCAAGGACCTGATCATCCGAGGTGGGGAGAACATCGCCCCAGTCGCCGTCGAGCGAGCCCTGATGGGCATCCCGGGCGTCGTCGAGGCGGCGGTGGTCGGTGTGCCGCACCCGGATCTCGGCGAAGAAGTCATGGCCTACGTCGTGACCGAGGGCGAGCAGCAAACGCCGGACAGCCTCTCCGCCGCACTGCGTGGAACCCTCTCGTCGTTCGCTGTGCCGACCCGGTGGCACATCCAGCAGGAGCCGTTGCCGACCAACCATGCCGGCAAGGTGGACAAAGCAGCCCTGCCCGCCCTCGCCGACGTGCCGCAGCGGTGACGCGATGGCCACCGACATCGCTGTGAGCGTGAAATCGCACGTAGCCGTGGTCGAGATGCATCGGCCGCCGGCCAATTTCTTCGACGAGGACCTGCTCAGGGCACTCGCCGACGCGCTGCTCGCCCTGGACGAGGACAGCAACGTGCGCAGCGTGGTCCTTTGCTCGGAGGGGAAACACTTCTGCGCGGGTGCGCAGTTGGGCGACACGACGCCCGAGATCCTCCGGCGCGTCTACCGGCATGCGTTCGCGCTCTTCACCAATCGGCGGCCGATCGTGGCAGCGGTCCAGGGGGCGGCCGTCGGCGGAGGACTGGGTCTGGCTCTGGCCGCCGACTTCAGGGTGGCCACACCAGGCACACGGTTCACCGCGAATTTCGCTCGGTTGGGCTTCCATCACGGCTTCGGTCTGTCCGTCACGCTGCCCGCGGTGGTGGGCCGGCAGCGGGCGCTCGAGATGCTCTACACCGGACGGGACGTTCTGGGGGAAGAAGCGCTGACAATCGGTCTGGCCGACCGGATCGCCGGCGACCCGCGCGACGCTGCCTTCGAGTTGGCCGCCGAGATCGCCGAAAGCGCACCCATGTCGGTTACTGCGATACGCGCGACGATGCGCCGAGAAGTGGTCGCCGCCGTGTCCGCGGCACTCGACGAGGAGGCGGCCGCGCAGACAGCCCTGCTGCCCACAGCCGACTTCCGTGAAGGACTCGACGCCGCCCGCAGCCGGCGGACGCCCACGTTCATGGGAACCTGAAGGGAAGCCTGATGAGTCACCTGCCGCAGTTCCGCCACGTGACCCCTGCATATCGCACCTTCTGTGGGGAACAGGCGCTCGACGCGCTCCCGGGGGAGCTCGATCGCGTGGGCAGCAGCCGTGCCGTGGTCGTCGGCGGACCGTGGCTGCTCGACCAGCCCGACGCCCTCGGCGCCATCGAGTCGGCGCTCGGCACCCGGATGGTGGGACGTTTCGACGACGTCGAGGAGCACAGCCCAATCCCCGCCGTGGAGAAGGCCCGGCGGTTGCTCGAGGAGACGCGGGCCGACGCGGTCATCGCCGTCGGCGGCGGCTCGTCGATCGTGACCGCCCGCGCGGCGAGCATCCTCCTCGCTGAAGGACAAGACGTACGCGAGCTCTGCACCCGGCGCGGTGGGGACGGCCGGCTCATCAGCCCGAAACTGCTTGCGCCCAAGATTCCCAATTGGGTCGTGCCGAGCACGCCCATCACCGCATACGCCAAGGCGGGCAGCGCGCTCCACGACCCGGGCACCGGCGAGCGCCTGGCGTTGTTCGACCCGAAGACGCGGGCGCAGGGCGTCTTCCTCGACCCCCGAGTTGCCCTCACCGCACCGGCGGGCCTCACCACAGCGGCGGCCCTGAACGCGTTCTCCATGGCCGTGGAATGCCTCGAGGCCGGGGTCGACGACCCACTGGCCGATGCGCTGCTGATTCATGCGCTGCGGATGCTCGCCGAATGGCTCCCCCGTCTCCAGAGGGAACCCGACGATCCCGACGTACGCCTCCGTCTCATGATCGCCGCACTCCTGTGCGGCCAGGGCAGCGACTACGTCGGTGGCGGGCTCGCGCAGGCCCTGTCGCACGCCGCCGGGCCGAGGTCATCGGTGTCCAACGGCGTCGTGGAAGCCCTCTTTCTTCCGCACACCATGCGTTTCAACGTGCCCGTCACCGGTCCACGTCTCGGCTTGGTCGCCGACGCTCTCAACCCGCACGCTGAGGGCGCACCGCACGAGAGAGCCGTCGCCACGGTCGAGCACACGCTCCAGGCGATGGCGGTGCCCAGACGTCTGCGGGACGTGGGTGTTCCACGGGAGGCGCTGGACGACATCGTGGAAGCAGCCCTCGACGACTGGTCGATCACCCGCGTGCCGAGGGCGGTGCGCCGGGAAGACGTCGTCCAGCTGCTCGAGAGCGCCTGGTGACACACGGTCCGAGGCATCGCGTGACCACCATCCGTCCTGGGGAAGCAATCTGGGCCACACCGGCGGACGAGCTCGTGGGCGCCCCCGTCCTGTCGGGTGTGTGGGTCACCGCCCTGCCGTTCCCGACCCCGTTGCGGTACAGCCTTTCCTACCTCCTGGAGACCGGCGCGGGTCTCGTGGTGGTCGACCTCGGCTGGGACAGCGACGAGTCCTGGCAGCGGTTCCTCGCCGGCCTCACGCACGCCGGGAAGACGCTGGACGACGTGTCCGGCGTGGTCGTCACGCACGTCCACCCCGATCACTACGGACTGGCCGCCCGCGTCCGCGCGTCGAGCGACGCTTGGCTGGCGGTGCATCCGGCCGAGCATCCGCAGATCGCCCTCGACGAGGCGGCTGCGAAACACCGCATCGCGGACATGGAGGATTGGCTGCTCAACTGCGGGGCGCCGGACAGCGAAGTCGAGTGTCTGCGCGCCGAGTCCGCTGACATGACCGCGCACTTCCCCGGCGTCCGGCCAGACGTGGACCTGACCGACGGGACGCCGGTTCGTGACACCGATGGCTCATTGGCCGCGGTGCATACGCCCGGGCATACACCCGGAAGCACGTGTTTCATCGATCGCGAGCGGAGCCTCGTCTTCACCGGTGACCACGTCCTGCCACGGATAACGCCCAACGTCTCCAAGCGCCCTACGTCGGACGAGGATCCACTACACGACTACGTGGGCTCTCTGCACCGAGTACGCGCCTTGGAGAGCGAGGCCCGGCTGTTCGCGCTCCCCGGGCACGAACGGGGCTTCGGCGACCTCGGTCGGCGGCTGGCAGAGATTGACTGGCACCACGCGAAACGCCTGGATGAGATGGAAGCAGCCGTGCGTCAGGGAAACGCCACCACCTGGACAGTCGCCCAGGCAGTCGGATGGTCGCGTCCGTTCGAGGACCTGCCTCCCCGTGCGCGCCGATCCGCGATCGGCGAGACCCATTCGCACCTCTACCGGCTGCACCGGGCGGAGCGGCTACGCCTCATCCCCGGCCGGCCCGAACGGTGGACGGCCGACCCCACCTGACACCCATGCGGCGGCCCTGTTGGGCCGCATCGACACGGACCCGAACGAGGAGATCACCGATATGAGCGTCACGCTGGAGACCTGGACTGACCCGAAGAAGATCGGAGCAACCGCCACGGGACACCTCATTGATGGCCAATGGCGGCCGGCGGGCACCGGTAAGTCCTTCCCGGTCTTCGATCCCGGCACCGGGGAGGCCATCGCCGAAGCGGCCCTCGGGAACGCTGAGGACGCCGATACGGCTGTGACAGCAGCCCGACGGTCGGTAACGGAGCAGCGCTGGATGGGCCTCGCGGCGCAGGAACGTGGCGCGGTCTTGTGGCGGGTGTCTGAACTGATGCGCGCCAACGCCGAAGAGCTGGGCCGCCTCGAGAGCCGCAACATGGGCATCCCGGTCGCTCAGGCACGCGGCATGGTCCTCGAAGCGGCTGCACAGTACCAGTACTACGCCGGCTGGGCGGACAAGATCCACGGCAAGACGATCGACCTCGGCCCCTCCGCCAAGAGGGTGCAGGGTTACACGTTGCGGGAGCCGTTGGGTGTGGCGGCGCTGATCGTCCCTTGGAACGCCCCGCTGATCTCCGCCTCGAAGAAGCTTGCTCCCGCTCTCGCGGCCGGCTGCTCGTGTGTGTTGAAGCCCGCCGATGAGACGCCGCTGACGGCGCTGTGGCTAGGGCGGATCCTCCAGGAGGCCGGGATCCCGGACGGGGTCGTCAACATCGTGACCGGCCCTGGCGAGACGGTGGGGGCCGCACTCGCGGCACATCCCGATGTCGACACGGTCGCCTTCACGGGTTCGACCGAGGTTGGACGATCCATCGTGCGGGCGGCGGCGGGCAACATGAAGAAACTGCAGCTCGAGCTCGGCGGCAAGTCTCCGGTCATCGTCATGCCGGACGCCGACCTCTCCGCGGCCATCCCGGGCATCGCCGGGGCGGTCTTCTGGAACACCGGCCAGGTTTGCGCCGCCGGTACCCGGCTGTTCGTCCACGAGGCGGTCCTCGACGATGTCGTGCAGGGCGTCGCCCGAGTCGGGAAGTCGCTCAAGGTCGGCTACGGCGGTGACCCGGGCGTCGATCTGGGCCCGCTGATCTCTCAGAAGCAACTCGAGCGGGTCACCGGCTACGTCGAAGGCGGCGTGGCCGCGGGCGGGCGAGTGGTGTCCGGCGGATGCCGGATCGGCGACCGGGGTTACTTCTTCGAGCCGACCGTGATCGTGGACGTCGACCAGACCATGCGGGTCATGCGGGAGGAGATCTTCGGTCCAGTCCTTGGCGTCATGTCCTTCTCCGACGTGGATCAGGCGGTCGAGCTAGCCAACGACAGCCCGTACGGCCTGGCGTCCAGCGTCTGGACGCGGGACGTGGGTGTCGGCCACTCGCTCGCCCGCCGGCTGCGGGCAGGGCGGGTCGGGATCAACGTGCATCGGGCCGGCGGCGTCTACATGCCCGCCGGCGGTTACAAGCAGTCAGGCTGGGGCCGGGAGAACGGAGCAGAGGGCCTGGAGAGCTACCTGGAGACGAAGTCCGTCGTGTCCGCTCTGCAGTGAGCCCTTCCCGGACTGGAGTCGACATACCCGACTCATGACACATGTCAGGTCTGGGCGATCGTCGCCACGTCGAGGACGAAGCGGTACCGGACGTCGCCGGCCGTGAGTCGGTCGTAGGCTCGGTCGAGCGCGTCGGCCGCGACCATTTCGACCTGGGCGTCGATCCCGTGCTTGGCGCAGAAGTCAAGCATCTCCTGCGTTTCCGGGATGCCCCCACTCATGGAGCCGGCCAGTGTCCGGCGGTTCGTCAGCAAGGTATAGGGGTCAATGCTCAGCGGCTCGGCAGGAACACCGAGGTTGACAAGCGTCCCATCCCGGTCCAGCAGATCGAGATGAGCGGACAGGTCATAGCTGCCCGGCACCGTGGACACGATCAGGTCGAAGGCGTCCCGGAGGGCGTGCAGCGCGCCCGGCTCTCTCGTCGTGCGGTAGTCGTCGGCGCCCATGCGTAGGGCATCGTCGCGGCGGTCATCGGTGAGCTCCAGTACGGTCGTGTGCGCGCCCAGAGCGTGGGAAATCTTGACGCCGAGGTGCCCGAGGCCGCCGAATCCGACGATCGCGACTCGCTTCCCAGGGCCTGCTGCCCACCGACGCAGCGGTTGATACATAGTGATCCCGGCACATAGCAGGGGCGCTGCGGCAACCAAGTCGAGCGTGTCAGGGATCCGGATGACGAACCGATCGTCGACCACCACCAGTTCGCTGTAGCCGCCGAGCGTGGTTGTTCCGTCTCGGCCGACCGCGTTGTACGTCAGAACCTTGCCCTGCCGGCAGTAGGACTCCTGGCCCGCGCGGCACGAGGCGCATTCCCGGCATGAATCGACCAGGCAGCCCACTCCGACCCGGTCACCGACCGCGAATCGAGATACCTCAGCGCCCACCTCGCGGACGATGCCCGCGATCTCGTGTCCGGGGACGATCGGATAGCGGGTGTGACCGAACTCCGCGCGCGCATGATGGACGTCGGTATGGCAGATGCCTGAGTAGGCGATCTCGATCAGCACGTCGCGCGGTCCGACGTCGCGGCGCTCGATGGTGATCGTACTGAACGGAGTGGTCGGGCCCGTCATGGCGCGAGCCTTCGCGGTGATCACTTTTGACGTCCTCTCGAGCGTTTCGGTGTGCGCCGGGCTCACTCCAAATGCCCGCCGGCCCGCAGAACCTCTTCCGCGACGCGGAATGCCTCGCCCGCGGCCGGCAGGCCGCAGTAGACAGCCGCTTGCAGCAGGACCTCCTGGATCTCGCCGACGGTGCAGCCATTGGTCATGGCGCCCTCGATGTGATGGGCGAGTTGCGCTGGGCGGTTCAGCGCCGTGAGCATCGCGATGTTGATGATGCTCCGCTGTTTTCGGTCGATGCCCTCGCGGGACCAGATCCGACCGAAGCAGACTTCCTCCGAGTAGGCCTGGATCGCCTCGTTGAAGGAATTGCGCTGTTGGTCTTTCTTCTTGACGTAGTCGGCACCCATCAGCTCGCTGAGAATGCGTCGCCCGTTCTCTCTGTCGTCCACTGGGTACTCCTCGTCGATCGGTGTCCGCCCTGGCAGGGTCCGCGTATGTTCATCAGCCCCGGTCGAGCACGCCTTGCACCTCGTCGGCGGAGAGCTGGATCGTCACACCGGCGCGTTCGTTCTGCAGCAGTAGTGGGGACTGCGAGTCGCGGTCGCCCCACCCGCGTGCGAGGGCCTCTTGAAAGTCGTCCCGGACGAGCCGCGCACACCTGAGTGGGACGCCGAGCTGGTCGGCCAGCTCCAGTGCCAGGCGCAGATCCTTGTTCGCTAGAGCCAGCGCGAACGACGGCGGATCGAACGCCGATTGCAGGTACCGGTCGCTGATGCGGTCGAAGGTCCGGGACCTGCCGATCGCGCCCTGGCGCATGGCGTGCCACAGCGCGGCTGGCTCGACTCCCGCTTTGACGCCCATCGTGAACACCTCGACGATGGCGGTGCGGATGGTCATACTTGCACAGTTGTGCACCAGTTTCGCTATGTTGCCGGCGCCGATCTCACCGACGTAGAGCACTTGGTCGCCGATGGCGTCGAGCAGATTCGAGTGGCGCTCGAACGCGTCACGCTCGCCGCCGACATAGATGGCTAGCTTGCCCGTGCGGGCGCCCTTGGGCCCTCCGCTGACCGGCGCGTCGAACAGATGGATGTCGTGGGCGCGGCAGGCGGCGTGCACCTCGCGCACCACAGCAGGGGAGTTCGTCGTGAGGTCGAACCACACGCCGCCGGGGCGCATGCTGCTCAGCAGACCCTGCTCGCCGAGGCCGACTTCCTGCATCTCCTTGGGGCCAGGCAGCGAGGTGAAGACCACGTCAACCGCACGGCCGAGGTCCTCGACCGAAACCGCCCAGGTTGCACCGGCGGCCTCCAGCGGTGCGGCGCTTTCGCGCCGCAGGTCATAAACGATCAAGTCGTGGCCGGAGGCCAGCAGATTGTGCGCCATACCCGCGCCCATGCCGCCGAGGCCAATGAATCCAACCTTCATGCCAGGTTTCCTCTCGACAGTGAAAGACGGTCAACGGTGCACTTGACACGGGGATCAGGTAAGCCGTATATACGAACCACAGATCGTATCTCCGGACAGAACGTTAGGCGGTCGTCCCGCTAGTGTCAACGGTCGTGTAGCGCGCGGCCCGGCCTACCGGACCTGCTTCGGTACACCGGACACTCGGAACGCAAGCTCAGCGTATTGACGCCTGACTTGCTGGAGGTGCCCGTATGGCCCCCGGGGTTCACCGGAGCGCGGGAACGTGCCGTACGTCAAGGAGGAGCCGGTGGTCAAGGGGAACGCGTCATCATCCGAGCCCCCGCCGTTCGTACTCGTTCACGGTGGCCGGCACGGCGGCTGGTGCTGGCGACCGGTGGCTGCCCGGCTGCGGGCCGCGGGCCATGATGTGTACACGCCGACACTGACCGGTCTCGGCGAACGATCGCATCTTCTGAGCCGGCAGATCGGGCTGGACACGCACATCCAAGATCTCGTGGGCACGTTTCAGTTCGAGGACATCCAGGACGCGATGCTCGTCGCTCACAGCTACGGCGGCACGGTGGTCTGTGGCGCAATGGAGTCTATCGCCGAGCGCGTCCGGAGCCTGGTCCTGCTGGACGCGCACATGCCCCGAGCCGGTGAATCCGTCTTCGACCTGATTGGCCCCGTCCGGGCAGCACAGATGGTCGCGCTTTCGGATGCGGCCGGCGAAGGCTGGTACATCCCGCCCGCGGACGCTGCCCGGTATGGCGTGACCGACCCGGCCGACGTCGCGTGGGTCAACAGCCGGATGACGGCACAGCCGTTGAAGACGTATCAGGACCGGGTAGGCGCCACCGACCGGGCGTGGAACCACCCCGGCCTGTTCGTCGAGTGCGTTCCGTCGTCGCAGGAGCCGCACTTGCTGGAGAGGGCTCGCGAGCGGAGTGCCACCGATCCCCGTTTCCGGTATCGCATCCTTCACGCGCCACACGATGCGATGGTGATCGCGCCGGACGCTGTTACGGAGCTGCTGCTCGACGAGGCGGCCATCACGTAACGGGCGACGTTCCGGTCCGTGGTGGGGCTAAATTAGACCGTCTTCCGTGACCAGGAATCGACGTGCTTGAGCAATGTCCTGCGGAGCTTGGCCTCACGCGGCGCCACCTCGGTGGTCTGGCCGACGATGATCACCACGGCGAGGCTGTCTCCGGCGGGGTTCGGCACGACGGTTGCAAGCGCAAGCTGAGCACCTTGATAGCGGGTGTTTCTAGCGACGCGCGTCTTCCTTATGTCGGCGAACTCGGCCAGGAACTCGGAGACGAGGTCAGGATTGTTCGGCTGCTGCCGGCGCAGGTAGGCGTCACGTTCGGTGTCGGGCCACGCGGCGAGCAGAGCCTTACCGCCGGCGGTTGATATCAGCATGCGCCGGATGTTGCTACGTGCCGCGAAACGCGTTAGCGCGTCCATTCCGGACGCTCCAATGTAGATCAAGTGGTCGCCGGCCGCGACTCCCAGGAAGACCGTAATGCCGGTCTCTTTGTGGAGTGCATCGAGGTCTGCCTGCGTCACCTGCCCGGCCGGGATATGGCCACCGGCCAAGGTGAGACCGTAGATGGCGGGCCCGAGGTAGAACCGTCGATTGTTTTCGTACAGCCAGCCTTTCGCCTGCAGGCCTCGGATGAATCCGTGCACCGAGCTCTTCGGCGCGTCGAGCGCGCGAGCTAGTTCGGCGAAGCTGATGCCCGGGTGATAGACGACCTCCTCCAGGATCTGGGTGACACGATCGATGGTCCGGTGGCTCTTAAGGCCATCGTCAGCGTCTACGGAGGTATGAGTCACGGAGTGCAGTCTACGTGACTGATAACCACCGGGCTCACCTCGATGTCCATCGCGCGGGTCAGCTCGAAGTCTTCTGCTGGATCTCGGGCGGTATAGGGTGGTATAGAGGATTTCCAAGCTCGCGCCAGCGAGATTCGCCGTGGACCTGGCATACAGCGTTGGTCATCCCGCGGGCGGTGTTGACAGTGCGATGAGGCGCCGCGTAACCTCATCGTCACGAATGCGATCGCCTGTTCATATATGCGTACCCCCGCCTGAGGACTGCTCCCGCACGCACGGCTGGGAGCCGCATGGAATGAACGCGACTTCATGAGCATCGGGTGGTGAATGTGTGATTACCGTCAACGCCCGGTCCACCGCTGGACCAGGCGAGCCGTTCAAGGCCACCACGATCGAGCGCAGAGACGTCGGACCCACCGACGTCCTCATAGACATCGTCTACTCAGGGATCTGCCACACCGACGTCAGTCGCTCCCGAAGCGAGTTCGGAACGACCACCTACCCGCTGGTGCCCGGACATGAAATCGCCGGGGTCGTGTCGGCCACGGGTAACGAGGTGTCGAAGTTCTCCGTCGGAGAACGGGTCGGGGTGGGCTGCATCGTCGACTCCTGTCGGCGATGTGACCATTGCCGAACAGGCCTGGAATCGTACTGTCCCGAACATGTGCGGACCTACAATGCGATCGGCCGCGATGGCCTGACTACCCAGGGCGGCTACAGCCAGAAAATCGTCGTCGACGAAGCGTATGTCGTTCGCATCCCTGACAGTCTGCCATTGCACAACGCCGCGCCCTTGCTGTGTGCCGGCATTTCGATGTACTCGCCGTTGCGGCATTGGAAGGCCGGCCCGGGCACGCGGGTCGCGATAGTCGGCTTTGGTGGCCTCGGTCATGTCGGTGTGGCGATCTCGGCATCGCTCGGTGCCCATACGACTGTCCTCGACCTGAGTATGGACAAGCGGGACGACGCGGTCCGGCGCGGAGCGGACGACTACCGGGTCACCACGGATCCTGCCGTCTTCACCGATTATGCCGGCACGTTCGACCTGATCATCTCAACCGTCCCGGCGAACCTCGACTATGACGCGTTCCTTCAGATGCTCGCCTTGGACGGAAGCCTCGTCAACGTGGGCGTCCCCAAAAAGCCGATTACCACGGACGTGTTCTCTCTGCTGTTTAACCGGCGATCAATCGCCGGCACCTTGGTCGGCGGTATCGCGGAAACGCAGCAGATGCTTGATTTCTGCGCCGAGCACCGAATCGGCGCCGAGGTCGAGGTTGTCGGGGCGGACGAAATTGACATGGCCTTCGACCGGGTCGCGGCTGGCGACGTCCGGTACAGGTTCGTGATCGACATCAGCACGATGGCAGGAGGCTGACTCGGCGGGACATGGCGCTCTCCACAGTGCGGCGCTACCGGATGGTCGACACGTGAGCGCCGCAGACCGGGTCGGAACCGTAGCCGTGGGCCGGCAGCTGTTGCGCACCTCGGTCCGCCCGGGCACCCTTCCGGGCCCGCCCTTGCTGATCTGCAACGGCCTCGGGACGGCGTTGGAAACCTACCAACCGTTCGTCGACGCCCTCGACCCGCTGCTCGAGGTGATCCGGTTCGACGTGCCGGGCGTAGGTGGCTCGTCCATGCCGCGGTTACCCTACTCCTTTCCCTTGTTGGCAGGGATCGTAGGCCGGATGCTCGACCGTCTGGGGTACGACCGGTTCGACGTACTCGGCTTCTCGTGGGGCGGCGCGCTGGCACAGCAGCTCGCCTTCCAGAACCCCCGACGTTGCCGCCGGCAGGTGCTCGTGGCCACGACAACCGGGTCGATCATGGTGCCCGGCAGCCTGCGGCTGCTGCTACACATGACAGCTTTGCGACAGCATCGCGATACGAGCAGGGCGCACAGAGTTTTCGGCAGAATCTACGGCGGGCGTTTGCGCAGCAGGCCGGAGTTGGCCAAGCTACTCGGCCTGGATCATGATCGGCCGGGATCCCAACAAAGTTATTGTTATCAGCTAGCCGCAGCCGCAGGCTGGACCAGCTTGCCGTTTCTGCCATTGATCCACCAACACTCACTAATCCTCGCGGGCAACGATGACCCCCTTGTCCCGCTGATCAACGCACGGATCATGGCACGGCTGCTGCCCTCAGCCCGGCTGCACGTCTATCCCGACGGCCACCTCTGGCTGTTGACTGGTGCCGAGGAGCTGGCGCCCGTCGTTGCGCGATTCCTGCTCGCTTCGACCGACGCGCCAAAGTAAGCCTCGTCGGCCCTGTTGCTCGGCGCCGCGGAGTGCGGCTGACCTAGATCAGGGCGGGGGAAGATCACGCACGAAGCGGCCAGGCGCCAGATCGAGTACTGGGTGTCGATCACTGCCGAGCCGGCCGGAGGCGGACCGCTTGTTTCCGGCGCGTTGGCTGATCCACTCTGCCCATGCCTGCCACCAGCTGCCCTGGTTCGTCGTCGCATCGGCCAACCAGGCTTCGGGATCTGGCCCGGTACCGTCCCCCGTCCAATAGCGTGCCTTCGGGTTGTTGGGCGGGTTGACCAGGCTCGCGATATGCCCGGAGCTGCTCAGCACGAACGTGGTCTCGCCACCGAGCAGCTGCGTGGTCTGATAGCAACCCTTCCAGGGGGTCAGATGGTCAGCAATCGCGCCGTTGACGAAGACCGGAATCTTGACTCGGTCAAGGTTCAAGGGCGAGCCGAGCACCGTTATGCCACCGTGCCGTGTGAGCAGGTCGTGCTGGAAAATGTCGAGGAACTGACCGTGTAGCGCACCCGGAAGATTCGTGCCGTCGGCGTTCCACGCGAGAATGTCGAACGCCGGTGGCTTCTCGCCCATCAAGTAGTTGTTGACCCAGTAGTTGAATACCAGGTCGTCGGGCCGCATCCAGGTGAAGGCTGCACCCATCTCCCGGCTGGTGATGACGCCTTTTCGCCGTGACCGGCGCTGCACATACCTCAACAACCCGGGCCCGGAGAACGCCAGAAGCGGAGCGCGTGTGCCGAAGTCGAGCAGCGTCACCGAATATGACGCGGTGTGGACCCGGTTGTCGCCGATGGCCGCAAGGTGATTGAGCAGCGTCGTCATGACGATACCGCCAGCGCAGAACCCGATGACGTTCACGTCCGCGCTGCCGGTGATCTCACGAACCGTGTCGATCGCCGTCGATATGCAGCGGGCGTAGGTGTCCAAGTCCCAGTCCCCTTGATCGGGGGTCGGATTTCGCCAGGACACCAAGAAGGTCTGAAGCCCTTGGCCTACGGCGTGTTCCACGAAGCTGCGCCCGGGCGCGAGGTCGAGTACGTAGAACCGGTTGATCATCGGTGGAATAACCAGCACCGGTCGCTCGAAGACGGTTTCCGTGGTGGGTGCGTACTGCAGCACCTCAGCCACTTCGTCTCTGGCGACAACAGCACCCGAAGTGACGGCGAGGTTGCGCCCCACCTCGAACGCGGTATGGTCCACCATGGACGGCAGTCCGCCGTTGTGCCGTACATCCGAAATGAAGTTGCCAATCCCGCGCAGCACGCTCGCTCCGCCGGTGTCGAACGCCCGCTTGAGCGCAGCAGGATTCGTCGCGAAGAAATTCGATGGCGCGAGAGCGCTGGTGAGGATGTTCGCGATAAGGGTCGTTCGTTCTGCGCGGCGGGCATCCCGCTGGTTCTTGAGCGACTCCTCGACGAGGTTGTGAACCGTCGCGGCCCCGGCCAGATACGCCTGTTCGATCCGGCGGTACGCGGGATTCTCGGTCCATGCCGGATCGGCGAATCGCCGATCACCCTTGGCCGGCGCCAGCTCCGAACGACCGACGGCGATCCGGACGAGTTCGCTGCCCAGCCGCGCCGTTTCCCGGACGACCGCACCGCCTTGGTTCAGGAGGTCGGTCACGCCGCTGAAGACTTCGTCGAGCCTTGGCAGCCCAACAGCCTCGCCGCCCCCCACAGACTCCGCCGCGTCGGCTGCATTTGGTGCCATCGGACTCTCTGGAAGTCTCATGCGCGCCTCCTGAACTCCACGTCAGCAGATGTTCCGACTCCGGCGCTCCTGCCGGGCGAGCAGATCTGTCGCCGGGTCGTCGTACGGGGGGCCGCTCGTGTCTCCCGGGAGGACAGTGCCGGATAGGTGCGTTGAAGCTGTTAGCTATCATATACTGCGCTTGCAGTGACTCCAATCGTTGAGATCGCCGGACGTGCGGTATCGATCAACGTGGCCGCGGACGAGCTTCCCGCCCAGAGGTACGATCTGCCACGGGTCAAGGTCGGGGCGTGTTGCCTCTGGCGGACATGATGTCCCTTATCGCGCGCAGCGTTACAGCGCGATGTTCGGCCATCCGAGCGTTGACCAGATGAACGTCACGGTCCTCAAAAGCCGCAATGAGGGCATTATGCTGGTCGCGCAAGGTGGTGCGCGGCACGCGTATATACGCCATGGCGTTCTGGAATCGGGACGCGGCATCCCACAGGTGGTTGAGGAACCGCAGGAGGACATCACTCCCTGCACGCTCGAAGGCGACGAAGTGAAACTCGCGGTTGACATCGACAAAGTGGGCGTTACGAGATTCGACCGCACGCGACGCGGTGTCGTTGAGCTTGCGCATCCGGGCAATGTCGGAGTCGTCGAGCCTCGGCACCGCAAGCCGGTGCGCCTCATCTTCAAGGATCTGCCGCCAGTGGTAGACATCCTCGAGGTAGTCGAGGGACAGATCGGCCACGAAGAATCCCACCCGCGGAACCCGTTTGACATGGCCGGCTCCTTCAAGCGCGACCAGCGCCTCGCGAACCGGGATGTGCGACACGCCGAGCTCCTCCGCCAGCCTCGTCGGAGAGAGCTTCTCGCCCGGCGCGAGACTTCCCGATATGATGGCTCGGCCGAGGTGACGGGCGACAAAATCGTGGAGAGCCTCAGGGCCTGCCGCCCCGTCTGTCGGCGATCCAGAACCGGTCATGGGAACAGCCTCGCAAATATATCGAATCTACCCAACTAGCAGATACCCCGGCCCACTGCGACGGCGGCTCTGCAGCCCAAACATAATGAAAGATCGCCCGGCGCGCGTAAGCGGCGGGATCACCCACTGGTTGAAGGGGCAGCCACGCCGCCCTCTTGACCCGCCGATGTGACCCTCGATATCGTCGACACTTCACCGATATCTAATATACGGCCGAGCTGCGCGATCGCGGTCAGTAATTCGGGCGACGCGGTCCAGCGTTAGCCGCTTCCCGATCCGCCACGCCGGAAAGGTCAACAAGCCGGTGCTGACAGCCATGGCACGCATCGAGCGCGAGCCTATGCCCGTGGGCGAGAGCGCGACCGTCGCATGACCACCTTCCACTTCCAGCACGCGACTCCGGCCTTTCGAACCTTCTGCGGTGCCGATGCGTTAGCCGCTCTGCCGCAGGAGCTGGACCGGCTTGGCGCACACCGGGTGGTCGTTCTCTGCGACGCGGCGCTGCTTCGGTACACCGGCGTCCAGAATCGTCTCGAGTCGATCCTGGGGAAACGACTCGCCGCACGCTTCGATGACGTTCGCCAACACAGCCCCCTGGGTTCCGTCGAGGCCGCACGCTGGACGCTTGAGGCGGCGCGTGCCGACGCCGTAATCGCTCTCGGCGGAGGCTCGGTGATCGTGACCGCGCGTGCCGCGAACATCCTCCTCGCCGAGCGGTGTGACGTGCGCGAGCTCTGCACGCGACGGGAGCCGGACGGACGGCTGACGAGTCCGAAGCTGCTTGCGCCCAAGCTGCCCCAGTGGGTCATACCGAACGCCCCGATCACCGACTACGCGACGGCAGGCAGTGCGGTGCTGGACCCCGTGACCGGTAAACGACTCGCCATACTCGACCCCAAAGCTCGGGCTCAGGGCGTGATCTTCGATGCGGAAGTCGCGTTGACCGCGCCAGCACCACTCGTTCAGTCCTCGGCACTCAACTCGTTCGCCATGGCTATTGAAGGACTCCAAGCGGACGTCGACGACCCGCTCGCCGAGGCGCTGCTGACCCACGCGCTGTGCATGCTAGCGACATGGATACCGCGGTTGGGCGGCAATCCCGACGGCGCGGAACCGCGCCTGCGGCTGATGACGGCCGCGCTCCTATGCGGTCAGGGAAGCGAATACGTCGGAGGTGGGCTGGCGCAAGCGTTGTCGCACGCCGCGGGTCCGCTGTCGTCAACGTCCAACGGAGTAGTCAAGGCCATGCTTCTGCCACAGACGATGCGCTTCAACGAACCGGTTGCCGGCACACGGCTGGCTCGCGTGGCCGACGCACTCGATCCTGGGCGGAGATCTGCCGCCCGCCCGGCCGAGCGGGCTATCGCCGCGGTGGAACGCGTACTCGAGGAGGCCGGGATTCCGGCGCGGCTGCGTGATGTCGGCGTGGCGGAAACCGCGCTGCCCGGCGTTGCCGAGCGCACCTTGGACGACTGGACCATGACCTCGGTGCCCCGGCGTGCTAATTGCGATGATCTCCTAGACCTGCTGAAGGCAGCGTGGTGATCTCGGCATGGCCATCCCACCCTTGGACTCCGTGAACCAGGCACGACTACATCGCTGACGCGACAGCGCCGCTCGGGAGGTAACCCATGCTCGCGGATGAAACATACGCCGAGGACGCCCTCAACTCGTCCTTGATCGGCAGGTCACTGGGCACCGACTACTTCGGGCTCCGGGACGAACTGGATGCCGCAGAGCGCGACTACCTGCAGCGCACCCGGGCGTTTGTCGACGACGAGGTGCTCCCGGTCATCAACGACTATTGGGAGCGGGCCGATTTTCCCCTGGACCTGGTCAGGAAGATGAGCCCGCTCGGCATCGTCGGCGACGGCCTGGAGGGCTACGGCTGCGCGCCGATGAGCCCGGTCGCCGCCGGACTGATCAACATGGAGCTCAACCGCGGTGACGGCAGCATGGGAACGTTCTACGCGGTCCAGGCCGGACTGGCGATGCGTTCGATCTGGATGCACGGTTCAGAAGAACAAAAGCAGCGTTGGCTGCCGGCCATGGCCCGGTTGGAAAAACTCGGCGCGTTCGCTCTCACCGAACCGAACCACGGCTCCGATGCGGTGGCCCTGGAAACCACAGCATCCCCGGACGGCGATGGGTACGTCATCAACGGTGAGAAGCGCTGGATCGGCAATGGCTCGATCGCCGACGTGGTCGTCCTCTGGGCGCGCGACACCGACGACGGCCAGGTCAAGGGCTTCCTGGTCGAGAAGGACGCCCCCGGCTACGACGCCACGGTCATCGGGGGCAAGGCATCCGTTCGAGCGGTCTGGCAGGCCCACATCCGATTGAACGGCCTGCGGGTCGGGGCGGATCAGCTACTGCCCGGTGCGCGCAGTTTCAAGGATGCGGCACGAGTGCTGGCATCGACCCGGCTCGCCGTGGCATGGGGAGCGCTTGGACACGCCGTAGCGGCGTACGAGGCGGCTTTGAGCTACGCGAAGCAGCGCATACAGTTCGGCAAGCCGCTCGTGCGGTTTCAACTGGTACAGGACCAGCTGGTAAAAATGCTCGCTGAGGTTACCGCGATGCAGCTGTACTGCCTGCGGGTCAGCCGGCTGGAAGAACAGGGAAAACTCACCGACACCATCGCCGCGCTGGCCAAGATGAACAACACGCTGAAGGCCCGCCAAGTGATCGCGGAAGCCCGGGACCTGCTGGGCGGAAACGGCATCCTGCTCGACTACCACGTCATGCGGCACATGGCGGACATCGAGGCCATCTACACCTATGAAGGCACCGAGCATGTGCAGAGCCTGATCGTGGGGCGCGACATCACCGGCGTCAGCGCGTTCACCTGACCGGGCCATTTCGACGCGGCTATGTCTGCGAAGATCCCCGTTGGGGTGGCGTGGGCCGCTCGGTGGCAGTCGCAGGTTCTTCTCGGGCGCACCAGCTGGCGAGGAAGGCGAGCGCCCGTTCCGCGGGGCTGGAGGGCGCCACGGTGTAGATGATGATGGTCAGGCCGGGGTCACTGGCTAGTTGGAGGGATTCGCCGGTGAGTTCGAGGTCTCCGGCGAGCGGATGGTGGAACGTCTCTGTGGCCGTTCGATTCCGCTTCACCCTGTCGTCGGCCCACCAGATCCGGAACTCGTCGCTGCGGGTGGACAGCTCACCGACAAGATGGGTGAGTCCGCGGTCGTAAGGGTTGTGGTCAGCCTCCGCCCGGAGTGCTGAAACGCTGTCACGGGCCACGGTCCCCCACTCGCGGTAGAGATCCTGCGAGCGAGGATCGATGAAGACGTAGCGGGCGAGGTTAAAGCCCTGGCCGTACGCGTCTGCGAACAGGGCACGTCCGAGCCGGTTGATGGCCACTACGTCCATGCGCCCATTGCGGACATACGCGGGTGCGTGACTCGCATCGAGGATGCGCTGCACCCCAGAGCGCACCCCGGTCCGGTTCTTGGAGCGGCGGGCCCCGCCACTCTCTGAGCCGGATATGTGTTGGACGGGATTGGCGGCGCCGGCCAGGTTGCACAGGTGCGAGTGATCGGCCTCGTCGAGGCGCAGCGCGCGGGAGAGGGCTTGAAGCATGGACCGTGAGACGCCGGCCAGGTTGCCGCGCTCCAGGCGGGCGTAGTAGCCGGTGCTCATTCCGGCGAGCATCGCGACCTCTTCTCGGCGCAGCCCTTTGACCCGCCGCCTGGCACCGGAGAACGGAATCCCGGCCCGTTCCGGGGTGAGCCGCTCGCGGCGGGTGGTGAGGAAGTCGCGAACCTCGTCCCGCTTGTTCATGCTACGACGGTAGGACCCCGCCCTTTGCTGAGGGAGGGTCTGGCATTACCGGGGAAGACAGTTCCTCCCACGTTGGCGCGGAATAAGGTTTCGTGAAGCTGCGGGGAATCAACCGACCTCAACCGACGTAGGAGCCACCGTGTCGACGCAGAACCGCTTGATCACGCTCAACAACGGCGTGCAGATGCCGATCCTCGGCTTCGGCGTCTTCCAAGTCCCCGGCGAGCAGACCGAGCAGGTCGTCACCGGCGCCCTCGCCGCCGGCTACCGGTCGATCGACACCGCGGCGTCGTACGGCAACGAGGAAGCCGTTGGCCGGGCCATCGCCAAGAGCGGCATCCCCCGCGACGAGCTGTTCATCACCACCAAGATGTGGATCCAGCACACCGGCGAGGACACCGCCCGGCGCGAGTTCGATAAGTCGCTGCAGAAGCTCGGCCTGGACTACCTCGACCTGTACCTGATCCACCAGCCGATGGGCGACTACTACAGCTCGTGGCACGCCATGCAGAAGCTTCACGGCGAGGGGTTGATCCGGGCGATCGGCGTGTCCAATTTCTACCCGGACCGGCTCGTGGATCTCATCACCCACAACGACGTCACGCCGGCGGTCAACCAGGTCGAGACGCACCCGTTCTTCCAGCGCACCGCCGACCAGCAGCTGATGCGCGACCACGGCGTGCAGATCGAGTCTTGGGGCCCGTTCGCCGAGGGGCGCAACGACCTGTTCACCAACCCGACCCTGACCGAGATCGGCACCGCGCACGGCAAGTCGGTCGCCCAGGTCGTGCTGCGCTGGCTGATCCAGCGCGACGTCGTGGTCATCCCCAAATCCGTACGCCCGGACCGCATGGCCGAGAACCTCGCCATCTTCGACTTCCAAATCACCGACGACGAGATGACCCGGATCGCCGCGCTGGACACCGGCGCCAGCCTGTTCTTCGACCACCGCGACCCCGCCATGGTCGCCTGGCTCGGCGGCCGCCGCGTCGACTGACCACCACCGAGGCGGACGACATGGACACGCGACAGCTCGGCGCGCTGGAGGTATCCGCGATGGGGCTGGGCTGCGTGGGCCTCAGCACCAACTACGGCGACCCAGTCGACACTGACTACGGCACCCGGCTGATCCGGGCAGCGCATGAGCTAGGGGTGACCTTCTTCGACACGGCCGAAGCCTACGGGCCATTCGCCAACGAAACCCTCGTCGGGCAGGCCATCGCGCCGATCCGAGACCAGGTCGTCCTAGCCACGAAGTTCGGTTTCCAGTTCTCCCCGGCCAGGAAGCTGAACAGCAAGCCTGACCACATCCGCCAGGTGGTCGAGCAGATGCTGCAACGGCTGCGGACTGACCGGATCGATTTGCTGTACCAGCACCGCGTCGACCCCGAGGTGCCGATTGAAGACGTCGCCGGCACCGTCCGCGAACTGATCGCTGCCGCCAAAGTCAAGCACTTCGGCTTGTCCGAGGACGGCGCCGACACCATCCGCCGAGCCCACGCGGTGCAGCCCGTCACGGCCGTGCAGAGCGAGTACTCCATCTGGGCCCGTGACCCCGAAGACGACGTGCTACCAGCCTGTATCGTGCCGATCCCCGGTACCCGCAAGATCGACCGGCTGCGTGAATACACCGCCGCAGTCGACGTCATTCTCGCCGAGGCCGACATCGCCGAGATTGACGCCCGTTCTGCACATCTCGCCGTCACCGGGGCGCGCGGCAGCGGCCACGAACACTACGGCTGACCCCGTCCGACGAACTCTTGACCTATCCCTGAGGAGCCACCTGTGCCGGAGCTTTCATCAGAAGGGGCGGCAACGATCCGGTTCGTCACCGTCGACGGGGTACGCTTGCGCGCCTCCATCCGCGGGTCAGGGCGACCGGTGCTGCTGATCACCGGTTTGGGAGCCAGCCTCGACCTTGCGGCGCCCTTCGAGCGCGCGTTGACGGCGCGCGGGTTCCAGGCCATCAGCTTCGACGCCCCCGGCATGGGCGAGTCGAGCCGGTACCGGATACCAAGGCGGATGAGGGGTGTGGCACGAACCGTGGAGCACCTGCTCGACGCGCTGGGTTACGAACAGGTCGACGTATTCGGTGTCTCGCTCGGCGGCGTGTTGGCCCAGCAACTGGCCCACCAGGCCCCTCATCGGGTGCGCCGGCTCGTTTTGGCGGCGACCGTCCCTGGCGTGGTCGGGCGCGGCGGCGTGCCGGGCTCGCCGCGTGCCGTACTCGCAATGCTCACCACTCGCCGGTACACGTCCCCGGACCACTACCGCCGAGTCGCGGGGGGTCTGTACGGCGGGATGGCCCGACGAGACCCGGACGCCCTGCTGCACGGCTCGAACGCGCGATTCGGCCAGGCGCCGACCCGGCGTGGTTATTTCGACCAGTTGTACGCGATCAGCTTCTGGACCGGCGTGCCCTGGCTGCGCCGGCTCCGCCAGCCCACCCTCGTGCTGGCCGGCAACGACGACCCCATCATTCCCGTCGCCAACGGTCGCATCCTCACGCACCTGATTCCCAATGCCCGTCTGGAGATCATCCATGGCGGGGGGCATCTGTTCCTGCTCGAGCACCCGGCCGAGATCGCGGCGACCGTGGCGGAGTTCCTGCTCGAAGACGACCACTGACTGAAACCACCGCCCGCTATTGCGGAGGAGCTGAGGGAATCGCGCAGAGTAGATTATATATCCACCTCATCCTCATCCTCAGCATCGGAAAGGTAGATCCGTGAACGCCGAAGCTGACACCGCTCTCCGCTCCGACATACGACGGCTCGGCACAATGCTCGGAGAAACCCTCTGCCGGCAGGAGGGACAGCATCTCCTCGATCTGGTCGAGGAGGTGCGCGCCCTGGTCCGTACCGATGCCCACGCTGCAATACTCCGGCTCGCCAACCTCGATGTGGCCACCGGTACTCACCTCTCCCGCGCCTTCTCGACGTACTTCCATCTGGCGAATGTCATCGAGCAGGTCCACCGAGCGCGGGAGCAGCGTCGCGCCCGACGCCGGGACGGCAGCTGGCTTCAACGCACCACAGAGCTCATCGCCGACCGGGGCGTGGACCTAAGGGATCTCACGACGGCGGCGAACCGCCTGGCGATTCGACCCGTGTTCACCGCACACCCGACTGAGGCCGCGCGTCCGTCGATTCTCAGCAAGCTCCGGGCCATCGCCGCGCAGCTGGAAGCGGAGGCGATCGCCGACGACCACGACGACTGGTCCGGCCGCCAGAGCACGGACCGCCGGCTCGCCGAGCTCATCGACGTGCTATGGCAGACTGATGAGCTGCGCCAGCACAGCCCGGCGCCGGTGGACGAGGCGCGCAACGCGATCTACTACCTCTCCAACCTTGCCGCAGATGCGGCGCCGCGCGTGCTCGACGAGCTGGCCGAAACGCTCTCGGCGTTGGGCGTGGTGCTGCCGCTGACCGCCCCTGCGCTGACCTTCGGATCGTGGATCGGCGGGGACCGCGACGGCAACCCGAACGTGACTCCGGCGGTAACCCGCCAGGTTCTGCTGATCGCGCACGAGCACGGCATCCAGATGGCCGAGCGGATCGTGACCCAATTGCTCGATGCATTGTCGGTGTCCACCCGGATCCGATCTGTATCACCGGACCTGTCCGCGAGCCTCGCCGCCGACCTCGAAGTCCTTCCCGAGCTGGAGCCGCGGTTCCGGCGGAACTTGACCCAGGAGCCGTATCGGCTCAAGTTGCGGTGCATCGAGGTCAAGCTGGCGAACACCCGCGCCCGGCTCGCCGCCGGCACCCTCCACAAGCGCGGCCGGGACTATCTCGGCACCGCTGATCTGGTGGACGAACTTCAGCTCATGCACGCCTCGTTGATCAGCCATGGCGGCCACCTCGTCGCGGACGGTCGGCTAGCCACAGCCATCCGCACGCTCTCGGCCTTCCGTCTGCAGCTGGCGACGCTCGATGTGCGCGAGCATGCCGACGCGCACCACGAGGTGCTGGCCGAAATGTACCGGGAGGTCGGGGAAGTCGACTACGCGACTCTGGATCGTGCGGCCCGCCTGGACTTGCTCAAGGGAGAGCTGGACAGTCGACGCCCGTTGTCCAGTGCAGACATCTCTCTCACCGACACCGCCCGCAGGACCTTCGAGGTCTTCAGCACCATCCGGCAGGCTCAGGAGCATTTCGGCCCCGACGTTATCGAGTGCTATATCGTCTCCATGACCCGAGGCGTGGATGATCTGCTGGCTGCGGTTGTCCTCGGGCGCGAAGCCGGTCTGGTCAACGCTGTGTCGGGGCAGGCCCGGATCGGTTTCGTGCCATTGCTGGAGACGGTATCCGAGCTGGAAGACTCCGGGCCGCTGCTAGACGAGCTGCTTTCGATCCCTCGCTACCGTGCCATCGTCCGAGCCCGGGGCAATGTCCAGGAGGTCATGCTGGGCTATTCCGACTCGAACAAGGAATCCGGGATCACCACCTCCCAGTGGGCGATTCACCGCGCACAGCGGGCGCTGGGAGATGTCGCAACCCGGCACGGGGTTCGGCTACGGCTTTTCCACGGCCGCGGCGGCACGATCGGGCGCGGCGGCGGCCCGACCCACGAGGCGATCCTCGCCCAGCCGTTCGGCACGCTCGACGGCGCGATGAAGCTCACCGAGCAGGGCGAGGTCATCTCGGACAAGTACAGCCTGCCCAGCCTCGCCCGCGACAACCTGGAGCTGACCGTTGCAGCCGTGCTGCAGACCGCGGTGCTGCACACCGAACCGCGGCTGCCCACCGAGGACCTCAAGCGCTGGGACAATACGATGTCGCTGGTGTCCGACGCCGCCCACCGGCGCTACCGGGACCTGGTCGAGGACCCTGATCTGCCGGCGTACTACTGGGCGGCCACGCCGACCGAGCTGCTCGGCGCGCTGAACATCGGGTCCCGCCCGGCGAAGCGGCCGAACACCGGGGCCGGCCTCGCCGGGCTGCGGGCAATCCCGTGGGTGTTCGGCTGGACCCAATCCCGTCAGATCATTCCCGGCTGGTACGGCGTCGGTACCGGCCTCGCGGCTGCGCGCTCCGCAGACCTCGGCGTCGAGATCCGCGAGATGTACGAGCGGTGGTTCTTCTTCCAGACCTTTGTGTCCAACGTCGAGATGATGCTCGCCAAGACAAACCTCGATATCGCCGCCCGCTATGTCGCCGAATTGGTGCCCGAGCACCTCCGGCCGGTATTCGACCGGATCCGCGCCGAATTCGACCGCACCCGCGCCGAGCTGCTGGCCATCACCGGCGAGGCGGAGCTGCTGGACCGCCAGCCGGAACTCCAGCGCACGCTCGCGGTGCGCAACAGTTACCTGGAGCCCTTGCACTACCTCCAGGTATCGCTGCTGGCCGAGTTCCGACGGGACTCCGGTCGTAGGGAGGTGGGCGAGGTCGATGGCGACCTACAGCGGGCCTTGCTGACGACGGTCAACGGCATTGCGGCCGGAATGCGCAACACCGGCTGACCTCCGGTCCACCACGGCACAAGGTGTTGCTGGTCACCGCGCATCGTTGATGATTTTGGGAGAACTGATGGTCGCTTTGAACAAGTACCCGCGCCGGGCGATTCTGCGGGGCGCTCTGCTCGGTGCCGCCGGGACGGCCTCCGGCGCGGTGTTGAGCGCCTGCACCGACCCGCCGACGGCTGACCCTGCGCCGGCCTCCGCTCCACCCGTTACCGAACCCCGCGGCGCACCGGCTTCGTCCTCCGCCAGGAACGGCACGGTGCTGCTCGCTTACTTCTCCCGCGCGGGGGAGAACTACTTCAACGGCGGCCGCAAGTGGTTGAGCGTCGGCAACACCGAGGTCGTGGCGGGCATGATCAGCCGGCTCATCGGCTGCGACGTGCACCCTATCGAGGCCGCCGATCCCTACCCCGGGGACTACGAGTCGACCGTCGCCCGCAACGTGGAGGAGCAGAACGCGAACGCCCGGCCCGGCATCGCGAATTCTCTGGCTTCGATCGACCGCTACGACACGATCTTGCTCGGCAGCCCGATCTGGAACGTCCGGGCGCCGATGATCATGACGACCTTCGTCGACGGTTTTGACTTCGCCGGCAAGACGATTCACCCGCTCACCACCTACGCGATGAGCGGCCTGGGAAACACCGTGCGCGACTACGCCGCCTCGTGCCCCGGTGCGATGTTGGGGCAGGGCCTGGCCGTGCGCGGCGAGGAGGTCGCCGACGCCGAGCCCGCCGTTGACGCCTGGCTGCGCCGCATCGGCCTGCTCACCCGCTCGGCATAGGTAGCGCCCTAACTCTCCGGCCCGGCCAGTCACGCTCTCCTGCGTCGCGGGAAGGACTCGCTGCGCATGGACAGCTCGCCTATCAGATTCATCACCCGCTGGTCGTGCGGGTACTCGGCAGCCGCAAGGCGCAGCGCGGCGACGGCAGAGCCCGACACCTGTGCCCAATCCGGGTGAAACGCCTGGGCGTGCGGGTTAAGAAGTTGAAGCGCATCGAGTTCGCCGGCGGCGCCGAGTTGGTGGCGAACATGGGCCCGCAAAGAGCCATGCCCCGCGGATTCGCGGCGAGAATGTCGAAGCGGTGATTGCGCAGGAACGCGGGTACGCCGGTCATCGAGTTCAGCACACGGCGGATCGCTGGCCGAATCTCAGGCGCCTTGTCGCCGCCCGCGCGGGCGCAAGCGGGTGCGGGGCCGGCAGCGCGGGCCAGGTGATGCAGGTGCGCGGTCTCGGTTCATCGAGCTGTAGCGCGCGGGCCACGGCCTCCAGGACGCATGTCGGATGCACCGGCGAGATTGCCGCGTTCCAGGCGGGTGTAGTACTCGACGCTGACCCCGGCGAGCGCGGCCACTTCGCCGCGGCGTAACCCGGCGACCCGGCGGCTGCCGTACTCGGGTATACCTGCCTGGTCGGGGCTGACCCTCGCCGACGGGAGCTGAAGAAAGCTCGAACCTCGCTGCTATACGAACCCACCACGAGAGGAACGCTTCCCATGTCCACCGTCCCGAACCTGACGCTGAACAACGGCGTCGAGATCCCCGCCCTCGGCTTTGGTGTCTTCCAGACCCCGCCGGACGAGACCCGCGCCGCGGTCGAGGCCGCCTTGTCGGCCGGCTACCGGCACATCGACACCGCCGCCGCGTACGGCAACGAGCGCGAGGTCGGCGAGGCGATCGCGAACTCCGGCATCGACCGCCACGAGGTCTTCATCGAGACCAAGATCTGGATCAGCGACTACGGGTACGACCAGACGCTGCACGGCTTCGAGAAGAGCGCGGCCAAGCTCGGTGTCGACGAGATCGACCTGCTGATCCTGCACCAGGCGTTGCCGTCGGAGTTCGACAAGACACTAGACGCCTATCAGGCTCTGGAGACGCTGCTCGCCGACGGCAAGGTTCGCGCCATCGGCGTCAGCAACTTCATGGTCGACCACCTGACCGCGTTGCTCGACAAGGCGACGGTCGTGCCCGCGGTCAACCAGATCGAGGTGCACCCGTACTTCGCCCAGCACGAGGTGCAGGCCTTCGGCGCCAAGCACGGCGTCCTCTCGCAGGCCTGGTCACCGATTGGTGGCATCACGTTCTACCGCGACGGCGAGCACACCAGCACGCTGCAGGACCCGGTGATCGGTGAGATCGCCCAGGCGCACGCCAAGTCCCCGGCGCAGGTGATGCTGCGCTGGCACGTACAACAGGGCCGCTCGGCGATCCCGAAGTCGACGAATCCGGCCCGGATCGCGGAGAACCTCGACGTTTTCGACTTCGAGCTCACTGCCGAACAACTCGCCGCGATTGACGGACTGGACACCGGCAAGCGCGGCGGCCCGGAGCCCGCCGCAATCACCCTCGAAGCCTTCGGCCGGCCGATCCCCGAAGCTTGATCCGCCACAGGCAAGGGCGGGACGCCGCTGGGGGGCACTGCCAGAAGGGGTGGCGACAGTGCCTCCCAGTTGAGCGGCCAATCCGGTCAGTGTGATGGTCGTGAACAGGCCCCGGACAACTTAACCCCTACCAAAGTCATCCCATCGAGGGATGGTTGCGGTGGGTTTACCTGTTTGTCGGACTGTTTCGGCGTCGAGTCGGAGCGTCGATGGCCCGCAGACGATGACCGGGTCTTGGCCGTGCAGGTCGCTGAGGAGGTCGCCGTTCCGGCCAGGGGCGGGAGCTCGCCGTGGCAGCTCAGCGTGGAGAGCAGCTCGTCGAGGCCGGCGCGGCCGTGGATCCAGTGGCTTTCCAGACGCCGCTCGCAGATGAGTAGCCCCGTCAGCTGGTAGCGGTGGGTGGCACCGTCTCTCGGCACGGGGACGCGGTGATGGATGGGCGGCGAGGAAGTCAGCGTCGCTGACCAGCGCGGGATGCTCTCGCTCGCGGTGGAGACCACCCACTGGCTACGGGGATTCCAGGCTCGGGTGGGTCTACGGCTGGTGCACTTGTCACCCGGGATCGTTTCGGTGTGGTCGGTGCGCTGCCGGTTCCACACTTGACGGCCGGTGTAGCTCAGCGCGGACCGCATCAATGACCCGCAGTACGTCGATTGCGTCCGTCAGGCCGTGAACTGGTGAGTCGGTCATCCCGTCGGCTATGTACTGGGCGATCGCGCTGGTTTGCCAGGCGAGGCCTTGGCGAAGGGTGAGGCCGCTGGTGTCGTGCCATTCGTGCACCTCGCCGGCGACCTCGATGATGAAGCTGGCCGGGAAGACGAACGGCTTGGTGAAGCGTGCGGATCCGTCAGTGCCAAGGATCGTCGCAAGGCCGGAGTTCGTGACAGCCATGGATGTGGTGACGGACGCTAGCCGGCCCTCCGAACCCTCCAGTGCCACCGCCGCCTGGTCGTCGACCCCTGAGCTGGTTCGTCTCGCGATGGCGCGGATGCGCCGCGGTGGCCCGATAGCGAAGTGCGCGAACCAGTATCCGTAGACGCCCATGTCCAGCGCGGCGCCGCCACCTTGATCCGGGTCGAAGAATCGCGGTGGCGCGTCCGGACCCATCTTCCATCCGACATCGGCGGTCGCCATCTGCACGGAGCCGAGGTCGTCGCGGTCCAGGATCTGGGCGAGCACGTCGAACTGGGGCAGATAGCGAGTCCACATCGCCTCGGCAGCGAACACGCCGGCCGACTGTGCCGCATCTTTGATATCTTCGGCCTGACGCGGAGAGACCGCGATGGGCTTCTCGATGAGGACGTGCTTGCCAGCGGAGATGGCCAACATGGCCAAGGGGTGATGCTGGCTGTGCGGGGCTGCCACGTACACGATGTCCACGTCGGAACGGGCGACGAGTTCCTCGTACGATCGGGCGACGGCGTTGATCCCGTGCTTGGCCGCGAACTGTTCCGCCCTCTCAGGGGACCGCGACGCGACCGCGGTGATCTTCTGGTCGGTGTTCGCCAGGACCGTCGCGGTGAAGTCTCCGGCGATGGCGCCGGGCGCGAGAACTCCCCAGCGTAGCGTCGGACCGCCGCGCAGGGCGGGTACCTGTACCTCAGGGAACCAGCTTGTTTTCAATCTTCCTCACATCACTCTGCGTAGATCAGCGTCCGGCTCGTGCTCCGACCCCACTGCAGAGTGGGCTCGGGAGAGCCGAGCTCACCGTCTTCGGCGTCGGCTGATGGACGTCAGGCGTTCTGCTGTGCTGCGCGGATCGCCTCCACCGCGAGCCGGTGGTCCTCCTCTTGGGTGAGACCTGAGACGACGACGTACCCGAGGACCTGGTCGTCGACGGTCCTCAGCGGCACCGCGCCACCGTAGGGTGCGTACTCCGGGAACTGCTTGCCGGTCGCCTTCTCGAAGGAGGTTCCGGCCTCGAGGTAACGGTTGCGTGCATAGAGACTGGAGTGTCCGTCGAGCTGGGCGACGTTGCGCTTCGCGGCGATGACGAGGTCGTTGTCGCTGGTGGTGCCGGCGAACGCGGCCTTGTAGACGAGGCGATCGTGGAGGTAGACGCCGATCGTTGTGGCGAGTCCTTCGTCCGCCGATCGCTGCGCGATCGTGGATCCGATGTCGAAGCAGGTGCGTTCGTCGATGGTGCTGAGCCGAAGTTGCGTCTCCTCGTCGAGGAGGGCGGCAGTGGGTGTGATATCGGTGTCCAACTCGGTCATGGTGACTCCTGGTTGTCGCGGTTACGCTCAGAGCAGCGGTGTGACCTTGTTGCAGAACTCGACGGAGTCCTGGTTCTCCTGGATGGTGATCTGGTAGAGGCCGAGTGCCTCGGCGCGCTGCTGGATGGTGTCGGCGATCTGCTGCGGCTCGCCGCGCAGTGTGTACGGGTTGTCGGCCAGGCTCTGGTACGGGATGTGGAACCAGTTCGCACAGATCTCGCGATCGACCTGCTCGATCTCGGCGGCGTTGCGGCAGAGTCGGGCGTAGTTCACCTGTACGCAGATCTTGAGCGATTCGGGGTCGCGCCCCTCCTCCTGGAGGTAGGTGTGGACGGTGTCGACCCGCTCCTTCAGGTCGGCGACGACCGTCCGTCCCCGCGCGCCCTGACCGTAGTTGTGCTGCTCGGCCATGGTGGTCGGCTTCGGACCCACCTTCTTCACCTTGGGACTCTGAATGATGTCGAGCTTGTCGGCATACTTGGCGGCCAGCCGCAGAGATCTCTCTCCGCCGCCGCCCACGAGCAGCTGCGGCGCGACCGTGGGTGTCGGGACCAACGGCAGCTTCGCGGCGCTGAAGTAGTTCCCGGTCACGGTTGCCTCGCCGGTGCGGTACAGGTCGTGGGCAATGTGCATGACGTCTTCGAAGCGGGCCATGCGTCCCTTGAAGTCGGGGAACTCCATGCCCATGGCGGCGAACTCCTCGAAGCTCCATCCGGCTCCGAGGCCGGCCGTCACGCGTTCGCCGCCGGCCAGGACGGCCAGTTGGGCGAACTGGCGAAGCAGCAGTCCGGGGTGGATCCAGGCGCCGTTCATCACGATCGTCTGAAGTTCCAGCGTGTCGGTGAGCGCGGCGATGGCGGCCAACGACGTCAGCGGATCGCATGGCTGCGGCTCATCTCTGCTGCTGCTGAAGATGTGGTCCCACATGCTGACTCCGCTGGATCCCGCACCCTCCAGTTGGCGAACTCTGTCCCGTAATTGACTGGACGAAGCCGACGCAGCGAAGTAGGTGAGTTCCGTAAAGATCTTTACCGCCACAGCCTTTCCTCCTCTTGTGCTGAATGTCGACCAAGGCTGCTCCACGGGCCACAGGCCGAGGAGATACCTACTTGCCGGCCAGCGACCCGCCAAGTCCGCCGAGACTCAGTCGCCGGCCAAGAACGACGAACACCACCAGCGGTGGAATGATCATGAGGACGGCACTGGCCATGATCGATGCCCAATCCGCGCCGGTCTGCTGGAAGAACTGTTGGATCGCCACGGGCATGGTCTTGACGTCGTCGCTCTTCAAGAACACGGCTGCGGCCAGATAGTCGTTCCAGGACAGCAGGAAACTGAACACTGCCGCCGACAGCAGGCCGGGTGTCGCGTTTCGCAGCATGATCCGGAAGAACCCTCCGAACCGCGAGCACCCGTCGATCCAGGCTGCTTCCTCCAAGGCAACCGGGATGGTGTCGAAGTAGGCCGCCATGATCCAGGTATTCACAGCGACGCCGGCGGCGACGTAGACGATGACGATCCCCGTCAGGCTGTCCACCAGCGCGATTCTGGCGAACAGCACGAATAGCGGGATGACGAAGACGATGACCGGCAGGGCCTGGATGATGAAGAGTGACGCCGAGTATGCAGGTACTGCCCGTCCTTTGCTGCGGGATACGACGTAGCCACCACACGCGCCAACCGCGACCGAGAGTACCGTAGCCGCGACACTGACCATCAGGTTGTTCAGCAGCGCATGCGGAATATTCGTCGTCGACAAGATCCCGAACGCATCAAGCGTCCACCCGCTGAGATCGGACGTACCCGAGGATGAGGGGTGCAAGGCCAGCAGCAAGACCGTGCCCACCGGTACGAGAACCACGACGGCAAAGGCAGTGACGAGGATGAATCTCAGCCATGCGGCCCTGCGCCGAGGTGACCCGCGGCGGGCCCGTCTGTCCGGCACGTCGGCGACGGTTGCCACGGTGATGGCGCCTCCGAGCGGATCCGCAGTCATGTCTTACTCCGATTTCCGGATTTGCCGGTACAGGATGATGGACAGCAGCACCAGGGCGACGCTCATGAGAACGCTGACGGCCACGCCGGTGCCGCTGGTGAATTCTCTGAAGACCAGGAGATAGGACAACACCGGGAGGGTTTGCGTGGCCTCGGCCGGTCCTCCGCCGGTGAGGAGGTAGACCGATCCGAAGTCATTGACGGTGAAGATCGTCATGAGGAGCAGGCTGATGAGGGTCGATTTGCGGATCAGTGGCCAGGTGATGTGGGTGAATCGTTGGATGCGGCTGGCCCCGTCGACGGTGGCGGCTTCGTAGAGGTCGTTGTCAATCGCTTCGAGGGCCGCGCCGGCCTGGAGGAACATGAAGGGGTACGACACCCAGATCCGGAACACGCACAAGGTGATGATGGCCCACTTCGGGTCGGCCAAGAACAGCACGTCGCCGGCCCCCAGCGCTCGGGTCAGGACCCGAACCGGGCTGGACGGCGTGGAGACCAGCCACTGCCATGTGGCGGCTGACACCACCACCGGGATGACCCAGGGGAGTAGGAGCAGCCCGCGCAGCAGGGCCCGGAATGGCAGACCGGCCTTGAAGGTCAGGGCGAGAGCGAGGCCCACCAGCCAGCTTCCGAGCACGCCCGCCACCGCGAAGATGCCGGTGACGCGGGTCGCAGCCCAGAACCGATCGTCCTCGAGCACCGCCGTGAAGTTGTCGAGTCCTACGAATGGCCCGGTTTGGACGAGGTTCCCGTCGTGGAGCGACTGCGAGATCGCGTACACGAGGGGGTAGATGTTCAGCAGGGCCAGCAATATCAGTGACGGCAACAGCAGGGCGGTCATCGTCGGGTCCGGGCGTCGTTTCCTGGCACGTTTCGTCAAAGGAGCGCGCCCCGATGTCTCCGTGGTGGTAGTGAGGACTGAGGTCATGGTCATGATGCTTTCAGGCCTTCATCGGACGACTTGTTCCAGCGCCTTTTGCAGCTCCTCGCACAGGCTGCGGGCCGATTTCTCGCCCTGCACGATTTGCTGGCCCCATTTGGTGATCGCCGGGCTGGCGTCAAGCTTGGCGGTATTCTCGTCGAACTTGTCACCGAACCAGTTTTTACTCAACGGGCTGTATTCAGCGCCGACCTTGTACACCAGGGGGTCCGACTCCTTGAGTGTTTCGGTGATGCTCTTGCGAACGGGAATCAGGCCGACAAGCTTCTTCTCCCAATAGACCTTGATGGCGTCCAGGTACCAGGTGAGGAACTCCTCACTGGCCTGCTGGCTGGGCGTGTCGGTGTACATCATCAGCGTCTGCACGCTGCCGGCGGTGAACTTGTCGCCGCTGGGACCGGCGATCGGAGACATCGCCGCCAGATCCTTCTTGGCGTCTCCGGACAGCGAGCTGGCTGCGGCGACCTGCCCGACGAAGATCGCCGTCTTGCCGGCACTTACATCGGCGTAGAGATTGGCGCTCGAATAGCTCACCATGTCCTTGCGAATGATGCCCGCCTTGGAGAGTGAGAGGAGGAACTCCGTGCCCTCTATGAAGCGATCGGACAGGCAGGCGATGTTGCCTTGCTCGTCAACGAACACACCGCCATTGGACAGCACAAGGGTGGCGAGCTGCTGATAGTTGAACCCGTTCGGCGTCGGCGCCACCCCGTAGCCGGAGATGCCCATGTTCTTGAGCTTGAGCCCGACGTCATACAACTCGTCCCACGTAGTCGGAGGCTGCACGCCGGCTTTCTCGAGTAGCGAAGGCCGGTACAGATACGGTCGCATGTCGTAGGCCCAGGGCATCCCGACGAGCACGCCCTTGTACTTCAAGATGTCGAAGGAACTCGGCACGAAGTCGGCCAGAGTGCCGCCCTTTTCCATCTGCGCATAAAGATTGTCGGCGGGCGCAATCCCGCCCTGATCATAGAACTGGTACGGCTGCGTCGAGGCTCCCGAACTGACGGCGGGGCCCGTCTTGGAGGCGATCGCGGAGCTGAACGTCTGGTACCAGTTCGCCCAGTCGATCGACTGATACGTTGCGCCGAACGTGCCCGACGTCGACTTGTAGGCGTTGACCGTCGTCTTACCGGTGGTCACGTACTCCGGTGGCCCCCATACCGTGTCCCAGAACTTGATCGTCCCGGAGGCTGCGGCGTCTTTGCTGTCTCCTCCGCTGCCGCACGCGCTGAGCAGACCGGCGCCGGCGACCCCGGCGGCGCCCATCAGAAACGTCCTTCGTGAAAACGTGCTGCGCGCCATCGTGCGCTCCTTCCGTCGTGATGGCAGGGTGCATCAGCGTGAGACCGCCTGGGCTCACGCTGTGGATGCGTTTATCTGTTAGATCTGGCTGTCCACCGAGGTCTGGTACCTCGCTTGCAGGTTCGCGACGTATCTGTCGTAGGCCGCGAGCATGTCGAAGGCTGGGTTCAGCAGCCATTGCAGTTGGATCCCGTCAAGGAACGCGATCATTTCCTCAGCGGCCATGCGAGGATCCAGGTCCGGTGAGAGTTTCCCGTCCATGCGCGCGAGCACGAGCTGGGAGGCAATCACATCAACGGTTTTCTTGTACCGCTCGACGAAGAACTCATGCGCCGGATGATCAGGATCGGTTGCCTCCGCGCTTACGGTCACGTAGAGGCGGACCGCTCCCGGGGTTTCGATGTTGGTCGTGACCACGGTCCTCAGGTGATCAAGGATGCCGATCCCGTGAACGGTGTTGGGACTCGGCGAGTTGAGCTCCTCCCGGTAGTTGAGCACCTCCAGCAGAAGCCCTTCCTTACTGCCGAAGTGGTGCAGCACCCCGGCCTGACTCAGGTTCACGCGCTTCGCGATCTCGCGCAGCGACCCGCCGCGGAAGCCCTGTAGGGCAAAGACCTCCCAGGCAGTCTTGATCACCGTGTCCCGCCGCTCCGCCGTGCCTGCGTAGGGTCCACGAGGTCGCGTGCTCTTCGCCATGTTGACAACCATAGGACAGTGTGAAACGAATAGCTAGTAGTCATTCGGGATTCGATCCGAGGGCTCTTCGATCGGCATCCAGGCCGGGTCAAGTCCACCCCTGCCACCGGACGCCACCCCGGCTCTGGTGCCGGCGAACGTTCGCGACCGGGCCGAACCACGAGTCCGGCTGCATGATCAATATCGCCCGGCGAGCGGGCCGACCGTGAAAGGGGCAGTCATGAACCACCTCTCACCCAGCCAGCGAGCGCGAGCGATCGGGCCTCGGATTTCAGTCTCCAGCTTCAGCCTGCACGCCGAGCTCGGTGAGATTCGCGTGCCCATCGAGACGGAGTCCGGCGCGCTGGAAGAGTTCGTGCTGCCGTCGGCCGGCACAATGACCATGACGGAATTTCCCGAGCTTGTCCGCGCCCGGCTGGGGGTTCGGGCGGTCGAGCTGTGCCAGATCCAGCTGACCGATGCTCCGACACGCGGCGTCGACAAGCTCGCCACCAGCCTCGATCAGCACGCGGTCGCGGTGACCGCGATACCCATCGACATCGGTAACATCGCCAACCCCGACGCCGCCCGCCGCGAGGCCTACCTTTCCGAGATCCGGCCCTGGATCGACATCGCCGCGCAGCTGGGAGCCCCGTTCGCCCGGGTCAACGCCGGCGCACCCATCGGAGCGCCGAACAGCTCCCGGCCGGCCTTGATAGCGTCGCTCCGGTCACTCGCCGACTACGCATCCAGCGTCAACGTGAGCCTCCTCGTGGAGAACCACGGTGGGCCGAGTTCCGACCCCGACTGGCTCGCTGAGCTCCTCGACACCATCGGGCGAGACCACCTCGGGCTGATCTTGGACACCGGGAACTTCGAGCCGATGCTGTCGGCCGCCGAGGCCCGGCATGCCGGACAGCCGTTGGACGAAACGACCATCGACTTCGAACCGATCTACGAGAAGATCGCCAAGCTCGCACCCTTGGCGACTTTGGTCCATGCGAAGGCATACGACGTCCTGGACGACGGCACGTGCGGGCCGGTCGACCTCCGCAGATCGCTCAACCTCATCCGCGACTCCGGATTCGACGGACCCATCACCATCGAGTACGAGGGCCAGTCCGACGACCCCTGGACATGCACAGTCCGCATGGTGTCGCTCGTACGGCAGGTCTTCGGACGCTATCTCGACGAATCCCTCTAGCGGCCATCTCGGCCGATCGGTTCAGGCCCGGCCACGTCCTGCCGGGCGGCGCATCATCGACGAGCTCCGGTGACAGGTACCTGGGCACGGGCGATATCGGCGGCTCGACCCGGTCCGCCGCCTGGCTGACGGCCGCCTGGTCGACGGCCGCGAATACAAACACAGCATCCATCAGCGCGGAGTCACGCCTTATCAAGTCAGGGCCGGTTGGTGTCGGTTTCATCGGCACCGGAATGATCAGTGACACCTACCTTGACAACCTGATCAGCTTCCCCGATATCAAGGTGGTCGTTCTGGGCGACCACACCCCGCGAACGGGCACTGCGACGTCCACACCGACGGACGGCATCGCCCTCAATCGCCACGATCACGGAGAATGAGAGACGTCATGTCCATCCAGCACACCGTTGTCTTCCGGCTCGTCCACGAGCCGGGATCACCCGCTGAGGCCGAGTTCCTCGACACCGGCCGGGCGACGCTCATCGCCATCCCAGGCGTCACCGACTTTACGATCAACCAGCAGGTCAGCCCGAAGAGCGACCTCAGCTGGCAGTTCTCGATGATCTTCGCCAACCAGGACGCCTACGACGCGTACAACGTCCATCCGGCGCATGTCGCTTTCGTCGAGATGCGTTGGCGGACTGAGGTCGATGCCTTCCAGGAGTACGACTTTGTCGCTCGGTGATGGCGGTGTGGCACCCGTGTCAGAGATGCAGCCCGGCGACGAATCGGCCGAGGGCACGCACGGCCGTTGCCGTTCTCCGCGCCGATCGATGACGACACCAGGAAGTAGCCGAATGCCGCGAAGACGGCCCGCCTCGCCGGGTCGATGTACACCCGGAAGGGGCGGCTGCCCTTGGACAGATCCACGACACCGGCGATCGGGCGGGGCCACCTCGGCCGGGTCGGCATCCGGCGGTGACTCGCAGTCTGCTCGACGCCGTCGGCAGGGTGCCGCCGTACCGACGGGGCGTCGTCATGGTCCATCATCCGACGCGCCCGCGAACGCCACGGCATCGCCACTACGCGCTTGTCCGCCGGAAGTCTCCGTGGCCGCGTCAGATCGTGATCTCGCCGCGTCGATCACCGTGTGTACGTCGCCTGTCGGACACGTCAAACCCCACCGCGAGCATTGGCTTCGCCGCATGGTGCCGGCGCGAACGGCAGCTCTCTCGCCGCGATCACCGTGTGTGTATCCCGAGTGTTGAGCCTCGGACACCAGAGTTCCGTATGGGTGCGCAGTCTCCCGTATTCGTGTTCAAGGACACTTGAACACCTGCTTTTTCTCCCCTCGCGCCTCGTCACCGGTCGGTGGGGGTGGTCGTCATGACCGCGTCGTTCCTGCCGCCGGTGATCCCCACGGTCGAGCGGGCCGCGCGGACGGCCACCTCCCCGGCCGGTGCTGGGCGGCGACCGCCGCCGCTGCCGGCCGTGCACCCCGGCGCCGCGCCGACGGCGACGGTGTACGCGCTGTGTGCGGTCGA
>Ga0081539_10001430_pt1 | contig 40918 bp, 45 predicted proteins | sample TabmetS4T2R2_FD_71023 | JGI IMG/M metagenome (GOLD analysis project Ga0081539, IMG submission 71023) | Tabebuia heterophylla rhizosphere microbial communities from the University of Puerto Rico - S4T2R2 | ecosystem: Host-associated > Plants > Roots > Rhizosphere ... | reverse complement strand
GCCCTCGATCTGGCGGGCGCCCTCCTGGGCCTTGCGCTCGAGGTCGGCGAGGTGGTTGGCGCTCCTGGTCGTCTCCGCCTTGGCGACGGTCACGCGCTCGATCAGCCGCGCGTCCTGGTCGGAGACGCGGCGCATGAACTCCGCGCGCTCGAGCAGGTCGCGGAAGCCGTTGGACTCCAGGACGACGGTGATGATGTCGGGCTCGTCGTCCTTGTAGCTGTCGACGAGCCGGTTGGCGAGCAGCACGCGGGCGCGGGCGAGGCGGTCGCGCAGGCGAGCGAGCTTGAGCCGCTCGCGCCGCAGCTCCTCCTGGATGCGGGCGAGCTCGGCGCGCTTGGCGGCGAGGTCGGACTCGAGGCGGACCTGCTTGGTCTGAAGCTGGGTGATCTCGCCCTGGAGCGAGTCGATGCGATGCGTGACGGCGCTGATGTCCGAGGTCAGGACGCGCTCGCGGCCCCGGCGCTGATCGATCTGCGCGCGCTTGCTGTCGATCCGCTGCTGGATCGACTGCGGGGACGCCGCGCCCGAGAGGAGCGGGAGGGCAGCCCAGAGGGCAAGCGGCAGCGCGGCCACCGCAAGCAGCAGTCCGAGACGACGAGCCATGCGGCGGGCCATGCTAGGCGCCACCCCGGTCGGGTACCAGCGAACGGCACCTCGTTATGGAGCATGCAAGGAATCCTGCAAGATGCAGGGCTTTTCCGCGTGGTCGCGACGAGCCGTACAGCGTCAATTCCCCCTATTGGCCTACGGGGTTAGCTGACGGGCTCGCACAGTGCGCTACGCGGTCATCAGACCGCGATTCGCCCCAGGACTCCTTCGGTTCCCCCGCTCCACGGGCTGGTCACCCCGTGGACTCGGCGGCGCGCAATCTATCACCGTTTCCGGCGCGCTTAATAAGTTGATCAAGGGCCCGCGGGGTCTGCCACCATTCCGGTGCAGAGATGCCCAGACCTCAATCATTCGGCAAGGACACCGGCTTGCAGCTGCGCATGACGGTGACGCTGTTCCTGCTCGGCCTCGTCTACGTCGTCTTCGTCGTCGCCCTGCTCGGCGCCGGCGTGAACGGCGCGACGGTGGCGATCATCGCCGGCGGCCTCGCCGTCCTCCAGCTCTTCGCGTCCGACAAGCTCGCGCTCGCCGCCATGGGCGCGCGCGTGGTCACGCCCGAGGAGGCCCCGCAGCTGCACGCGATGATCGACCGTCTGTGCGTGCAGGCGGATCTGCCGAAGCCGCGGGTCGCGGTGGCCAACACGCGCATGCCGAACGCGTTCGCGCTCGGGCGCTCGCCCAAGAGCGCGACCGTGTGCGCCACCACCGGCATCATGGAGCTCCTCTCGCCCGCCGAGCTCGAGGGCGTCATGGCGCACGAGCTCACCCACGTCGCCAACCGCGACGTGCTGGTGATGACGCTCGCGGGCTTCTTCGCCACGATCGCCGCCTACATCGTCCAGTTCGGCTTCCTCTTCGGCGGCGGCGGGTCCTACGGCGACGACGACGACAACGCGAGCTTCTTCGTGCTGCTGCTCGTCTCGGTCGTCGTCTACATCGTCTCGTTCCTGCTCATGCAGGCCCTGTCGCGCTACCGCGAGTTCGCGGCCGACCGCGGCGCCGCGGTCATCACCGGCCGGCCGAGCGCGCTCGCGTCGGCGCTCACCAAGATCGCCAGCGGCATGCACGCGATCCCGCAGAAGGACCTGCGCGCGGCCAGCGAGCTGAACGCCTTCTACATCTTCCCGGCCGGCGTCGGCAAGGGCATCGCCGGCCTCTTCGCCACGCACCCGCCGATCGAGAAGCGGATCGCGGCGCTGGCCCGCCTCGAGTCGCAGCTCCAGGGCCAGGTCGCGGCCTAGGGCCCGTGGGCTTCCTCGACATCCTCCGCGGCAAGCGCGAGCTCAAGCAGCCCGCGCCCGACCGGCTGTTCGCGATGTCCACGGCCTACGTGAAGATGGAGATGGAGCTCTCGCTCACGACCTCCGGGAAGGCGGCGATCGTCTTCCAGCCGCTCGCGACCGCCGACTTCGACGGCATCGTCAAGGACATGGAGGAGGTCGTCCAGGGCACCGGCTCGGACGCGGGCACGACCGTGCGGAGCTCCGACGACGAGTACGGCTACCGCTGGATGATCCTCGAGGACCCGGACTTCGACGACCTCGTGGTGGGCGTCAACGCGGTCTCGGGCGCGTTGCAGGGCGGCGGCTACGGCGACCGCATCCTCGCCGCCGTGTTCGCGTTCCGCGACGAGCGCGGCAAGCCGCTGTACTGGATCTACAACTACAAGCGCGGCACGTTCTACCCGTTCGTGCCGGCCGCGGGGAGCGAGCAGCGCGACAACGAGCGCGAGCTGCGGCTCAAGGCCCAGATCGGCGCGGACCTGCCGGTCGAGGCCGAGCTCGAGCGCTGGTTCCCGCTCTGGGGCATCCCGGTCTAGGAGGTGCGGCTGACCGCCCCGTGCCGGGCGCGGGCCGTACTCCAAGACGCCAGGCAGCCGCCGCAAATGCCGGTCCCTGGAGTGGAAGAGTTCCGAGCGTGAACTTCCAAGCCAAGACCACCACGCGGACTCCCTCCTCCCTCTCCCACGCGTTCAGCACCCCCGTCGTCCGTGATCTGCCCTCGCTCTCCAGCGTCGCGCGCGGTTCCGCGCAGACCTGGTGACCGCGCTCACCCCGACGACCTTGGCTTGATCTTCGAAGGCCCCGCCCCGGCGGGGCCTTCGCCGTTAATCGAGCGACGCCGCAGGAAGGTCGTCGACGTACGACACTTGGGCTGCATGAGAGCCATCGTCTACGCGAACAAGGGCGACGCGTCGGTGCTGGAGGTCGTGGAGCGACCGATCGAGGAGCCCGCTGAAGGCGAGCTGCGGGTCCGCATAGCGGTGTCGGGCGTGAACCCCACCGACTGGAAGTCGCGCAGCGGCGCCTTCGGCGGCGCCGCCGCCGAGCCGACGGTCCCCAACCACGATGGCGCCGGCGTCGTCGACGCGGTCGGGTCGGGCGTCGCCGGCGTCCAGGCCGGCGACCGGGTCTGGATGACGCTCGCCGGCGACGGGCGCCCGGGGAGCGGAACCGCTCAGGAGTACACGGTCGTACCGGCCGAGCGCGTCTTCCCGCTCCCCGACGGCGCGGACTTCGACCTCGGCGCGAGCCTCGGGATCCCCGGCGCGACCGCCCATCGCGCCCTGACCGTGGCCGAGCGCGGCCCGACCCGACTCGAGCCCGGGGCGCTCGAGCGCCGAACCGTGCTGGTCGCCGGCGGGGCCGGCGCGGTCGGCAACGCGGCCATCCAGCTCGCGCGTTGGGCGGGAGCGACGGTCATCGCCACCGTCAGCAGCGAGGCGAAGGCGGAGCTCGCCCGCCGGGCGGGCGCCCAGCACACCGTCGACTACCACGACAGCGACGCCGCCGACCAGATCCGGGCCGTCGCCCCGGAGGGCGTCGACGTCATCGTCGAGGTCGCTGCGGGAGCCAACGCCGACCTGGACCAGTCGGTGCTCAAGCCGGGCGGCACCATCGCCATCTACGCCAACGACGGCGGGGTCCAGTTCGCTCCCGACGTCCGCGCCAACATGACGCTCAACACCCGCTACCAGTTCGTCCTGCTCTACACGGTCGGGTGGGACCGCATCGCCGATGCCGCCGCCGACCTCAACCGGGCGATCGACGACGGCGCCTTCCGAGTCGGTGACCAGGCCGGCCTGCCGCTGCACCGCTTCGATCTCGACGCCATCGGCGCCGCCCACGACGCGGTCGAGAGCGGCGCCGTCGGCAAGGTCCTCGTCACCGTCGCCGCCTGACGTCAGCGGAGCGGTGACTCGGGAACGAGCCCCCGCAGCGCGTCCAACGCGACGGGCAGCCCGAGGACCAGGCGGCGGTCGACGGTGTGGGCGGGGTCCGTGCTCATGTCGACATCGAAGGTCGTCGTCGTCCAGTGCGGCCCGAGCAGGGTGGTCGACAGCATGTCGCCGAGCTCGGGCGAGCGCGGCCGCCGGCGCAGCGTGCCCAGTGGCTCACCGTCCCGCGTGATGTCGAAGACCGGCACGGCGTCGACCGGGTCCAGGCGCCCGCGGAGCTCCCGCGCGCCCGTCGCCACGCCGAGGGCGACGACGCCGGCGAGCCCTGTCGGGCCGAGGAACGTGACGCCGGCGAGCCCGGCGACGGCCGTCACTCCGGCGACGGCGAGGCGGCCGGCGCGGCGCCGGATCGGCGCGGCCGCCGGGCGTCCGTCGACGCGCGCGATCTCGTCGCCGTTGGGGTCGTAGAGCAGGTACGCGGAGCGGAGCGGGTCGGGACCGAAGACCTTCTGGATCCCGCCGATCGTCTCCCGACGCTCGTCCGTCAGCTCATAGCGCGCCCACGGGTCATAGCGCCGGCGCGCTCGGATCCGCATGACCTCGCCCGACGCCCCGTGGAAGCGGATGTCCTTGCCGAACCGCCACACGCGCTGGCGGACGCGGCAGACGGGCTCATCCGTGTCGAGCGCGAAGTCGTAGACGTCGACACGGCCGAGGGACGGCATTACGGTCAGCCTTCGCCGCCGAGTGACCACGAACCGATCCTGCTGGGTGAGATCGCTCGCGGTCATCGCCGTGATCGTCCCGCGGTCGCCTTGCGCGAAGCTTGGGGAAACGCTGGAGCGCCGCGTCAGGCGCGGTCGACCGTGGCCACGCCGGTTCCTGCGCCGGAGGCCGCCTCGGCGTTCAGCGCGGCGACCACGCGGCTGAGGTTGTCCTCCCAGATCTCGTCAGGCGTCGGCGGCAGCACGTCGTCCCAGAGCTCGGCCATGGAGCTGCGGAGCTGGCCAAAGCCCTCGGGCCGGCCGATGAACCACCAGTGCAGGTGCTCGGAGCCCTCGCCCCAGCGCCCGATGTGCACACGTGCGATCCCGCCGACCGCGAGCACCGCTCGTTCGACCCGTCCCAGCATCACGCCCTGCTCGCGCGCGAGATCCTCGGGCAGGTCGGCCGGTCCCGAGAAATGCTCGCGCGGTTCGAGGAGCACGACGACCGGCAAGCCGTGCGGCTCAGGGAGCGCGGTCAGGCGCCAGCGCTCGTCTGCCCACAGGTACTCCGAGTCCGGCTTCTCGCAGGCCGGGCAGTTGACACCGCCCTGCCCGCGGATCGCCGGCTCCGGCGTCAACGGCTCGAGCGCCTTCGGCCGCACCTTGCCCTCGAACGGCCACGTGTCCCACTCCTGAACCGGTGGCGTGCGCAGCGCCTTCGCCGCGCGCGCGTGCAGTTGCTCCGGCGTCTCGGGCATCGCGCGAGGATACGGACCACCCGCCGGGCGGCGGTTCAGATCGGCGGATTCGGCGGCTTGGCCAGGTCGAAGTGCGGCCAGTAGGCATGGGCTGCGTGCAACGGCAACCATGTTCCGGCTGCGGGATCGAAGCGGCATGACTGCGTGGCCATCCACTCCGCACCGCCGGTCAACCACGTCGCCAGCGGGGCGATGGGCTTGCCCCAATCCTCTCCGCTGAAGTTCTCGCGGAAGCAGTCGCGAAGCAGCGACGGGCGGACAGGGTCGCGGCAGTCGAGCACGAAGTGCGTACCCCCACCATCGCCGAACAGCGCAAGCCATGCGCTCGACCACGCGTCCTCGAAGCCGAACCGCGGGAGCGGCTGCCCGAGAACGTCCCTGAACACCTGCCGCATCGTCACGGTGTTCCTCAGACACGCGTGCAGCGACGCCGTCTGAATGCCCGGGAGGATTGTCACGAGCCTGATCGCCGGCTCGGCGACGGCGTCCCAGTACGTGAACCACGTGACCGCGTCATGTGACGGCACGAGCGACGCTTCCGCGCAGGCGCTGCGTATCTCGTCCTCTGAGAGCCCCGGGCCCATCGCGGCTGCTACAGGCGGCGCCGCGCGCCGCAGCGCGTCCGCGAACCGATCGAGCACCGCGTGATCCAGGAGTCGCGAGCTCCGTTCGGCCATCCACTCAGTATTCCTGCGCCACGGCTCGAGGGCGTGCGGCGCTGGGTGAGTCTCACGCGGCCGAGTCGCCTGGGCCGAGGGCGCCCTCGTGTCGCGCGCGAATCGCCGTCCCGGCCTTCGACCGCGATTCGCGCGCGTCGCTCAAGGAGACATCCTCCCGGGCGCCGCGCGGAGACCGCTTGGCACGGCGCCGAAGGTGAAGCGGCCAGGGCCACAAACGCGCCGGAGGCGGGGCTGCGACGGCCCTGCCCCGACACATCACTCCCCGGCGCGAAGCGCGTGTCGGGGGAGGGGCGTCGGCAGACCCGCCCCCAAGAAACGCTAGTCCGGGATCAGGCCCTCGCCCGTGAAACCGGCCGCCGCCTCGACGAACGTGGTGTCGGGCGGCGGCAGGATCACGTCGGACTCCTCGATCTCGTCCTCGCCGAGCGGATCGCCCGCCCGGCGCACGAGGTCGAGCATCTGCTCGAAGAGCGCGTGGAAGCGGTCCTCGTCGCCGGACTCGACCGCCGCCACGACCTGGTTGTCGAGCTCGTTGAGCTCCTCGGCCGCGTCCTCCGGCATCCGGTACTGGCTCTCGGTCGAGATGCGGACGATCACGAGCGCTCCTCGCCGGAGCCGGACCCGAGCGACTGCTGTGGCGGCGTCGAGCCCTGGCCGAGCTCGGCCTTCATGCGTGCGAGGTCGTCGTCGACGGCGCTCTGCGATGTGAGCTGGTGCAGCTCGCGGTCGATGTCGTCCTGCCCGGCCGACAGCGTCAGCTGATCGTCGAACGCGCCGGCGGCCTCGAGCTCGTCCATCGCGCTCGCGCGGGCGCGCATGTTCTCGGTCTTGTCGAGCGCGCGCTGCATGGCCAGGCCGACGTCGGCCATCTCCTCGCCCACGCCGCTGGCGGCCTCGGAGATCTTCACCTGCGCCTCGGCGGCCGAGTACTGCGCCTTGATGACCTCCTTCTTGGTGCGGAACTGCTCGATCTTGGAGCGCAGCTTCTGCTCCTTCTCGATCAGCGACGCCTGCTGGGACTCCAGCTCGGCGACCTGCTGGTCGAGCGACTGGAGCTCGCTCTGCGCGAACTGCTTGCGCTCGAGCGCGGTACGGGCGAGGTCCTCGCGGCCCTGGGCGAGCGCCTGGCGGGCCTGGGTGTCGAGCTTGACGACCTGCTGCTCGAGCTTCTGCTGCTGGAGCTGGAGGCGCTTCTTCGACGTGACGACGTCGGCGACACCCTTCTTGACGTTCTGGAGCAGCTCCATCTGCTTCTGGTAGCTGTACTCCAGGGTCTCCGCGGGGTCCTCAGCCCGGTCGAGGAGCTTCGAGATCTTCGCCTTGATGACGGTGGACATCCGTCCGCCGATGCCGGGCACGGCTTGCCTCCTTGGTGGCGTCAGTTCAGGTCTTGGAGCAAGCGTACCGTCCGGCGTAGGCGCGGCCCCTGCGGGCCGCGCCGTTTGCCGGTCTGGATCGGCGTCAGAAGCCGATGGGGTGGCGCTTGCGGAAGCCGCGCGAGGGGCGCTTGGTCGGCCGCCAGCGGGGGCCGCGCTCGAGCGCCTTGGAGTAGCGGCGCTTGGACACGGAGCGCGCCGAATAGGAGCTCGTGTCGAGCCGGAGCCCGGCGATCATGGCGTAGGCGTGGCCGCCGTTGGCGAAGACGGTGATCCACTGGCCGCGCCCGCGCGCGCCCCAGTGCATGAAGGGGCCGGACGGGAGCGGGGAGTCGAGCAGGCCGGCGTGGATGAGCGCGTAGGAGACGGTGCCCGAGCAGTCGTAGCCCGTGTCCTCGATCTTGGCGTGACCGCCGCCCCACTTGTACGGCTTGTCCTGGATCTTGTTGGCGGCCCAGATGGCCTCCTGGACCTCGACGGGCGCCCCGGCGGGCGCGGCCGCGCTGCCGTCGGGCAGCAGCTTGGCCTTGGTCCCGGGAACGGTCATGTTCTCGGGCGGTGGCGGCGAGTACTGCGCCCCTCCGTTGGATGGGCCTGAATCCGCAAGCGCGGTTCCGGGCAGGATCAGAAATGCGAAGAACGTAAGGGCGAGCGCCCGCAGCGATGACAACCCAACAACCTCTTTCGTAGGCCTGCGGGGTTAGCTGACGGGCTAGCGCGGAAAGAGCCTGCGCCTCACGTCGCTCACGGACGTGACTCGCCCCAACACAACTATTTGGGTCCCCCGCCCCCTGGGCTTCCTACCCAGAGGTTCGGCTTGGCGCGGCACCTTATTGCATGGTGCCGTCGTATGTCTAGTCGGTCGTTGTTCCCGGGTCCTTGAACGCCGGCAACCGCACAACCGGCGCGGCAGAGTAGCGCGGCGCTAGCGTTTCGTAGGTGATTCGAGGCGGATTGGCGGTTCTCCTGCTCGCGATCGCGGTCGCCGGCTGCGGCGGTGGCGGCGACGGCAAGGACCGCACGAGCAGCGGAGGGACGACGAAGAGCCAGCCCGTGCTCGGCGCGAGCGGCGACGACAAGCAGAGCAGCGAGACGCCGCCGCTCGGATTCCCGATCTTCGCCACCAAGAACACGACGCGCGTGGCCGGCGCGGACCCGATCGCCGACGCCGCCGGCGTCGCCCGCGCGGTCTATCCCGCTCGCACGGACGAGAGCAGCCCGAAGTCGCTGGTCGTCGTCGACCAGGGCGACTGGCGGGCGGCGATCTCGGCTGCGCAGCTGATGGCCCGGCCGCTGCGCGCGCCGATGCTCTTCTCCGACGGCGGCGACATGCCCGCCGCCAGCGAGGAGGCGCTCCAGGAGCTCGCGCCGTCGGGTGCGTCGCTGATCGACGGCGCGCAGGTGATCCGGGTCGGCGACGCCGCGGCGCGGCCCGACAAGCGGCGCCTGAAGGACATCGCGGGAGCCAGCTCGACGTCGCTGGCGGCGGCCATCGACAAGCTCCAGACGCAGGTGGTCGGGGACGCCTCGCGCGACGTGCTCGTGGCCCCCGCCGACAGCCAGGAGTTCGCCCTGCCGGCCGCCGGCTGGGCGGCGCGCTCGGGCGACCCCGTGCTGTGGACCCCGCGGGACTCGCTCCCGCCCGAGACCAAGGCCGCGATCGAGGCGCACAAGAAGCCGCGGATCTACGTGCTCGGCCCGGCCGAGGCGATCTCCGACAAGGTCGTGCGCGAGCTGGGCAAGCTCGGCCGCACCAAGCGCATCTCCGGACCCGACCCGATCCAGAACGCGATCGCCTTCGCCCGCTTCAGCGACGGCGCCTTCGGCTGGAACGTCATCGACCCCGGGCACGGGCTCGTGTTCGTCAACGAGTCGCGGCCGCTCGACGCGCCGGCCGCCGCCGCCCTGTCGGGCAGCGGCCAGTACGGCCCGATGCTGCTCGTGCAGGAGGCCGATGCGCTGCCCAATCCCGTGCAGGAGTACCTGCTCGACATCCAGCCGGGGTACGACAAGGACCCGGTGCGCGGCGTTTACAATCACGGCTGGCTCATGGGCGACGAGAGCGCGATCTCCGGGGACGTGCAGTCGCGCATCGACGCCCTCCTGGAGATCCAGCCCGTCGACACCGGAGGCCAATGAGATGGCTCAAGCCGAGCAGCCCGAGCGCCTGCGCCGCGAGGTCACGGTCGACGACGTGCGGCAGCTCATGGGCTCCTCGACGCCGCACTTCGCGCTCCAGCTGCGCAACCGGATCGCGCGGCTGATCGCCGGCCTCCCGCCGGACGACCCCGCCCGCCGCCTCGGCGAGCAGGAGATCGCCCGGCTCGAGCGGCTCGCCTTCACCGGCGAGGTCCGCGGCGAGGGCTACCAGGACGGCCAGCGGCTGCTGCCGAGCGTCAACGACTTCGAGCAGCCCCGCCGGATCGCCCGCTAGCGACCCCGGTTGACGCGGTCGCCGCGGGGCGGCAAAGATCGGGGCGTGGACGAGGATCGCAAGCGCCGCCGCTGGCGCGCGGCGACGACATGGCTGCCCCTGCTGCTGTTCCTGGGCGGGGTGCTCGTCGCGTGGCTGCTCGTGCGCCATCGCGGGTGGAAGACCTCCGAGGTCGTCGCGACCGTCGGCCTCGTCGGCACCACGTGCGGCTGGGTCGGGACGTTCCTCGAACGGCGCCTGGAGGCACGCACGGCCCGCCTGGACGCCAAACCGACCGCACCGAGCCTCGCCGCCGAGCAGCTCGACGTCTGGCGGCAATGGCTCCGGGCGACGGTGCTCGCCGCGCGCGTCGAGCAGGGATCCCAGCTCGACCAGATGGTCAGCCGCGACAAGGGCATGCGGCTGGTCGTCCTCGGGGAGCCGGGCTACGGCAAGACTGTCGCCGCGCTGACCCTGATCGCGCACGTGAACGCGCGCGAGCAGGGCGCCTGGACGGTCGCGGTGGATCCGCGTCTCACCGACGCGTACGAGTTCCGCCATCGCGAGCTGCTGGAGCACCTCGCGAGCCCCGGCGGATCATCGCGCTAGATCGCTGCACGTGCGCGACGTCCGCCGTGTGCAGCTGGGCGAGGATCGCCGTCACGGTGCCTATTGTGGGGCGCCATGGCGGGCGCGCTGCTGTTCGACCTCGACGACACGCTGGTGCTCGAGGAGCCGGCGGCCGCCGCGGCGTTCGCGGCGACGGCGCGCGGCGTGGCTGGGATCGACGCCCCTCGGCTCGCGGCCGATGCGCGGTCCCACGCGCGGGCCCTGTGGCGTGCCCACCCCACGCATCCGTACTGCCTGCGCATCGGCCTCTCCTCGTCGGAGGGGATGTGGTGCCGCTTCGAGGGCGACGCGGCGGAGATGCGTGCGCTGCGCGCGTGGGCGCCGGCCTACCGGCGGGGCGCCTGGGCGCGCGCCCTGCTCGACCAGGGCGTCGACGACCCGGCCCTCGCCGCCGAGCTCGGCGAGCGCTTCGGCGCCGAGCGCCGCGCCCGTCATCACACGTTCGCGGACGTCCCCGCGGTGCTCGCGGCGCTCGACGGCCCGCTCGCGCTCGTGACCAACGGCGCCGCCTGCCTCCAGCGCGAGAAGCTCGCCGCGTCCGGGCTGGCGGAGCACTTCGACGCGGTTGTCGTCTCCGGCGACCTGGGCGCCGGCAAGCCCGAGCCGTCGGTCTTCCTCCACGCCCTGTCGCAGGTCGGCGCCCGCGACGGGGTGATGATCGGCGACAGCCTCGACCGAGACGTCGACGGCGCACTCGCCACCGGCCTGCGCGCCGTCTGGGTCAACCGCTTCGGGGACGGCCCGGGCCGCGACGGCGTACCGGAGATCTCCAGCCTCGCCGAGCTTCCCGCGCTCATCCCCTAGGGCGGCGGCCGGCGAGGGAGTCGCGGTAGGCGCGGCGGGAGCGGGCCGCGCGGACGTGGCGCGGGGCTCGGTGGGAGGCGTGCGGGGGGCCTTCGTGCTCGGCGCTCGCGAGCAGCTGTGCGACCAGGATCAGCAGGACCACCTGCCGGGCGACCTGGGCGTGCGGGCCGGTGCCCCCGCTCGCGCGCAGGGCGACCGTCAGCAGGGGGGCGAGTTCGCGCCGCATCGGCCCCTAGCCTACGGAACCCATGCGCGCGCACTGCGATGACTGAGGTCCCGGGCCGGCCGGCCGGGATCCCCGGCTCCGAGCTGAGCGGGCCGTGGCCGGTGGGCCACTACGCGGCCGCGCTGCGGGAGCGCCTGCGCGGCTTCAGGCGCGTGCAGGTGTTCGGCGAGGCGTTCGGCTTCAAGGCCGGCCGCGCGAAGATCTGGTTCGAGCTGCGGGACGGCTCCGGAGCGCTTCCGTGCTCGATGTGGCGGGAGGACTTCGCGGCGCTCGGGCTCGGTCCGCTGGCCGACGGCGTCCGCGTCGTCGTGGCCGGCGGCTGCGACTACTACCCGGGCTCGCGCACGGCGTCGCCGTCCTTCTCGTTCGCGGTCCGCGACGTGCGGGTGGCGGGCGAGGGCGACCTGCTGGCGCAGCTCGAGCGGCTGCGCCGCGCCCTGCACGCCGAGGGCCTGCTCGAGCCGCAGAAGCGCCTGCCGCGCCCGTCGCTCCCGCGCACGATCGGCGTGGTCTGCGGGGAGCACGGCAAGGCGCGCGACGACGTCCTCGCCGGTCTTCGGCGGCGCGGCTGGGCCGGCCGCATCGTGTGGGCGTTCGCGCCGGTGCAGGACCGCCACGCGGCGCCGGCGATCACCCGCGCGCTCCAGGACCTGGCGGCGTGCGCCGACGTCGAGGCGATCGTCGTCGCCCGCGGCGGCGGCTCGCTCGCCGACCTCTTCGCGTTCTGCGACGAGACGCTGTGCCGGACCGTGGCGCTGCTGCGCGTGCCGGTGATCTCGTCGGTCGGCCACCACACCGACCGCACGCTGCTCGACGACGTCGCGGCCGTCGCGTGCTCGACGCCCACGCACGCCGCCGAGGCGGCCGTGCCGCTCGACTGCCGCGCCGCCCGGGCGGCGCTGGCGGGCCACGCCGCGCGCCTGGAGCGCCAGGGCCGCCGCGCCGTGGTCGAGCGCGCCCGGGCGCTGGCGCGGCTCTCGCGGGCGCCGGCGGCGCACGTCGCGCGGCACCGGACGCGGCTGCACCAGCAGCTGCGCGAGCTGCGGGCGAGCGCGCGGCGCGGCGTCGACCTGCGCGGTCGCCGGGACGCACGCGACGCCGCGGCGCTCTCGCGCCGCGCACGGGCGGCCGTGACCGCGCGGCCGCGGAGCGAGGCGCGGCTGGCCGGGCATGCCGCCGCGCTCGCTCGGGTCGCCGCGCTCGACCGCCACCGCCACGAGCTCGAGCGGCTGTCCGTGACGCTCGCCTCCCATGACGTCCAGCGGACGCTGGATCGCGGCTACGCGCTCGTCGAGGACGTGGCCGGCGAGCCGGTGACGTCGGCGGCCGCCGCCCGCGACGCGCTGTCGCTCACGCTGCGGCTGCACGACGGCCGCGTCCCGGTGCGTCCGGAGCGCCCCATACCCTGAACCGCCCGATGGCCGAAGCCGAGACCCTGACCTACGAGGCTGCGTGCGAGCGGATGGAGGCGATCATCGCCCGGCTGGACTCCGGCGAGGCGGGCCTGCGCGAGACGCTCGAGCTCTGCCAGGAGGGCCGCCGGCTCGTCGAGTTCTGCGCCGCCGAGCTCGACGCCGTCAGCCGCGGCCTCGAGGAGCTCCGCCTCGACGAGCTCGTCGCCCGGCTCGAGCCCTGAACATCAGCGGCGGCGGGCTACACGTCAAGGCCCACGGCGTCGGCGACGCTCCGCAGCCCGTCGCGCGCGACCAGCTCCGCGAGCTCGGCGGTGATCCGGCGGACCGCGCCCGGGCCTTCGTAGATGAGCACGGTGTAGAGCTGGACCAGCGAGGCGCCGCGCCGGATCATCGCGTAGGCGTCGGCGCCCGACGCGATCCCGCCCGAGCCGATGACGGCAAAGCGGGACCGGTCCATGCGGCGGTACAGCTCGCCGACCGTCCGCAGCGCGGCCGGCGCGGACGGCGGGCCCGAGACGGCGCCCGGGACCGCGCGCCGGCCCGGCGGCAGGTTCACCGAGAAGCCGGACACGAACGGGGCGCCGTCGACCGCCTCCAGGAACGAGTCGACCTCGGCCTCCCCCGCGAACGGCGCGACCTTGACGAACAGCGGCCGCCGGACCTCGCCCAGCCGCTCGAGCAGCGCGCGCAGCCGCGCGCGGTCGGCGAAGAAGCCCCGCCCGTCGCGCGTGTTCGGGCACGACAGGTTCAGGCACACGTAGTCGCCCAGGTCTCCCAGCCGCGCCACGGACGTCACGTAGTCGCCGATCACCGCGTCGTCGGGCTCGCCGGCCGACGCCGCGCCCCGGTTCGTGCTCACGACGTTGATGCCGACCGGCACGGCGTGTGGGACGCCCTCCAGCCGCGCGGCGACGCGCTGCGCACCGTCGTTCGGCACCCCGTAGGCCACCGCGATGGCCCGTTCGTCGACCAGCCGGAAGAGCCGCGGCCGCGGATTGCCGTCGGACGGGTCGGCGGAGATCGACCCGACCTCGACGTGCCCGAACCCGAGCGCGGAGAGCAGCGGCACCGCGCGGGCGCTCTTGTCGAACCCGGCCGCCAGCCCCAGCGGCGTCGCGAAGCGCAGGCCCGCCACCGACACCGCCAGGCGCGGGTCGTGGTCGCGCCGGCGCGCCGCCACGGCCCGCACGAGGAGCCGCGAGGAGCCGGCCAGCTCGGCCGCGCGGACGGCGGCGTCATGGGCCCGCTCCGGGTCCGCGCGGAACGCCATCGGGCGCACGAGACGCGTGTAGAGCGTCAGCCGCCCTCGTCCGCGCTGACCAGCCCGCTGCGCAGCGCCAGCAGCGCGATCTCGGCGCGCTGGTCCTCGTGCGGCATGTCGTCGAGCCCGAGCGCGCGGCCGAGGTGGTCGAGCTCGGCGGCGACGTCCTCGAGCGGGATGCCGGTGGCCGCGGCGACCTGCTCGTCGGTCGCCGGGTTGATCCCCTCGCCGTCGTCGAACAGCGGCTTGCACAGCGCGCGCAGGATCCGCTGCTGCTGGTCGGAGAAGCGCGGCGTCGCGCTCAGCTCGCCGGGGACGAGCGTCGGCCCGGCGACGATCGGGACCGGGTCGCAGTAGGCGATCATCGTCCGGCCCACGCGCACGAGGTCGCCGTCCGCCAGGCGGCGCCGGCCGGCCAGCCGCACCTCGTTGACCCACGTGCCGTTCTGCGAGAAGCCGTCGTCGCAGATCGTCCACTCCCCGGCGCGCAGGTCCAGCGAGGCGTGCAGCCGCGAGAGCTCGGGGTCCCAGGGGATCGCGATGTCCGCCTCCTCGCGCCGCCCGATCGTCAGCGACATCTGGTTGCCGGCAAGCGTGCGGATGACCTGCCGGCCCTGCCCGTCGCGGTAGACGAGGAACCGCTCGCCGAGGTCCTCCGCCGCCTTCCGGGCGGCCATCTCCTCCTCGGTCGGCTTACCGAACGTGAGCGGTGACTCCACGCGCCGAGCCTACCGGACGCCTAGCGGGAGGAGAAGATGTTCAGCAGCGAGAGGAAGATGTTCACGATCGACACGAAGATGCCGGTCGCGAGCCACACCGCGTCCGGCCTCGGTGCCGTGCTTGCGCAGGAAGTTGAAGTCGACGACGATCAGCAGCGCCGACGGCAGGTAGATCCCCGGCGCTGACGAGTTCTAGACGCGCTGGATCAGCGTGCCCGTCCCGAGGCCGCCGCCGCAGCACATCGTGACCAGCCCGATCTCCTTGTCGGACCGCTCGAGCTCGTGCAGCAGCGTGGTGATCAGCCGCGCGCCGGTCGAGCCGAGCGGGTGGCCGAGCGCCATCGCGCCGCCGTTGACGTTGACGCGGTCCATGTCGGGCTCGAGCTCCCGCTTCCACGCGAGCACGACCGGCGCGAACGCCTCGTTGATCTCCACGAGGTCGATGTCGCCCATCGTCATCCGGTTGCGCTCGAGCAGCTTCCTGGTGGCCGGGATCGGGCCGGTGAGCATGATCACGGGATCGACGCCGACGGTGGTCTGGTCGATGATCCGCGCGCGCGGCCGCACGCCCAGCGCCTCGGCCTTCGCGGCGCTCATGAGCAGGACCGCGGCCGCGCCGTCGGAGATCTGCGACGAGTTGCCGGCCGTGATCCTGCCGTCCTCCTTGAAGGCCGGCTTGAGGCCCGCGAGCGCCTCCAGGCTCGTGTCCGGCCGGATGCCCTGGTCGGACACGTAGGTCGAGCCGTTGACCTTGAACGGGATCGTCTCGCGCTCGAAGTGGCCCTCCTCGGTGGCGCGCGCGGCGAGCTGGTGCGACCGGACCGCGAGCTCGTCCATCTCCGACCGCGGGATCTCCCACTTGTCGGCGATCATCTCGGCCGAGATGCCCTGGGGGACGAGGTTGTAGCGCTCGAGCAGCGCGGGCGGCCAGGGCGAGCCGACGTCGTCGACCCACTTGAAGCCGACGCCCATCGGGACGTGGCCCATGTGCTCGACGCCGCCGCCGATCACGACGTCGTGCACGCCGGCGGCGATCAGCGCGGCGCCGAAGTTGACGGCCTGCTGGGCGGAGCCGCACTGGCGGTCGACGGTCGTCGCCGGCGTCGTGATCGGCAGCCCGGCCTGGAGCCAGGCGTTGCGCCCGACGTTGAACATCTGCTCGCCGTACTGCTGCACGCAGCCGCAGATGACGTCCTCGACGGCCTCGGGCTCGATACCGGCCCGCTCGATCAGCTCGGTGTACGTCCGGCCGAGCAGCTCGTTCGGGTGCGTGTCCTTGAAGTAGCCCTTCTCCGGGTGGCCGCGCCCGATCGGCGTGCGGACCGCCTCCACGATGACGACGTCTTGACCGTTGGCGTTCATCTGAGCTCAAGCCTCCACGTTCGACCGGCGCGGGCACCCGCGCCAAGGCGTAGTGTACGGCCATTGACTGACCAGTCAGCCAACCGGGAGCCAAGCGTGTCGGAACGAGTCGGGATCGCCGGGAGCGGAGCCATCGCGTGCGGCCTTGCGGCCGTGGCCGCCCAGCGCGGCCAGGTGGTCGTATGGGCCCGCTCCGGCCGCTCGGCCGAGCGCGCCGACGCGTACGTCCGAGAGCTGTGCGAGAAGGCCGGCGCCAACGTCAACGGCAACGTGCGCGTGACGTGCGACACGGCCGACCTGGCGGCCGCGAGCTTCGTCGTGGAGGCGATCGTGGAGGACCCGGCGGCCAAGTGCGCGCTGATGCGCGAGCTCGGCCCCGCGCTGGCGGACGACGCGATCCTCGCCACGACCACCTCGTCGCTGTCGATCGCCGAGCTGGCCGACGCCTCCGGCCGGCCCGACCGCTTCGTCGGCCTGCACGTCTTCAACCCCGTCCCGAAGATGGACCTCGTCGAGCTCGCCTTCCCCCCGGCGGCCTCCGCGCAGACCCGCCGCCGCGCGCTGGCGCTGTGCGAGGCCCTCGGCAAGACCGCCGTCGAGGTGCCGGACACCCCCGGCTTCGTCGTCAACCGCCTGCTGTTCCCGTACCTGTTCGAGGCCGTGCGGCTGATGGAGCGCACGGGGCTCGAGCCCGAGGCCATCGACACGTGCATGCGCCTCGGCGCCGGCCACCCGCTGGGGCCGCTGGCGCTGCTCGACCTCGTCGGGCTCGACGTGTCGGCGGCCATCGGCCGGACGATCGGCGCCGAGGTGCCGCAGCGGCTCGAGGCGATGATCGCCGACGGCGCGCTGGGCCGGAAGGCCGGCCGGGGCTTCTACGCGTACGACGGCTGACCCCGGCCGAATGTTTAGTTCATATTGAGAGAAGGTTGGGAACGTTCCGGGTGCGACGAACGTACCCTCATCGCACCCCTCCTCCAGAAACACTTGAGCCCGGCTCGCTCCCCTGAGCCGGGCTCTTGTGTTCTCTCGGTCGATCCTCCCCAGGATCTCCCTCTCTCCTCCTCAACCGCCGAAGCGGCCAGTCGGTTGCGGGGCAAGGTAGCGCGTCGCGGCGCTTTGTGCAATTCCGCGCGAAGTTTCGATTCGCAACCCTGGCCGAATGGCGTACGCCCGCGGGGGCGGCTTCAGGCGGCGGCGCCGCGGCGCTCGCGGATGCGCACGGCCTCGATGCGGTTCTCGCGCACGGACTCCACGCGGATCGAGTAGCCGTTGTGCGTGACCGTGTCGCCGCGCTTGGGGAGCCGCCCCAGCTCGCCGAACACGAAGCCGCCGACCGAGTTGTAGGCGTCCGAGTCGACCGGCAGCTCGAGCCCGTAGTCGATGAGGTCGGTGATCGCCACGTGGCCGCGCACGAACCAGTCGCCGTTGGCGAGCCGGCGCACGGCCCCGCCGAGCGGGTCGGTCTCGTCCGCGATCTCGCCGACGACCTCCTCGATGATGTCCTCGACGGTGACGATCCCGGCGGTGCGGCCGTACTCGTCGATCACCACGGCGAGCGAGCTGCGCTGGCGCTGGAGGTCGGCCAGCAGGTCGTCGAGCGGCTTGGTCTCCGGCACGATCGGCGCCTCGCGCACGATGTCGTCGATCCGCGCGTCCGGCCCCTCGGTGAGCAGCAGCTGGGCGAGCGCGTTGGCGTGCACGATGCCCTTCACGCGGTCGTGGTTCTCGTCCTCGGTGACCACCAGCCGCGTGTGGCCGGAGGAGACGCAGCGCCGCAGCGCCGTCTCGACCGGCTCCGACAGGTCGACGGTCACGACCGCCGGCGCCGGCGTCATGACCTGGCGCGCCTGCTGCTCGTGCAGGTGGAAGACGCCGGTGAGCATGTTGGCCTCGCCGACCTCGAGCTTGCCACCGGTGAGCGACTGCGCGATCAGGACCTTGAGCTCCTCGGGCGAGCCGCCCTCGTCGAACTCGTCGGTCTGGCGGATGCCGATCGCCCGCAGGATCCCGTTCGAGGCGCTGTTGAGCACGTGGATGAACGGGTTGAAGACCTGCGTGAACCAGTGCAGCGGCCGGGCGATGCGCCGCGCCACGCCCTCCGCCCGGTTGATGGCGTAGATCTTCGGGACCTGCTCGCCGATCGTGATGTGCAGCGCGGTCGTGATCAGGTAGGCGAGGCCGAGCGAGACGCCGTAGTAGACCCACTTGGGCGCGTCGAGCCCGATCATGTCCTCGAAGATCGTCCCGACGGCCGGCTCGCCCAGGAAGCCGATGCCCAGCGAGGTGAACGTGATGCCGAGCTGGCAGGCCGCCAGATAGCGGGAGAGCTCGTCGAGCTGGCGCAGCACCAGCGCGGCGCCGCGTTTGCCCTCCTCCGCCGCCTCCTCGATCCGGCCGCGGCGCACGCGCACGAGCGCGAACTCGGCTGCCACGAAGAAGCCGTTGAGCATGACGAGCACGACGACGGCCAGCAGCAGCAGGACGGTCATCGGCGATCCACGGGCCGCGCGCGGGGCGCGGCGCTACTTCGGGAGCTGTCGTCGTCGTTCATCAGGCGACTCCGGCAATGGTAGCGGTGCTACCCGCCGAGGCCGTCGATCCTGCGGGCCATCTCGAAGTCGTTGTCGGTCAGGCCCCCGGCCGAGTGCGTGGTGAGCGTGAGCCGGACGTTGTTCCAGCCGTGCACGACGATGTCCGGATGGTGGTTGGCCTCCTCGGCGGGGTCGGCCACCTTGTTGACGGAGGCCATGGCCTGCGCGAAGTCGTCGAACTTGATGTCGCGCACGATGCTGTCGCCCACATGCCGCCAATCTCCCGCCGGCTCGCTCATATCCTGTCTCCGATGCGGATCGTGTCGCTCGTGCCCTCGGCCACCGAGATGCTGTTCGCGCTCGGCGTCGGCGACGAGGTTACCGCCGTCACGCACGAGTGCGACTACCCGAGCGAGGCGCTCGAGCTGCCGAAGGTCACGCGCGACGTCATCGGCCCGGGGCTGCCGCCGGACGAGGTCGATCGCGCCGTGCGGGAGCTGACCGAGCAGGGCCGCTCGATCTACGAGCTCGACGAGGAGGCGCTCCGGCGCCTCCAGCCCGACCTGATCGTCACGCAGGCGCTGTGCACGGTCTGTGCGGTCTCGTACGACGACGTGCGCGCGATCGCGGACCGTCTCGACACGCGCCCCGCGGTGGTCTCGCTCGACCCGCACACGCTCGGCGAGGTGCTCGGCGACGTCCGCACGCTGGCGCAGGCGACCGACGCCAAGGACGCCGGCGTCGACCTCGTCAAGGACGCGGCGAGCCGGATCGATCGCGTGCGCCTGGCCGTGCGCGCCGCCGAGCCGGTCCGCGTCGCGGCGCTCGAGTGGCTGGACCCCGTGTTCGTGGCCGGCCACTGGACGCCCCAGCTCATCGAGTATTCCGGCGGCTACGACGTGCTCGGCCTGCCCGGCGAGCCGTCCGAGCGGCGCAGCTGGGACGAGGTGCGGGCGGCCGAGCCGGAGGTCGTAGTCGTGATGCCGTGCGGCTACGACGCCGACCGCGCCCTCGAGGAGGCCTACGACTACGCCGACGAGCTGGAGTCGCTGGGCGCGCGCCGGATCGTCGCGGTCGACGCCGCCGGCCTGTTCTCGCGCCCCGGCCCGCGGCTCATCGAAGGGCTCGAGCTGCTCGGCCACGTCCTGCACCCCGACCGGCTGCCGGAGGCGCCGGCGCCGGTGCACGAGGTCGTGCTCTAACCCGAGGCGACCGAGAGCGCGCCGGCGACCGAGATCGCGCCGACGACGACGCAGGCGAGCACGGGCAGCAGATCCCCGCGGCGCCGGGTGCTCAGCCACTCGATCGCGAGCGCCGCGATGGTGCCGCCGACGAGGCCGCCGACGTGGCCGCCGATCGAGATGTTCAGGCTCGGGAACAGGAACGGCAGCGCGAGGTTGAAGAGGATCACGGGGCCGAGGCCCGACCGCCAGGGATCGACCCCCCGCGCGCGCTGGAACACGAACGCCGCACCCATCAGGCCGAAGACCGCGCCCGAGGCGCCGACCGTCAGGCCGTGCGGCACCGCCACGAGCGCCCCGAACGATCCGGCGAGCAGCGACGCGAGGTACAGCGCCGTGAAGCGGATGTGGCCGAGCAGGGGCTCGAGCATCGTGCCGAGCCAGTAGAGGATGTACATGTTGAAGCCGATGTGCAGCAGGTTCGCGTGGAGGAACCCGCCCGTGACGAGGCGCCAGACCTCGCCGTGCGCGACGCCGATCGGCTGGCCGTTGAGCGACGCGTTGCCGAGCACGCCGAGATCGATGTAGACGCTGCTCGTGCTGCCGCCCGAGAGCACCGTCCCGAGGTACATGAGGACGTTGATCCCGATCAGCACGTACGTCGCCGTCGGATCGGCGTAGACGTTGCGCATCGTGCGCACCGGCGTCCGCTGGCGCGAGCAGTCGGGGCAGCGCATGCCGACCGGCGTCGCGGTCATGCAGTCGGGGCAGATGGGCTTGCCGCAGTTCGAGCACGACACGCCGGTCTCGCGGTTGGGATGGCGGTAGCAGACGGCCATTCGCCGCGGGAAGCTAGCAGCGCTTTCTTTAGGAAACGTCAGCCTTCATCAGGACGTCCCCCGTCGGCTTCTCGGATCCGCCCGGCGGCTCGTCGCTGACGAGGACCTGGCCGAACCGCGACGCGTCGCCCGGGACCACCGCCTCCGCCGAGCCGTCGCTGCGCGGCATGAACAGCGCGTTCGTCGGCCGCGGGTTCGCCTCGCCCTTGGGCACGACCCAGACCTCGTAGACCTTCCCCTGCGGCGGCGCCGGCAGGTTCTCGGCCACGAGCGTGGCCCGGTCGCCGTCGATCTTCAGCGTCGCGCCGGCGCGGTCGAAGCGGACGTCCTTCGTCCCGCCGCCGAGCTGGCTGCCGATCAGCACGCCGACGATCAGCAGCGCCGCCGCCACGGGCCCGAGCCGCCATAGCCCGATCGTGGGCAGCCAGCCGCGCCGGCGCGCCGGGCGGTCGGCCGCGGGGCCGGTCTGCGCCAGCAGCTCCGCCTCGCGCTCGACCTCGGCCATGATGCGGTCCTTGAGCGCCCGGGGCGGGAGCATCGGCGGCGCGGCCATCGGCAGCGCGTCGGCGGCCGGCCGCAGCTCCTCGACCTCCTGCCGGCAGGCCGGGCACGTCGCCAGGTGAGCCTCGAAGTCCGCCCGCTCGTCCGGCGCCATCGCGCCGAGCACGTAGGCGCCCGCCGCGTCCGCCCAGCGGTCTCCAAGCGCGCTCATACCGCCACCTGCCCTTCGCCCAGCTGGGCGCGCATCTTCTTCAGGCCGAGCCGCATCCGGCCCTTGACGGTGCCGACCGGCGCGTCGAGCATGTCGGCGATCTCCGTGTGCGTGAAGCCGCCGAAGTACGCGAGCTCGATGACCTGGCACTGGTCCGCGGGCAGCGAGCCGAGCGCCGTGCGCACGGTCCCGGCCTCCTCGCGGCGGGCCGCCTCCACGTCGGTCCGCTCGCGCGCCTCGAAGCGCTCCTCGATGCCCTCGTCGCCCGCGCGACGGCGATCGTGGACCGTGGCGCGGCGCAGGGCGTCGATCGCGCGGTTGTGCACGATGCCGAGCACCCACGTGCGCACGGAGCCGCGCGCGCGGTCGTAGCGGGCGCCGGACCGCCACAGCGAGAGGAACGCGTCCTGCGTTACGTCCTCGGCTCCCGCGCGCGTGCCCATCATCCGGTACGCGAGCGAGAACGCCGCGCCCGAGTGGCGCTCGTAGACGAGCTCGAAGGCGCGGGCGTCGCCGCGCCGCACAAGCGGCATGAGGTCCTCGTCGGCAAGGGAGCGCAGATCTTGCCCCATGGAGGTGTGTTCGTATCAGGCCCGCGCGCGGATCACACCCCGGGCCCGGCGCCGGGCCTAGCGGCCGATGTCGTCGAACACGCGCATCGCCTCGCGCGCGGCGTCACGCAGCGTGCGCTCCGCGAGGTCGAGCGGCCCCCGGGCCAGCGCGCGGCGCTTGTGGCGCCGGCTGCGGGTGCGCAGGACCACCAGGCCGGCGGCCGCGGCGGTGCCGACGACCACGGCCGCGGCGGGCCCCAGGGCCGCCCGCGGCCAGTTGCGCGGGTCCTTCATCGACTTCAGCTCCCACGCCTCGAGCTCGTCCGCTGCCATCTCGACCAGCGATCCGAGCGTCATCTCGAGCCGTGGCTCGAGATCGGCCGGGGGGTCCACAGGCGCGAGCGCCTCCCGCAGCCGTGCTTCGAAGTCCCAGGTGCTCATGACGCTTCAGTACCCGCCTCGTCGCCCACGATGTCCTCCAACTGCCGGATCGCGCGGTGGATCAGCACTTTGGTGGCCCCGTCCGTGCGTCCCAGCGCACGCGCGATCTCGCGGTTGTCCATGCCCAGCGCGAAGCGCATGATCAGCGCTTCGCGCCGATCGTCCGGTAGCCGGCGCACGCCTTCCAGGATTCGGTTGAGGTCCTCGCGATCCTCCACGAGCCCCTCGGTGGTGTGCAGCTCGGCCAGCGCCCCTGCGTCGTCGATCGACGTCTGCGGCCGGCGCGAGCGGTCGCGGTAGTAGTTCGCCGCGAGGTTGTGCGCGATCCGGATCAGCCACGGCCGCAGCGGCCGCCCCTGCGACTCGCGCTGCGCCCGCTCGAAGTGCCGGTAGGCCTGAAGGAACGTCTGCTCCGTGAGGTCCTCGGCGTCGTGATGGTTGCCCACCCGGTAGTACGAGTACGAGTAGACGTCGCGAAGGTGCGCTCGGTACAGCTCCGTGAAGGCCGCGTCGAGCTGAGCCTTCGTACCGGGCGCGGAATCGGGTGCCGCGGCCATCGTTCACGGAGGCTACCTCGACGGCCGCTACGCCGCGCGCCCCGCGCCCGCCTTCACCCGCTCCGGCGCGGGAGCGGGGACCTGGAGGTCCGCGAGGGCGGTCCTGGTCACGTCGAGGCCCGCGGCGCTCAGCGCGTCGCCCACCTGGCGGGCGAACGCGGCGTCGTCGCTGGCCACCGTCACGGGCGCGCGGCGCGGGAGCTCGGACGCGCCTCCGAGCGCGCCGATCGCCCACGGCGACACGTGCTCGGAGACGTAGGTCACCGGCTGCACGCCGTCCACGAGGCCGCGCGAGGCCACGAGCACGCCGGTCCGCTGGGCGATCGAGCCCGCGTGGGCGGCGACCGCCTCGGGCAGCTCGGCGGCGGGCACGGCGAAGCAGACGAGGTCGTGGCGCCAGTGGGCGGACGCGCCCGCGGCGTCGACCTGGTCGACCTCGAGCTTGGCGCGGCGCAGCGCCCCGGCGATCTCGGTGCCCCACTCCCCGTGGCCGACGACCGCCGCGCGGCGCAGCGGCGGCAGGCCTCCGAGCCACTCCCACTGGAGCATCACGTTCGGCCAGATGCGGTCGGTCACCGCGGCGGCGAGCTGCGGGGAGACCTGGTCGACCTTCGGGAAGGTCAGCGCGCGCCCGATGCGGACGCGGATCTTCTTCGGGCGGATGCGCCAGCCCTTGCGCACGGCCTCGGTGCCGATCATCGCCACGGGCACGACCGGCGCGCCGGTCTCGAGCGCGAGGCGGCCGACGCCGCGCTTCGGGCGCCCGAGCGCGCCCGGTCGCGTACGGGTGCCCTCCGGGAAGATGAGCACGCACTCGCCGCGCTCGAGGATCGCCCGCGCGGTCGTGAGCATGTCGGGGTCGCCGGCGCCGCGGCGCACCGGGAAGGCGCCGAGCGAGCTGACGAACCACGCGACAAGCGGGTTCTTGAAGATCTCGCTCTTGGCCACGTAGTAGACCGGTCGCCGCGTGAGGACACCGACGATGAACGGGTCCAGGAACGAGCGGTGGTTGGCGGCGAAGATCACCGGGCCGGTCGTCGGGATGTTCTCCCGCCCGATCCGCGAGAGGCGGAAGTAGAGGTGGAAAAACGGCTGGAGGATGGCCCGGGCGATCCAGTAGACGATCGGGTTCACGCCGCGCTCGCGAGCGCGCGTATGCAGGCGATTCAGCTCTGCATGGATGAAGTCGAGCTCTTCCCGGCGGCTTTTGTCCACGTGAGAGGCGTACCCGAGGGCGCACCGCTCGTTACAGTGAGCGGGCTTGGCCTTCAACCCCACACGCACCCTTCGCGGCGCTCTGGCAGGGACCGTGGCCGCCGCCATATGGCTCGTGCAGCAGCCGCTCGACAAGCGGGTCTTCGACTGGCCGCACGACGACGCCGAGCTCCTCGGCCGCCTGACCGGAGTCGGTCCGCGGCTGGGGGCCGTGATGCACCTGGGCAACGGCGCGCTGTTCGGCGCCGTCTACGCCGGCGTGGCGCCCGCGATCCCCGTCGCCGCCCCGCTACGCGGCCCCGTGGCCGGCCTGCTCGAGCACCTCGCGACGTGGCCGCTGACGCTGGTCGCCGCGCCGGACATGTCGCGCAGCCCGCGCGCGTTCGCCCAGGCGACGTGGCGGCACCTGCTCTTCGGCGTGGTCCTCGGCGAGGTCGAGCGGCGGCTGAACCCGCCCCCGCTCGAGCCGGTGAGCGACGAGGCCGTGGCGTCGAACGGCCACGGCTCGGCCGCACACCTGGTCGCGAGCGGCCCGAGCTGAGCGCTCAGCGGCGCGGTGCGGACCGGCCGGCGGCGAGCCTGGCCAGCACCGGGCCGAACTGCTGCGCCACCACGCGCGCGCGGTCGAGCTCGGTGCTCGTGAACGCCTGCGGCACGGTCCGGTAGACCTCGACGAGCGCGCGCCGGCCGCCGCCGACGCGCACGGGGATCATCAGCACGGCGCCGTAGCCGAGGCGCTCGAGCTCGGCGACCTCGACCGGGTCGCTCTCGGGGTCGCCGACCACGACCTGGCCGGAGACGTGGGCGTCGAGCAGGCGGGCGGTCGCCGGGAAGTCCGAGAGCGCCCAGCGGTCCCCGGGAGCGTCGATGTTGTCCGACAGCAGCTCGAGCGCGTCGCCGACGACCCACATGAGCGACACGTCCTCGGCGTTGAGCAGGCGGGCGGCGCGGCGGCCGGCGGTCGCGAGCTCCGCGACGCCCGTGACGTCGACGAGGTCGTCGCCGAGGTCGGCGAGCGCGCGCGCCCACGCGGCGCCGCTGCCCACCGCGCCGAGCGCCATGCGCACGCCCTCGCGCACGTCCGCGGTGGCGGCGACCGTGGCGCTGAGGCCGGCCCACGGGCGGCTGGGCCGCGCCAGCGCGTAGCCCTGCGCGTACGTCGCGTCGAGGTCGGCCAGCGCGCGCAGGTCGTCGAGGTCCTCGACGCCCTCGCCGCAGACCGCGGCGCCGGTGGTGCCCGCGAAGGAGACGAGCGCCTCGAGCAGCGCGTACCGCGAGGCGTCGTTGTGCGCGCCGTGGACCAGCGAGCGGTCGATCTTGAGGATGTCGGGTGCGACGCGGATCAGCTGCTGGAGGCCGGCGTAGCCGGCGCCGGCGTCGTCGAGCGCGACGCGAGCGCCACGGGCGCGCAGCTCGGCCAGGCACTCCTCGAGCGAGCCCTCGGCCGCCGTGAAGAGCTCGTGCTCGGTCAGCTCGATCACGTAGCCGGAGAGGTCGTGCGGGAGCGCGTCGGCCACCGGCGGCGCGAGCAGCGCGACCGGGCTCACGTTCAGGGCGAGGAAGGTGCCGGCGGGGCGACCCGGCACCGCGAGCGCCGCGCGCAGCGCGAGCGCCTCCAGCTCGGCGCCGAGGCCGCTGCGGTGGGCCTGGGCGAACCACTGGTCGGGGCGGCGGACCGGCTCGCCGTCGATGCGCGCGAGCGCCTCGTAGCCGCACACGCGGCCCGTGGCGAGCTCGAGCACCGGCTGGAAGACCGGCACGATGACCTCCGTGCCGCGTCGCAGGAGCGCCTCGACCTCGCTGCGCTCGTCCTCGCGGGACGGGCGGGCCGCGAGGTTCGGCGCGTAGCGGCGGGTCTGGCGGCGGCCCGCGTGCTTGGCGGCGTAGAGCGCGGAGTCGGCGTTGGCCAGGAGCTGCGCGGCCTCGCGCGCGTCGTCCGGGACGCTCGCCACGCCCGCGGAGGACTCGAGCCGCCGCCGCCCGATGACGATCTCGCCGATCGCGGTGCGGGCGCGCTCGGCCGCCTCGGCCGCGGCCTCGCCGGCCACGCCGGGCAGCACGAGGACGAACTCCTCGCCGCCGAGGCGGCCGACGGCGTCGCCCTCGCGGACGACCGAGCGCAGCTTGGCGGCCGTGGCCGCGAGCACCTTGTCGCCCTCGGCATGGCCGTAGGAGTCGTTGATGCGCTTGAAGTGGTCGAGGTCGACCACGACGACGCTGAGCGGCCGCCCGGAGGCCGCGGCGGCCTCGATCTCGCGGCGCAGGCGCTCCTGCGTGCCGCGGTGGTTGAGCAGGCCGGTGAGGCCGTCGGTGGCGGCCTGGTGGCGCAGGTGCTCGCGCTGGCGGGCGGCCTCGTAGGCCAGGGCGGCCATCGTCGCGAAGCGCTCGACGAGCGCGACCTCGGCGTCGGAGAACGCGCGGTTGACGCCGACGCGGTAGACGTTGAGCGTGCCGACGACGCGATCGTGCGCGAGCAGCGGCACGCAGACGAACGCCTCGTCGTCCTCGTCGGTGCCCGGGACGACGTTGCTGATGCTGTCGTGCCTGGTGTTGGGGACGTTCCGGGTGCGCCGGTTGCGCACCACCCAGCCGGTCGTGCCGGTGTCGACCGAGAGCGTCTCGGCCATGATCTCCTCGACCCACTGGCCGAGCGCGAACACCGGCCGCAGGCGGGTGCCGGTCAGGTCGACCTCGTAGACGGTCAGGTCGTCGTACGGCAGCAGCGCCCGCAGGTGGTGTGCGATCCGCCCGAGCGTGTCCTGGAGGGAGTCGGCGGCGAGGATGCCGGCGGCCGCGTCGATGAGGGCGTCCAGCGCCGTGCCGCCCTCCTGTGCCGGCGTGTGCTGGGCGATCACCCTCTGTCTATCGACGCGCGAACGCGCCGGCTTGACCGATCGCGAAGGCCGGGACTACGGTTCGTCATATGTCGCACAGGCACCGCTCGCCGGCAGCGGTCGTGCACGAATGGCTTCTGCCCGGGCCGGAGCGCCGGGCGGCCCGCGCGGAGCGGCGCGTGGAGGCCGAGATGCGGAGCCAGCGCGAGTCCGTGTACACGCCCGAGCGGCGTGCCGCGGCGCTCGAGGCCGAGGTCCGCCGCTACGACTTCCTCATGGCCCGTGGGCACGGCTCCGGGATGCGGCATCCGCGTCCCTAGACTCCCTCGCCCCGCCGGAGTAGCTCAGCTGGTAGAGCAAGCGCCTTGTAAGCGCTAGGCCAGGGGTTCGAGTCCCCTCTCCGGCTCTCGGCCCGATGGCCGCGCCGCCGGCGAACGGCGGCTGGGTAGGGCGGCGGGGACGCCAGCGGTGAGGGAGCATTTCGTCGCAGTCGCGACGCCCTCGCCGAACGGTTGCGACGTTAAGCACCTATAGCGAGCATTTCGTCGCAATCGCCGTGGTCGCACGGAAGATTTGCGACGTTAAGCACCCTCCATCCTGCCTACCCTACCCAGCCGCCGTAAGGCGCCGGCGCTCACCGCGGTACTAGCCGCTGCGCAGCCACTGCACGATGTGGTGGTTCTCCACGAGGAAGTTCACCGCGGCGAGGTGGTCGGTGCTCGGCCCGCACTGCCCGGAGCCGGGGCGCTCGGTCAGCCGAAACGTCGCGACCACGAACGAGTCGGGGGCGCGCTTGGCCTTGACGAAGCGGGCGCCGCAGGGCAGCGCGCGGTTGAAGGCGCGGATCCCGGACCGGTCGGCCACGCGGCGCTTCGCGCCTTGGCCGTCGTAGACGATGGCCGGGATCGCGAAGAAGGCGGCGGCCTGGTTGACGTGCCCGGCGCGCAGCGCCGCGGCCCAGCGGCGGATCACCGAGAGCTCCTGCGTCGTCGGCTTGCCGTGTCGCGGCTTGGCGCTGCCCTCGATCACCCGCACGATCGGCACGTCGGAGCCCGGCGTGGTCAGGCTGAAGCGCTCGCTGTCGCTCGGGCCGCCGCACGCGGAGACCGCGGGGACCATCAGACCCAGCACACACGCGAAACCGATACCGCGGCGCATCTGCCGCGATGATCGCATGCGGCGCGGTTCGCGACTATCGGTCGAGCGGGCGGCCGTCGGCGGCCGGCGGGATCGAGCGCCCGACGAGGCCGGCCACGGCGATCAGCGTGACGATGTACGGCAGCGCCTGGAACAGCGTCGCGGCCGACGCCGAGAACGCCGGCAGGCGCTGGGCGAGCGCGGTGAAGAAGCCGAACAGCAGCGCGAAGATGAGCGCGCCCTGCGGCAGCCAGCGGCCGCAGATCATCACGGCGAGGCCGATGAACCCGCGGCCGGCCGTCATGTTCTCGGTGAACGAGCCGACGAAGCCGAGCGACAGATACGCGCCGCCGAGCGCCGCCAGCGCGCCCGAGGCGGCGACCGCGCGGTAGCGGATGCGGACCGGCGACAGGCCGGCCGTCTCGGCCGCGAGCGGGTTCTCGCCCACGGCCCGGATCCGCAGCCCGGCCGGCGTGCGGAACAGGAACAACCACAGCAGGAGGACCGTGATCAGCCCGAGCCAGACGAGGATGTTCAGCTGGCCGATCACGTCGCCCACGAACCCGATGTCCTTGATGCCGGGCAGCTTGATGTCGGGCGTACGCGGGATGTTGTCCGGCGTGCCCTGCGTGCCGTACGTGTCCACGTAGAGGAAGCCGGTGATGCCCAGGCCGAGCAGGTTCATCGAGAAGCCGGACACGATCTGGTCCGCGCGCAGGGTGATCGCGAACAGCGCATGCACGAGCGCGAGCGCCACGCCCGCGATCATCCCGATGATCAGCCCGAGCACCCACGAGCCGGTCTTGTCCGCGCCCCAGACGCCGAAGAAGGCGCCCATGAGCATCATGCCCTCGAGGCCGATGTTGATGACCCCGCTGCGCTCGGACATCACGCCGCCGAGCGCGGCGAACAGCAGCGGCGTCGCGTAGCGCAGCATCGCCGCGAACAGCGCCGACCACGCGACCACCCGCTCGAGGTTGCCCACGCCGGACTTGGTCGCGGCGATGCCCACCGCCACGCCGATGGCGCACGCGACGACGGCGCCCCAGCCCACCCGCTTCTCGCCGCCGCGGACGGCCACCGCGCCCGCTGCGACGCCGAGCACGCCCAGGACGATCGTCGGCACCATGGAGCGGCTCTCGATCGGCGGCACCGCCACGAACAGCGCCAGGAAGCCGAGGACGATGCCGAGCCACCCGATCGACGCGGGCGACTGCCACGCCGGCCGCTCGCGCTCCGCGGGCGGCGCCGGGGGCCGCTCCGCCAGCTGCGCGTTCATGCCGCCACCTGCACGGGCTGCTCCTCCGCGACGCCCTGCCTGCGCCTGATCCTGCGCCGCAGCTGCCACAGGTACACGACGAGGATGTCGGCGCTCACGAGCAGCACGACCAGGCCCTGGATGATTCGCGTCAGGTTCGCGGCGAGCGCCGGCTCGAACACGTCGGGATCGAGGTTGCGCACGGACGTGCCGGTGACCAGCGCGCCCCACAGCAGCGCCGCGAACATCGTCCCGACCGCGGTGTTGCGCCCCAGCAGCGCGACGGCGATGCCGAGGAAGCCGACCTCGGAGATCTGCACGTCGTTGGTCGCGAGGTGGTGCTGCCAGCCGAGCACGTCGAGCGATCCGGCCAGGCCCGCGAAGAGCCCGCAGAAGCCCATCGCCAGCACGTAGTTGCGCCCGACCGAGATGCCCGCCGAGCGCGCCGCCTCGGGGTTGAAGCCGACCGCGCGCACCTCGAAGCCCGTGCGCGTGCGGTTGAGCAGGACCCAGAAGACGACCAGCATCGCCAGCGCGATGAACAAGCCGATGTGCAGGCCCTGGAGCTGCGGGTCCCCCCAGAAGACCGGGAGGTGCGTGTTCTGCGCGATGTCGTTGGAGATCGGGACCGACTTGTCGGTGTCGCTCTGGAGCGGGCCGCCGAGGCCGAACAGCCACACGCCGATCCACACCGCGATCCAGTTGAGCATGATCGTCGAGATCACCTCGTTGGCCCCCGTGGTCGCGCGCAGGAGGCCCGCGATGCCCGCCCAGGCCGCGCCCGCGGCGCAGGCCGCGAGCATGCACAGGATGATGTGCAGCAGCCCGGGCATCCCGCTGAACGACGAGCCCACCCAGACGGCCATGAAGCTGCCGACCAGGTACTGGCCCTGGCCGCCGATGTTGAACAGCCCGCAACGGAACGCGAACGCCACGGCGAGGCCGGTGAGCATCAGCGGCGTGGCGGCGATCAGCGTCTGCTGGAGGTTGAGCGCGGCGATCGTGCGGTCGTCGGAGCTCGTCCACGGGAAGAACCAGTTGAGCCCGGTGCCGTCGAAGATCGCCCGATAGGTGCTGAACGGGTTGTGGCCGGTGACCAGCACCACGAGGCCGCCGACGAAGAACGCGAGCAGCACGGTGATGATCGGCGTGACGATCCCGCCGCCGCGCAGGTAGGTCGAAAGGCGCCCGGCGACGGTGACCGGCGCGGCTCCCGGCTCGGCGCTCATGCCGCCTCCCTCCTCCCGCCGCCGGTCATGGCGACGCCGAACTCCTCCTCGGAGGCGGCGGGCGGCAGCTCGGCGACGATCTGGCCTTCGTAGATGACGAGCGCGCGGTCGCTCAGCGACCGCACCTCCTCGAGCTCGAGCGAGATGAGCAGGATCGCGCGGCCCTTGTCGCGCTCCTCGACGAGCCGGCGGTGCACGAACTCGATCGCGCCGACGTCGAGGCCGCGCGTCGGCTGCGCGGCGATCAGGATCTTCGGGTCGGCGGACAGCTCGCGCGCGATCACGACCTTCTGCTGGTTGCCGCCCGAGAGCGACGAGGCCGGCGTGCCGGTGTCGCCGCCGCGCACGTCGTAGTCGCCCAGCAGCTTCTTCGCCCGCTCGTCCATGCGCCGTGGCGAGAGCAGGCCGCGACTGGCCATCGAGGGCTTGCGGTACTCGAGCAGCGACAGGTTCTCGGCGAGGTCGAACTGGAGCACGAGGCCGCGCTCGTGACGGTCCTCGGCGATGTGGCCGACGCCCGCCCGGATGGCCGCCAGCGCGCCGTAGCCGGTGACGTCCTGCCCGTCGACGACGACCTGCCCCGAGTCGACCTTGCGCAGCCCGGTGATCGCCTCGATGAGCTGGCTCTGGCCGTTGGCGTCGACGCCCGCGACTCCGACGATCTCGCCCGCGCGCACGGTCAGCGAGAGCCCGCGCACGGCGGGCAGCCCGCGGTCGTCGCTGACGTGCAGGTCGCGCACCTCGAGCAGCGCGTCGCCGGGGGAGTGGTCGGTCTTCTCCACGCGCAGCAGGACGTCGCGGCCGACCATCAGCCGCGCCAGGCTGCGCTCGCTCGCGCCCTCGGTCTCGACCGTGTCGATCTTCTTGCCGCGCCGCAGGACCGTGACGCGGTCCGACACGTCGAGCACCTCGTTGAGCTTGTGCGAGATGAAGACGACCGACGTGCCGTCCTCCTTGAGCGCACGCAGCACGCGGAACAGGTCCTGCGACTCCTGCGCGGTCAGCACGGCCGTCGGCTCGTCGAGCACGAGCACCTTGGCGTCGCGGAACAGCGCGCGCAGGATCTCGACGCGCTGCTGGGCACCGACGCCGAGGTCCTCCACGCGCGCGTCCGGATCGACGGCCAGGCCGTAGCGCTCCGAGAGCTCCCGCGTGCGGGCCGCCGCCTGCTTGTAGTCGAGCAGCGGCCCGCGGTGGGGCTCCGTCCCCAGCACCAGGTTCTCGGCCACGGTCATCACCGGGACGAGCATGAAGTGCTGGTGGACCATGCCGATGCCCAGCCGGATCGCGTGGCGGGCGGAGTCGATCCGCACGCGCTCGCCGTCGAGCCTGATCTCGCCCTCGTCCGGGTGGTGCAGCCCGTAGAGGACGTTCATCAGCGTCGACTTGCCGGCGCCGTTCTCCCCGAGCAGGGCGTGGATCTCTCCACGCCGCAGCTCGAAGTCGATGGCGTCGTTGGCGACCAGCGGGCCGAACCGCTTGGTGATCCCGCGCAGCTCGAGCGCGAGCGCGTCGCCGGACATCGGACCTGTTACGTCGTCCCCTCCTCTACTTCACCGTGTCGGGGACCTTGATGTCGCCGGAGATGATCTTCTGCTTGACCTCGTCGACCTTGGATGCGTACTTCTGGCCGTCGGCGTTGATCTTGCCGAGCCCGACGCCGTCGGACTTGAGGTCGAAGATCTGGTCCTCGCCGCCCTTGAAGCTGCCGTCCTGGGCGGCCTTGACCGTGTCGTACACGGACACGTCGACCTTCTTCTGAGCCGACGTGAGGATGTGGCTGCCGAGGTAGCCCTGGTCGGCGTCGACGCCGATGCCGAGCACGCCCTTCTCCTTGGCCGCGTCGAGCGCGCCGAGGCCGCACTGGCCGGCGACCTGGAAGACGACCTGCGCGCCCTCGGCGATGTGGTTGAGGGCGATCTCCTTGCACTTCGCCTGGTCGACGAAGTCCTGGGAGTAGTCGTTGAGCATCTTGACCTTCGCGAGGACCGCCTTGGCGCCGGCCTGGTAGCCGGCGATGTAGTGGTCGACCGGCGGGATCTTCTGGCCGCCGACGGAGGAGAGCACCTGCTTGCCGCCCTTGCCCTTGACCACGGACGCGGCGAGGTACCCGGCGAGGTAGCCGGCCTCCTGCTCCTTGAAGAGCAGGCCGCGGACGTTCTTGGGCTTGTGCTTGAGCGCTTCCTGCGGGTAGTCGATGATCGCGAAGTTCACGTCCGGGAACTTGCTCGCGACGGTGTCCATCGCGTCCGCCATCAGGAAGCCGACGCCGATGACGATGTCGTACTTCTGCTGGGCCAGCGTGGAGAGGTTCGGGACGTAGTCCCCGTTGGACTTGGACGTGAGCACCCGGCCCTCGACGCCGAGCTCGGACTTCGCCCGCTCGAGGCCCTCGTTGGCCAGCTGGTTGAACGACCGGTCGTTGAGCCCGCCGATGTCGGTGACGAGGCCGACCTTGATCTTCTTGCCGGAGCTGCTCGGGGTCGACGTGCCGTTCGACGAGCCCGTCCCGTTTGAGCTGTTGTCATCGCCGCCGCATCCTGCGGCAACGACGCCCAACACCAGCACGAATGCCGCGAGCAAGACGGCGGCGAGGCTGCGCTTTCGCACTCCATGTCCTCCAGAGGTAAGGGGTCCTGAGGCGGCGGCAGCCTAATGACTGTCGCGGAACTCCGGGAGATCCAGCCTCGCGGAGAGGGCCTCCTTGACCGCATCCTCCGCGAAACTCGCCTCGACGGCGTCCCGCGTCATTGCCCTCAGCTGTCCCTCCTCGATGCCGATGCGCTCGTGCGCCACGGCGTACTCTGAGCCGATACTACATCCGAAGTAGGGCGGATCGTCGGAGCCGAGCGTAACCCGCACCCCGGCCTCCCGGAGCGCACCGAGCGGATGGTCCTCGTAGCTCGGGAACAGCCCCAGCGCGACGTTCGAGCTCGGACACACCTCGAGCACGATCCGGCGCTCCGCGAGCTCGCCGACGACCGCCGGATCCTCGATCGCCCGCACACCGTGGGAGATGCGCGTGATCGGCAGCTCGAGCGCCGCGCGGACCGACTCGGCGCCAGCGTGCTCGCCGGCGTGGATCGTGCAGCCGAGCCCGGCGCCGGCGGCGATCTCATACGCGCGCGCGAACTGCGCGGACGGGAAGCCCGCCTCGTCGCCCACCAGGTTGAAGCCGACGACGTACGGATGGCGGTCGCCCTCGTGCCGCCGGGCGATCGCCTCGGCGCGCTCGGCGCCGAGGTTGCGGATCGCGGCGATGACGATCCGCGCGTCGATGCGGTGGTCGGCGCGCGCGTCGTCGATGCCCTGGGCGATCGCCGCGTAGTGGTCGGCGTCCGGGAGGCCGGCCGCGGCGGCGTGGTCGGGCGAGGCGATGAGCTCGACGTAGACCGCGCCCTCGGCCGCGCACGCGGCGAGGTACTCGTACGTGACGTCCCGGTAGTCCTGCTGCGTGCGGATCACGCTGGCGGCGAGGTCGTACGTGCGCAGGAAGTGCAGGAAGTCCGTCCAGGCGAACTCGTCGTCGGTCTTGAAGACCCCCTCGGGGACCTCGACGCCGTTGCGCTGCGCGATCCGCCGGATCAGCGCGGGCGGCGCCGTCCCCTCGAGGTGCACGTGCAGCTCGGCCTTGGGGATCACGCGATCCTCCCGGCGACGACGGGCCCGGGCGCGGGCGTCTCGTCGCCGACGCGCACGGCGGCGCGCAGGGCGGCGACGGCCTCGTCCGCCGCGTCCTCGGTGGCGGCGTGGATCACCGCCAGCGGCCGGTCCGGCCCGACGTCCGCGCCCACGGGCGCGATCTCGGTGAGGCCCACCGCAGGGTCGATGCGATCGTCCTCGCGCCGGCGGTTGCCGCCCAGCCCGGTGACGACGAGGCCGACGGCGCGGCAGTCCATGCCGGTCACAACGCCGGGGCGCTCGGGCGCCGCGGCCTTCGTGACGGGCGCCGTCGCCAGGTCGGGCCGCTCGACGAGGTCGCTCGGCCCGCCGAGCGCGGCGGCCATCGCGGCGAAGCGCTCGGCGGCGGCGCCGGAGTCGAGCGCCCGCTCGGCGGCCGCGCGCCCGTCCTCGGCGAGGCCGGCCTGCTCGAGCAGCGACCCGGCGAGCGCGAGCGTCACCTCGTGCAGCCGCGGCTCGCGCGCGGCGCCGGTCAGGTAGTCGATCGCCTCGCGGACCTCGACGGCGTTGCCGGCGGTCGCGCCCAGGACCTGGTCCATGTCGGTGAGCAGGGCGACGGTCGGCAGCCCGGCGCCGCCCGCGACCTCGACGAGCGCGCGGGCAAGGTCCTCCGCGTCCGCGCGCGCGGCCATGAAGGCGCCCGAGCCGAACTTGACGTCCATGACCAGCGCGTCGAGCCCCGCGGCGAGCTTCTTGGAGAGGATCGAGGCGACGATCAGCGGGATCGACTCGACCGTGCCGGTGGCGTCGCGGATCGCGTACAGGCGGCGGTCGGCCGGCGCGAGCTCCGCGGTCTGGCCGACGATCGCGCAGCCCGCCTCCCCGATCACGCGGCGCAGCGTGTCGAGGTCGGGCGTCGTGTCGTAGCCGGGGACGCTGTCGAGCTTGTCCAGCGTGCCGCCGGTGTGGCCGAGGCCGCGGCCGGAGATCATCGGCACCGCGCCGCCGCAGGCCGCGACGATCGGCGCGAGCATCAGGGAGACCTTGTCGCCGACGCCGCCGGTCGAGTGTTTGTCGACCACCGGCCGGTCGAGATCCCACTCCAGCACCGTGCCGGAGCGGGTCATCGCGCTGGTAAGCGCCACGCGCTCGTCGGCGTCCATCCCGCGCAGGAACAGCGCCATGGCCAGCGCGCCGACCTGCGCGTCGGACAGCGAGCCGTCGGTGATCCCGGTCACGAGGAAGCGCAGCTCCTCGGTCGTGAGCGCGCGCCCGTCGCGCTTGCGGCGGATGACCTCAGCCGCGAGCACCGAACACCCGGGCGAACTCGATGATCAGCCGCGTCAGGTCGCCCGCCGCGGCGCTCGCGTAGCGGAGCGTCTGCTCGTGCGAGAGCGCCTCGCCGCCCATGCCCTCGGCCAGGTTGGTGATCGCCGACACCGCGACCACGCGCAAGCCGGCGTGGCGGGCGAGGATCACCTCGGGAACGGTGCTCATGCCGACCGCGTCGGCGCCGAGCGTGCGAAAGGCGCGGATCTCCGCGGGCGTCTCGAAGCTCGGCCCGGCGGTCGCGAGGTACACGCCCTCGGCGAGCGCGATGCCGAGGTCGCCGGCGGCCTCGTGCAGCAGGCGCCGCAGCTCGGGGTCGTAGGCGTCGCGCAGGCTCGGGAAGCGCGGCCCGATCGCGTCGTCGTTCGGGCCGGTGAGCGGGTTGACGCCGAGCATGTTGATGTGGTCGCTGATCGCCATCAGCGAGCCGGGGCCGACCTGCGCGTCGAGCGAGCCGGCCGCGTTGGTCGCGAACAGCGCCTCGGCGCCCGCCGCCTTCAGCGCGCGCACCGGGCCGCGCATGGCGCCGGGGTCGCCGCCCTCGTAGACGTGCTTGCGGCCCGACAGGCACGCCACCGAGACGCCCGACAGCGTGCCCAGCGACAGCGTCCCGGCGTGCCCGTGGACGCTCGGCGGCGGGAAGTCCGGCAGCTGCGTGTAGGGGATGGTGACCGCGTCCTCGAGCGCCTCGGCGACCGCGCCGAGGCCCGAGCCGAGGATGATCCCCAGGCGCGGCGCGCGCTCGGTGAGGGCACTCATCCGGGCAGGAACTCGGGTCCGAAGGACAGCGGCAGGAGCTCCTCGAGCGTGGCGGTCAGATGCTCGGTCGCGGAGCACAGGTGGACGGTGGCGTCGAGCGGCATGAACTCGCGCAGGCGCTGGCGGCAGCCGCCGCACGGCACGCAGACGGCGGCGCCGTCGGAGATCACCGCCGCCTCGAGGACCTTCGTGCGCCCGGCGGCGACGAGCGCGCCGATCGCGGACGCCTCGGCGCACTGCCCCTGCGGGTAGGCCGCGTTCTCCACGTTGGCGGCGGCGTGGATCGAGCCGTCGTCGGCGCGCAGCGCCGCGCCGACATGGAAGCGGGAGTACGGCGCGTACGCCCGGCCCATCGCCTCGGTCGCGGCGGCGATCAGCGCGTCGGCGCCGAGCAGGCGGTCCGAGTAGGAGTCCGTGAGGATGTGGTCGATGTGCAGCGCCTCGCGCAGCCGCGCGACCTTCTCGTGCTCGGCGCCGAGGTCGGACTCCGGCGGCGCCACGCCCTCGAGCTCGACGAACGAGCCGAGCCCCTCGACGGTGTCCAGGTGGATCCGCACGCCCTCCCAGAGGAACAGGTGCCGGGCCTTGTCGACCACCACGAGCGTGCCGAGCGCCTCGTCGAGCGAGGCCCGCAGGACGTCGGGCTCGGGCACCGGCGACAGCCGGTAGCGGCTCTCGCGCGCCTGCGCCGCGTCGGGGCGGTCGTACTGGATCAGCGTCGCGCCGCCGGGCTCCTCCTCGCGCAGCTTCAGCCGCCCCGTGCGCGCGCGGAAGTACGTATCGCGCTGGCGCAGCACGCCGCGGTCCTCGGCGTTGAGCTCCCGGCAGATCGCCAGCGACCGCGCCGGGTCCGGGTCGATCGCCTTGAGCTCGATGTTGCGCCGCGACACGATCGGCGAGCCTATAGCCCGGGCGTCTACTGCGGCTGGGTAGGGCGGCGAGGGGTCGACCGCGCGGCGACGATTGTCGAGTTTGTCGCCCATATGCCGACAAAGTCGACAACGGACCGCCGCCGTTGACGTTCCCGTGTAGGTTGCGCATCGATGGAGGGGGTCACGGTCGTCGACCATGTCCTGCTGCGCCGCCTGGTCTCGATCCTGCGCGACCGCGGCACGCCGCACGGGGTGTTCCGGCAGACGCTGGACGACGCGGCGATGATCCTCGCCTACGAGGCGATGCGGCAGCTGCGCCCGGACGAGTACGAGGTGCAGACGCCGCTAGAGCCCGCGCAGGGCGTGCGGCTTGCCGACGAGGTGGTGATCGTCGCGATCCTGCGCGCCGGGCTCGGGCTCGTCGACGGGTTCCTGCGGCTCGTGCCCGACGCGCGCGTCGGCCACCTCGGCATGTACCGCGACGAGGAGGCGCTGCGGCCGGTCGGCTACTACGAGAACATCCCGCCGGGCGTGGAGAACGCGGAGGTGTTCGTCGTGGACCCGATGCTCGCCACCGGCGGGAGCTCGACCCAGGCGATCGCGCGCCTCAAGCGGGCCGGCGCCCGCCGGATCGCGTTCGTGTGCCTCGTCGCCGCGCCCGAGGGCGTCAAGGCGCTGCGCGCCGCGCATCCGGAGGTCCCGATCCTCACCGCCGCGCTCGACCGCGAGCTCGACGACAACGGCTACATCAGGCCAGGGCTGGGAGACGCGGGTGACCGCATCTTCGGGACCGATCGCTGAGGCCGAGCGGCGCTTCCGCCTGCTCGTCGAGGCCAACGTCGTCGGCGTGACGATCTCCGACGACGAGCACGTGCTCGAGGCCAACGACGCCTGGCTGCGGATGACCGGCTACACGCGAGCCGAGCTCGAGGCCGGGGAGATCAGCTGGCGGGCGATCACGCCGCCGGAGTGGACCTCGGGGGACGACCGCGTGCTCGAGCGGGTCGCCGACGCCGGCTGGGTGGAGCCGTACGAGAAGGAGTACGTCCGGCCCGACGGCACCCGCGTGCCGGTGCTCATCAGCGGCGTGCGGCTCGACAGCGAGCCGCTGCGGATCGTCGCGCTGGTCATCGACCAGTCCGAGCGCCGGCGGGCCGAGCGCGAGCGCGAGCTGCTGCTGAGCCGCGAGCGCGAGGCGCGCCGCGAGGCCGAGCTGGCGGCCGACCGCACGGCCCGGCTCCAGCGCGCCACCGCCGCGCTGTCGTCCGCCCCGTCGCCGGCCGAGGTCGGCGATGTCGTCGTCACCCAGGCGATCGAGGCGTTCGGCGCCGAGGCGGGCGCGCTCGCGTTCCTGCACGACCGCACGGTCGTGCTCGAGAACGACTGGGGCTTCGAGAGCGCCGCGATCGCATCGTGGCGGACGTTCCCGCTGACCGCCGACACGCCGATCTGCGACGCCCTGCGCACGGGCCGCGCCGTCTATCTCGCCACGCGCGACGAGTGGGAGCACTACCCGGACGTGCGCAGCCGGATCCAGGGCCGCTACGCCGCGATGGCCGTGGTGCCGCTCACGTTTGCCGGGGTCGTGAGCGCCGCGCTCGTGCTGTGCCTCGCGCGGGAGCGCCACTTCGTCGCCGCCGACCGGTCCTTCCTCGCCGCGCTGACCGACCAGGCCGGCCACGCGCTCGAGCGCGCGCGACTGTTCGAGGAGCGCGCCTACGTGGCGCGCATGCTCCAGACCGGCCTGCTGCCGGACCGGCTCGCCGAGATCCCGGGGCTCGAGATCGCCGTCCGTTACCACTCGATCGCCGACGGCGGCGCGGTCGGCGGCGACTTCTACGACTGCTTCGACATTTCGCCGGACCGCTGGCTCGTGGCGGTCGGCGACGTCGCGGGCAAGGGCGCCGCGGCCGCCGTGCTGACCGGCCTCGCGCGCCACACGCTGCGCGCGATCGCGATGCGCGAGGAGCGCCCGGAGGAGATGCTGCGGTTCCTCAACGAGGCGCTGCGGCGGCAGTCGTCGGAGTCCGCGTTCTGCACGGTCGGCTGCGCCACGCTCGCGCCCGCCGCCGGCGGCTTCGACGTGTGCCTGGCGGCCGGCGGCCATCCGGCGCCGCTGCTCGCGCCGGCGGGCGCGCCGGCCCGCGAGGTCGAGGCCGGCGGCATGCTGCTCGGCGTCGAGCCCGATCCCCTGATCCAGCCGGTGAGCCTGACGCTGCGCGCCGGCGACACGCTCGTTCTCTACACCGACGGCGTCGTCGACGCGCGGCCGGTCGGCGGCGAGCGCTTCGGCGAGGACCGCCTGCGCGCGGCGGTCGACGCTGCGGCGGGCGGCTCGGCCGAGGAGGTCGCCACCGCCCTCGACGACGCGGTCGCCGCCTTCGAGCCGGACCTTCAGCGCGACGACCGGGCGATCGTCGTGCTGCGCGTCACAGGCTGACCGGCTCGCCGCCGGCCGTCACGCAGCCGAGCAGCGCGCGCGGCCTGCTCGAGCGTCGCCGCGAAGTAGGCCTGCTTGGACGGGAAGTAGTGGTAGAGCAGCGCCTTCGAGACTCCCGCCGCGCGCGCGATCTTCGCCATCGAGAGCTCGTCGTAGGCGTGCCGGGCGAACAGGTCGGCGCTCGTGGCCGGCGTGGCGCACCCGCTCGCCGCGGGCGCCGCGCTCCTGTCCGCCGCGGTCGCGGTCGCCGCGGCCGGTGCCGGATCTGCGCTCGATGCCCAAGGCCCTGCGATGAAACGGGTCTACGCTAAGTGGCGATGGCCGAAGAGCCACATCCCCCGCGGCACCCGACCACGCCCGACGAGGAGCTGCTCGAGGCCGAGACGACCGCGATCCTCTCCGAGCTGACCGACGCCCAGCGGGTGCTGCGGATCCAGGACGAGCTGCGCGCGGGCTTTCGGACGCTCAACCACATCGGCAAGGCGGTCTCGTTCTTCGGATCCGCGCGCACGCCGCGCGACCACCCGCGCTACCAGGCGGCGCGCGAGATGGCCCGCACGCTCGGCCACGAGGGCTTCGCGATCATCACGGGCGGCGGGCCGGGGATCATGGAGGCCGCCAACCGCGGCGCGCGCGAGGCGGGCGTGCCGTCCGTCGGCCTCGGGATCGACCTCCCGAACGAGCAGGGCGTCAACCAGTACGTCGACGTCGAGCTCAACTTCCACTACTTCTTCGCGCGCAAGGTGATGTTCGTCCGCTACGCGAGCGGCTTCGTCGTCTACCCCGGCGGGTTCGGCACGCTCGACGAGCTGTTCGAGGCCGCGACGCTGCGCCAGACCGAGAAGATCCGCTACTTCCCGATCGTCCTCATCGGCTCGGACTACTGGGGCGGGCTGGTGAGCTGGCTGCGCGACTCCGTGCTCGTCGAGGGCAACATCGGGCCGGCCGACGTGAGCACGATGGCCGTGTGCGACGAGGCCGCCGACGTGCTGCACATCCTCGAGGACGTCGATCACCGGCGCCCGCGCGCCGCCTGAGCCTCAACGTCCAGGATTCGGCGTAGTCGCTCCGGGCGCGGGAGGTCTACGTCAGCGATTCGTGGACCCACTCGCCGTCGCGCCGGCCGAGCGTGAGCTGCTCGGGCCCGCAGCGGAAGACGGCCTGGTCCTCGTCGGTGCCCGGGCGGTCGCGGACCTCGACGAGCAGGAGCTCTGCGGGCTCGCCGCCGCGCTGGCTCGCGTAGATGCGGCGGGCGGCGTCCTCGAGCGTCG
>Ga0081539_10001429_pt1 | contig 41013 bp, 36 predicted proteins | sample TabmetS4T2R2_FD_71023 | JGI IMG/M metagenome (GOLD analysis project Ga0081539, IMG submission 71023) | Tabebuia heterophylla rhizosphere microbial communities from the University of Puerto Rico - S4T2R2 | ecosystem: Host-associated > Plants > Roots > Rhizosphere ... | reverse complement strand
ATGGCCGCCTCTGGATCTACGACACCAACGATCGCGCCATGCTCGCCTTCACCGAACGTGGCCTCGAAATCCTCAAGGAGCTCATCGTCGATCAGAAGCAGTGACCGACGCCGGCCCGCCGGCACTCAACAACCGCGGCCCTGGCCGGATGGGTACGCTCCGACTACGTCGCCCGGCTGCTCGCGCCGCGGGCTGCCGAACGGCTCGGCCAGGGCATCGTCGTCGAGAACCGCACCGGCGGCGGCGGCACGCTCGGCGCCGCCGTGGTCGCGCGCGCCGAGCCCGATGGCTACACGCTCCTGTGGGACGGCTTCCCGCATGTCGTGAATTCGCTGCTGGTGCGCAGCCTGCCCTTCGATTACGCCGCCTTCGCGCCGATCACGCTCAGCGTAATCTTCCCGGTGACGGTCGCGGTGAAGGCGAATGGCCCCTACATGGACATCGCCGCCTTCATCGCCGGCGCCCGCGCGAGGCCGGGCAGCATCAGTGCGGGCCATCCGGCGAATGCCTCCACCGGCCGTATGCTGCTGGAGCGCCTTCGCCTCCTGACAGGCGCGCAGCTCAACATCGTACCTTATCGCGGCGCCGGTGACGCGGCGCGGGACCTTGCCGCCGGCACGCTCGATTCCGCAATGCTCTCCGTCTCGACTGTCGCGCAGCTCGAGGAGGCTGGCCGCGCGCGCATCCTGGCGGTCGCCACGACCGAACGGGTACCCATCCGCCCCAACGTGCCGACACTGATCGAGGCCGGCGTGCCTGTCGCCATGTCCGAGATGGGCGGGCTGCTCGCACCCGCCGGGACGCCGGAGCCGATCCTGGACCAGTTGAACGGGGCCTTCGTGTCCGCCCTCGCCGACGCCGATGTGCGTGCGCGTCTCGACCAGGGCGCGATCCTGCCCGTCGGCAGCACCCGGCTGGAATTCGGCACCTGGATCACCCGCACCCGTGCCGAGGTGGCGGACCTCGTGCGAGAGGCCGGCATCCAGGTGGAGTAGCGGCTGCGGCACGCAACAATCGGACGGAGGAGAAGCGCATGACCGGACGGATGACGCGGAGACGGCTCGGCCAGCTGATTTCCGCGCTGGCCTTAGCCCCGGCCGCACCGCATGTCGCACGGGCGCAGGATGCATACCCCTCGCGTGCCCTGCGCATCGTGGTTCCGACGGTGCCGGGCGGAGCGCTCGACACCACCACCCGGCTCGTCGCGCAGCGCATGGGCGATTACTTGAGGCAGCCGGTGATCATCGACAACCGTCCCGGCGCCGATACGGTCATCGGCACGCGTCTGGTAAGGGACGCGCCTGCGGATGGCTACACCCTCCTCGGACAGTCCGGCGGACTCACGGCGCGCCCGGCCTTCTACCACGATGTCGGCTACGATCTGAACGACTTCGCCGCGGTCGGCCCGATGATCCGCGCGCCCTTCGCGATGCTCGTCGGCGCCGGCCAGCCGGACAGGTCGGTCGCCGACTTCGTCGCCCGCGCGCGAGCGAACGCCACCCGGATGTCGGTGGCATCGGCCGGCACCGCCACGCCACCCCACGTCGCCGCCCTCAAATTCCTCCGCGCCGCGCGGCTCGAGCTCCTGCACGTCCCCTACAGGGGCAATGGCGCCGCCATGCCGGACGTGCTGGGCGGCCGTGTTGATGCGCTTTTCGAGGTGCCTGGCATCAGCGCGGGACATATCGCGGCCGGCCGTGCACGGACGCTCGCCGTCACCTCCAGCACGCGGCTGGCGATCCTGCCAGGGGTGCCCACTTTCGAAGAGGAGGGCTATCCAAGTGCGACCTACTATTTCTGGCTCGGCCTGCTCGCCCCGGCGCGGACGCCGCGGCCCGTCCTAGAACGGCTTTCGCAGGCCCTGCGCCATGCGCTGACCAGCAGGGAGCTCAGCGAGCGGTTCGCGAGCGAGGGATCCGAAGTCATGCTGCACTCCGCCGCGGAATTCGAGGAGCTCATGCGCCAGGAAGTGGTGCAGATGGCGGCGGTCGCGAGCGATCTCGGAATCGCGAAGGAGTAGCGCCGCTACCGCCTGAGTTCGGGTCCGTTGCGCCGCGCCGACATGTCGTCCCCCGCGACACGGCTGTCCGGGCGAGAGACGCGTCACCAGGCACAGCACACGGCGCAGGGCCAGGCAGTGCCGTGGCACGCGGCTTGCGGCGTGAGACGGCGGCTGCCCCAGCGGTCGGAGAGAACAGCCACAGGGGAGGCAAGACGGCATGATCGGTCGGAGGACAGTCGTGGTCGCTTCGGCCGCGCTAGGGATCCCGGCGTTGCTTCCCGGCGGTCGCTGCCAGGCGCAGACCTTCCCCTCCGGTCCGATCCGGATCGTGGTCCCGCTACCCCCGGGGGGGCACGAGCGACCTGCTGTCGCGCGTACTCGACGACCCAGTCGCGGCCGATCTCGGGCAGCCGGTCATTATCGAGAATCGGGCCGGCGGCACCACGTTCGTCGGCTCGCAGGCGGTGGCGCGGGCCCGGCCGGACGGGCAGACGATTCTGCTGGTGCAGCCCATCAACCTTATCACGCTGCTTCTGCAGGACAGTCCGCCCTTCGACGTCATGCGCGATTTCGCGCCGATCATGCGCGCCGGCTCCATCCCTATGGCGGTTGCGGTCAATGCGAATTCGGGCATCCGATCGCTGTCCGATCTCGCGGCCGTCGCCCGGGCGCGGGAAGGCGGCATCGCCTACACCTCGGCCAGTGTATCCTCGATGGCCAACCTGGCCACCGTCAGCCTGCTCAACACGCTCGGCGTGCTGGGCACGAGCATCCCTTTCCGCGGCAACGGCGATGCGATGCAGGCGCTTCTGGGCAACCAGGTCCTGATGATGTTCGCCACCATGTCGGACGTGCTGGCGCTGACCCGCACCGGCGCGTTGCGCGTACTCTGCGTCACCTCCGAGCGGCGCCAGCCCGACGTCGCCGACGTGCCTACGACGAGGGAACTCGGGCTCGCGGACCTCACGCTGCAGATCTGGTACGCCTATGTCGCGCCCGCCGCAACGCCGCCGGAGACCCTCGCCCGGCTCCAGGGCGCTTTCGCCAGGGCACTGGCGAGTCCGGCAGTGCAGGCCAGGCTTGGTGCCGTCAGCATCGCGACCGACCCGCTCGGTGGCGCAGAGCTCATGCGCTTCATCGAGGCCGAGATGACCCGCTGGGGCGGCGTCATCCGCCAGAACAACATCCGGCTCAGCAACTGACAGGCAGGCGGCGGGACCTTCATGAAGGCTTGTGTTTTCCTTGGCGAACGGCAGCTCGAGATCCGCGACTATCCCGATCCGACTTCGGGCCCTGACGAGGTGGTCGTCGCGATCAAGGCCTCGGGCATGTGCGGAACGGACCTTCACCATTACCGGGGCCCGAAGCGCCGCGAGGACCAGATCGTCATCGAGGGCCACGAGCCCTGCGGGGTCGTCGCGGCGGTGGGTAGCGCGGTACGCCAGCGCGAGGCGAAGGTCGGCGACCGGGTGATGGTGCATCACTACGATGGCTGCCGGACCTGCCATTACTGCCGCAGCGGCTGGACCCAGATGTGCGCAAGCGAGGTGAAGGTGACCTTCGGCGGGCTCGACGCCGACGGCGCGCATGCGAAGTTCATGAAGGTGCCGGCGCACACCCTGATCAAGATGCCCAGGAACCTGTCCTTCAAGGCCGGCGCCGCGATCGCCTGCGGCACCGGCACGGCCTATGGCGCGATCAAGCGCATCGCGCTTTCCGGCGACGAAACGGTCGCGATCTTCGGGCAGGGACCCGTCGGCCTCAGCTGCACCATGTTCGCGAAAGCCACCGGCGCGCGCGTGATCGCCCTCGACGTCGGCGAGGAAAGGCTTGAGATGGCCCGGCGCTTCGGCGCCGACCTGCTCATCAACCCCCTCAAGGACGATCCTGTGGCAGCGATCCGCGACGCCACCCGCCGCGGCGAGGGCGCGGACAAGTCCATCGAATGCAGCTCCAACCCGCTTGCACGCCGACAATCCATCGAGGCCATCCGCCGCTGGGGCACCGCTTGCCTGGTCGGCGTCTTCGGCACGATGGAGTTCGACGTCACCGAGGTGATCCAGCGCCAGAAAACGCTGCTCGGTTCGATCACCTTCAGCAAGAACCTGCAGGACGATTGCGCGCAATACGTGGTCGAGCGCGGCCTCGACGTGGATGCGCTCTTCACCCACGAATTCGTCCTCGATCAGGCGGAAGAGGCCTATCGCCTCTTCGATACGCAGAAGATCGGCAAGGGCGTGTTCCTGTTCGACTGATCCGTGCCGCCGAGGCGGCACACAGATTGCTGCCGCCACGGATCAACCGCGAAGGAGCGTTCCCATGCCTGGCCCCCTGAATGGCATCACAATCCTCGACCTGACCTCCGTGATCATGGGGCCCTACGCCACGCAGATCCTTGCCGATTACGGCGCGACGGTGATCAAGGTCGAATCCCCCGAGGGCGACATCATGCGCTACAACGGGAAGGCGGGCGCGCGCGCCATGGGGCCGGTCCACCTCGCGCTCAATCGCGGCAAGCGCCTGTTGGCGCTCAACCTCAAGACCGAGGACGGGCGGGCGGCGCTGCTGCGCCTCGCGGAGCGGTCCGATGTCTTCCTCCACAACATGCGTCCGGCGGCGGTGGAGCGGCTTGACCTCGGCTACGACGCGGTGCGGGCCGTACGGCCGGACATCGTCTATGTCGGTGCCTGCGGTTTCGGCCAGGGCGGCCGCTACGCGCAGGACCCGGCCTACGACGACATGATCCAGGGCGTCTCCGGCCTGGCCAAGCTCATGGAACTGCTGGCCGGAGAGCCGCGCTTCGTACCCACCGTCATCGCCGACAAGGTGAGCGGCCTTTGCATCACCCACGCCCTCCTGGCCGCGCTTCTGCATCGGGAGAAGTCCGGGCAGGGGCAGCAGGTGGAGGTGCCGATGTTCGAATCGATCGTCTCCTTCCTCATGGTTGAGCACCTGTGGGACCGCACCCACGAGCCCAACGGCGATGTCGGGTACAGCCGTGTGCTGTCCCAGATCCGCCGGCCTTACCCAACCGCCGACGGGCATGTCTGCGCGCTGCCCTACAACGACCGCAACTGGCGCGACTTCTTCGCACTCGCCGGCGAACCCGAAACCGCCAGCGATCCCCGCTTCGCCACGCACAACGCGCGCAGCCAGAACTACCCCGCCCTGTACGAACGCATGACGCAGACCCTCAGCCGCCGGCCGACGGCGTTCTGGCTGCGCGAGCTGCGGGCCCGGAACATCCCGGTCGCGCCGGTGCAGCGCCTGGAGGATCTGTTCGAGGACCCTCACCTGGCCGATGTCGGCCTCTTCCGCACCGTCGAGCATCCGACCGAAGGCCCGATCACAGCGGTGGACTGCCCAACCAGATTCAGCGCCACCCAGGCCGCCCTCGGCACGCCGGCCGGGCGCATCGGCGAGAACACGCGAGAGGTGCTGCGATGGGCCGGCTTCGCCGAGGCCGAGGTGGAGAGCCTTCTCGCGAAGGGCGCCGCCGCGGCGCCCGAATCCCAGCGGGCGGCAGAGTGATGCCGGTTCTCCGTTTGCGCCTCCGCCCCTTGAGGACACATTCATGAAGCGCCGAACAGTGTTGCTGGCCCCGTCCGGCCTCGCACTAGGTCTCGTCGCATCGGGTCTGGCCCGGCCGGCACTCGCGCAGGCGCGGCCGGTCCGCATCGTCGTCCCCTTCGCGGCGGGGGGCTCGACAGATCTCCTCACGCGTATCCTCGCGCAGGCCATGAGCGCCGCGACCGGACAGCCCTTCGTGGTGGACAACCGCTCCGGCGCCGGCGGCAACATCGCGGCCGAGATCGTGGCCCGCGCCGCGCCCGACGGGCTGACGATGCTGATGTGCACCCCCGGCATCCTCTCCATCAACCGCCATCTCTACCGAACCCTGCCCTTCTCGCCCGACACGGATTTCGCAACGGTCGGTCTGGTCGCGGAGCTGCCGAACATGGTGGCGGCGCGCAACGGCCTCGGCATAGCCGGCCTGGCGGAACTGACCGAGGCGGGCCGACGGCAGGGGCAGCTCCGCTACGCCAGCCCCGGCGTCGGCACGACGGGGCACCTCACCTCCGAATTGCTCGGCGCCCGTCTGGGACTGCCGCTCGTCCACGTCCCCTACCGCGGCAGTGCCCCGACCGCGGAGGCCGTGTTGAAGGGTGAAGTGGACTTCGCCATAGACAACCTTCCCCCCTTCATTCCGCATCATCGCGCCGGCGGCCTGCGCGCTCTCGCGGTGACCTCTCCCGAGCGCTGGTTCCAGGTGCCGGACGTCCTCAGCATCGTCGAAGCGGGCTTCCCGGATCTCGCGGTCATGGTGTGGTTCGGCCTCGTCGCGCCGGCCCGGACCCCGCCCGAGACGGTGCGGCGCCTCGAAGCCGCAGTGGCGAGCGCGATCGCCGACCCGGAGGTGAAGACCCGCTTCGCCGCCGTAGGCGTCGCGCCACGGCCGGGAAAGGGATCGGAACTCAGCGCATTGGCGGCCGAGGAATCCCGACGCTGGCAGGCCGTCATCCTGCGCGGCCGCATCAGCGTGGAGTGAGTGGCGCGGGCGGCTTCTGGCCCCCACGGAGGAGCGAGCGAGAAGCCATCGGAGGGGTCGCGCCGGATTGGCACACCCATTGCTGCATTCGGAAATGGCACGGCGCATCCGGCTCGCCGTGGGAGTCTCGGGTGCGAGCCCGGTGCCGGCAAATTCGGGGGAATCGAGTCCATGAACGGCAAGACGTATCAATCGAGCCCACGGCAGCGACGAATCGTCGTTCTCTCGACACTGATCGGCGCCACCGTCGAATGGTACGACTTCTTTATCTTCGGCACCCTGTCGGCGCTGTTTCTCAACAGGCTCTTCTTCCCGAGCTACGATGCGACAACCGGGACGCTGCTCGCCTTCATGACCTTCGCGACCGGCTGGGTGGCACGGCCGATAGGCGGCATCATTGCAGGGCATATTGGCGACCGCATCGGCCGAAAGACGACGCTCTACTGGAGCTTTCTCATCATGGGCATCGCAACCGCACTCATCGGCTGCCTGCCCACCTACGAGACCATAGGGACGACGGCCGCGGTGATCCTGGTCGCCCTGCGAATCGTCCAGGGCCTTTCCGTCGGCGGCGAGTACGGAGGAGCCGTCATCACCCTGATCGAGCACGCCGATTCCAAGAGGCGCGCCATCTTCGGCACGCTCTCGCAGGTCGGGACGCTGCTCGGGCTGCTCCTCGGCAATCTCACCTTCTTCATTATGGCGAGCCTCGATCAATCGGCGCTGCTGGCCTGGGGATGGCGCGTGCCGTTCCTGCTGAGCCTCGTGTTGCTCGCGATCGGGATGTACATCCGCGCGAGAGTGCACGAATCGCCCGACTTCGTTCGGATGAAGGAGAACGAGGGCATCGAGGCCGTGCCGCTCGTCGCGGTGATCCGCGACTACCCCCGACAGCTCCTTTCCGTGCTGTTCGCCCAGGCGGCACCGAACACCTTCTTCTACATGTGTGTCGTCTTCGTCGTCTCCTATGCCACGCGCGAAATGGGCTTCACACAGACCCAGATGCTGGGGGCCGTCTGCATCGGCGCAGCAGTGGAGGTCATCACCCTGCCGCTCTTCGGCATGCTGTCGGACCGCATCGGGCGTCGAAAGGTCTTCGTTGGCGGACTGGTGTTCCTCTGCCTGATCGCCTTCCCGTTCTACCTGGCAGTGCAGTCGCACTCCTATCCGCTGCTCGTGCTCGGCTATATCGGTGTCCTCGGCATCGGCCACTCGGCGGCACTCGCGGCAGTGCCCGCGCTCTTCTCGGAGATGTTTCCTGCCCGCGTCCGGTTCACCGGACTGTCCGCGGCGTATCAAACCTCCGGCGCGATCCTTGCCGGGCCGTTGCCGATCATCGCTACCCTGCTCATCGCCGCCCAGGGTGTATGGCTCTTCGCCGCATATACCGTGGCGGTCGGACTCATCAGCATCGCCGCCATCATGATCGGCACGCCGCATCATTCGCTGCTTCCCGCGAAGGGCGGCAGGCGGGCCGTGTCGCCCGAAGGGCATCCGGCCGCGGCGCTCGCCTCCGACAGTCAAGCCGGCCGGGGGCGCCGGTCGGTCTGATGCGCTCGATGGTCAGCGGAATGGCTTCAAGTGATCACGTCCGCGCCGCAGTGCCGGAAGAGGTCCTCTTTCCCGATCTGCCGATCATAGACCCGCACGTTCACCTGTGGGACAAGAGCGGCTTCGACTACTATGCGCCGGAGCTGCTGGCCGACGTCCATGACGGCCACAAGGTGGAGAAGACGATCTACGTCGAGTGCCACATGGGCTACAACAGCGATCCGCGCGTGGCGTACCAGCCGGTCGGCGAGACCGAGTATGTGCTGCGCCAGGTGAGAACCGCTCCCAGGACAGGCCACGATCTGGCAGCAGGAATCCTCGGCCATGCCGATCTGATGCTGGGCGCGGATGTGCGCCCGGTCCTGGAAGCCCACATCGCTGTTGCCGGCAAGCGCTTTTGCGGCTTGCGCGCGCATGTCGCTTTTCATCCGCATCCAAAAGTCGGCTATCCCGACATGCCTCGCCATCCGAAGACGGATGTGCTGCGGACGCAGAACTTCCTTGCCGGGGTGCGCTGCCTGCACGACCTCGGGCTGTGCTTGGACATCTTCGCGCTTCACACCCAGCTCGACGACATAATCGCCCTGGCCGCAAGAATTCCAGAGATGCCGATCCTGATAGACCATTGCGGCGGCCCGATCGGCATCGGGCCTTATGCCAGCCAACGCGAGCAGGTGTTCGCCGAATGGTCCGCATCCCTGCGCCGGGCCGCGGAGAAACCCAATCTGCACATCAAGCTCAGCGGCCTTGGCATGGCGCGCCTCGGCTTCAAAGGCCCGGCTGCCGGCACCTCCGACGAGTTGGTCGCGAAGTGGAAGCCCTATGTCCGCGCCTGCGTGGATGCGTTCGGCCCCGGCCGCGCGATCTTCGCCAGCAACTTCCCGGTTGACAAGGCGGCCGGTTCCTACCGGGTCGTAGTCAACGCGTACAAGAAGATGCTGTCGGATCTGCCTACGCCCGATCTCAGGGCGATCTTCTACGAGAATGCGCGCCGCTTCTACCGATTGTGAGTGCAGGCGGCTCCGACCGCAATCGCAGGGAGTGTCATCCGTGGCCTATACGATCTATTCTGGTCGGTCCTACACGCGCGAGATGGCCGAGTTCGCCGTCAATCTGAAGCTGTCCGCCGTGCCGCCAGAGGTTGTCGAGCGCGCGAAAGGGCTGATCCTGGACGGCATAGGCTGCGGCCTGTTCGCCGCCAACCTGCCGTGGACGAAGATCGTCTCGAGCGTCGTGCAGGAGGTCGAGCCGCCCGGAGGCCGCATATCGGTATGGGGTCGTGGGGAGAGGACGTCGGCGATCCACGCGGCCCTGCTCAACGGCACCATGATCCAAGGTTACGAGCTCGACGATGCCAATGCCGCCTGCTTCCACGCCTGCGCCATCGTCCTGCCTGCTGTCTTCGCTGCCGCCGAGTTCGTCGGCGCCGACAAGATCGACGGCGAGACGCTGCTGGCCGCCATCATCGCAGGCTTCGAACTCGGGCCACGTGTTGGCCTTTGCATGAACGGCGACGCCATGATGGTGAAGGGCTGGCATGCCCCGGGCATCTTCGGGCCCTTTGCCGCCGCGGCCGGAGCCGGCGTCATACTCGGGCTGAATGCCGAGCAGATGTTCCATGCCTTCGGCATCGCCGGACCGCAGGCCTCCGGCCTGATGGCGGCCCAGTTCGGCTCCATGGTCAAGCGGATGCTCTGCGGCAAGAACTCGCAGAGTGGCCTCTATGCGGCGATGCTGGCCAAGCGGGGCCTCACCGGCATCGAGAACGTCTTTGAGCAGGACTACGGCGGCTATTGTACCACCTTCTCGCAGACCAAGGACGGCTTCGACCTGTCGCAACTCAGCGAAGGATTGGGTACGCGTTGGGAGACCATGCGCATCACCTTCAAGCGCTTCTGCTGCTCGGCGATGGTGATGGCGCCGCTCGATGCCATTCAGGAGCTGGTTGCCGAGACCGGCCTGAAGGCAAAGGACGTCGAGAAGATCACGGTGGCGGCCACCGATACCACCATCAGTCACGGTGGCTGGTGGCCCTATGTCCCCGCCGGAATGACCGGTGCGCAGATGCATATCGGCTTCGGCATCGCGATGATGCTGATCGAAGGCGACGTATTCGTGGACCAGATGGTGGAGGCCAATATCGCTCGCGCCGATCTGGTCGAACTCGCAAACCGCGTGCATGTGGTGCGCGACCTCGAACGCGAGAAGCTGCCCCGCGAGTTCCATCGCGGCGCGGTCGTGAGCGTCGAGCTGAAGAACGGCCAGCGGCTCGTCAGAACCGCCGACTACTTCATCGGCACCTATGAGCGTCCGATGACCGCCGGCCAGATATCGGAGAAGTATCGCAAGCTGGCGGGCAAGACCTTCCCGCCGCATCGGGTCGCGGAAATCGAGGATATCGTCTGGAAGCTTGAACGGGCCACGACCGTACAGCCCTTGACCGATAGTCTTTGCGGATAGCGCACGCCGCAGCCGGTCCGGTGACCGCGCCGGCGACACGGGGTGTAGCGCGCAAGCAAAGCAGTGCGGTACCGCAAGAGAGAGCACGGGACATGTCCATGACCATCGCAGTCTGCACTCCGCGCCTGACGCGGCGCGGGCTCGCCGCCCTGGCCGGCGCGGCCGCCATGGCGCCGCGCCGCTCCTCTGCGCAGGGCGGCACCTGGCGGCCCGCGCGCCCGCTTCGCATGGTCGTGCCCTTCCCCCCCTGGCGGCGGCGCCGATCTCGTCATGCGCCTTCTCGCGGAACCTCTCGCGGCAAGCCTCGGCCAGCCCGTGGTGATCGAGAACCGGCCGGGCGCCAATGGCGTGCTGGGCGCCGAGGTCGTCTCGCGCGCATCGCCCAATGGCGAGGTCTTCCTGTTGGTGACGAACACGCATGTGGCGAACCGTTACACCATGGCGTCGCTGCCCTTCGATCCCGTGAAGGACTTCACGCCGGTCGGCCTGGTCGCGCGCTTCCCCTTCGTGCTCGTCGTTCCTGCCCGCTCTCCATTCCAGGACGTCGCCGGCCTTGTCGCGGGCGCGCGCGCCAATCCCGGCAGCCTCAACTTCGGGGTCGCAGACACCGTCGCCTTCTTCGCCGGCCACCTCTTCGCACGGCGGGCCGGGCTGCAGATGTCAGAGGTGCCGTACCGCGGCAGCGGTCAGGTCGTGACGGATGTGATCGCCGGCAACCTCCCTCTCGCCTGGGCGAGCGCCGCGGCGGTCCTGCCGCATCTCGCGGGCGGCAGCCTGCGCCCGCTCGCCGTCACCGGCTCCGCCCGCAGCGCGGCGATGCCCGAGGTGCCGACGGTCGCCGAGAGCGGCCTTGCCGGATACGAGGTCTTCGGCTGGTACGGGGCCTTCGGCCCGCCCCGGCTGCCCGCGGAGTTCGCGCAGACCCTCCAGGCGGCGCTGGCCGAGGCGGCGGAACGTCCCACCGTCCGCGAGCGCCTGCTCGCCGCCGGAACCGAGGTCGAACCGCTCGCCCCCGCGGCATTCGTCAGGCTGCTGCAGGACGATTCGGAGCGCTGGGCCAACGCGGCCCGCGAAGGATTGCTGCCGCGCGCCTGAGAGAGTGCCCGGAGGACGCCACGGGAGCGTCGTGCGTACCGGCGCATTCCCAGGCTCCACGCCTCCGACGAACGAGTCTCACGATACCAGGAGGGAAGGAAGGGAGCATGTCGCCGGCATTGCCATCCTATACTTAGTTTTCTAATAAGAGGCGTGTCGGGACGATGTGCTTCGCCCGCGAAGGCGTCATCGTTCGCGCGACGGCGAAGCGGAACCGCTGACCCTGGCGAGCACCACAGCGCGGCCGTCCAGCGCGGCCCACACGAGGGAGGAGCGCATGACAATGGGCACGGGACGACGGCGGCTGCTCCGGGCGGGCGCGGCGCTGCCCGCGGGTTTCGGCGCCGCGACGGCGCTCGCCCAGCCGGCGACGGCGCCCGCGGCCGGCTGGGATCGGCAGCCGATCATCATCCGCGTCCGGGACAACGCGCGGTTCAGAGAGACCTACGGCTTTTCTGCCGGCGGCGGTGTCATCGAGCTGGAGGGCCAGCTCCTTGCCCCGCGCGACCGGCCCGCGCGGACGCTGTTTCTGTTCATTCACCCCACCGGCCTGCTTCACCGACTGCCGATGCCGATGGCGCTCGCCAGCGCGGGGGTCCACGTGCTCTGCGCCGGCAGCCGCTACCCGATCAACGATTCCGCGCTGATCATGGAGAATGTCGTGCTCGACCTCAGCGCCTGGGTGCAGTGGGCGCGCACGGCGGGCCGCTACGAGAAGGTCGTGCTGGTCGGCTGGTCCGGCGGCGGTTCGCTTTCGCTGTTCTACCAGGCCCAGGCGGAAAAGCCGTCCATCACGAGGACGCCCGCGGGGGACGAGGTGGATCTCGTTCGCGCGGCGTTGCCGCGCGCCGACGGGCTCATCTTCATCGCCGCTCACCTATCGCGGGCCGAGGTGCTGACCGAGTGGCTCGACCCCTCGCTGCGGAACGAGGCCGACCCGGACGACCGCGACCCCGAACTGGACATCTACAGCCCGGACTGCCCGCACAAGCCCCCCTTCGCGCCGGAGTTCGTCGCTCGGTTCCGCGCGGCGCAGTTGGCGCGCAGCCGGCGCATCACCGCCTTTTGCGACGAGTGGCTCGAGCGCCTGCGGCGCCGCGGCGGGCAGGAGGTCGAGCGCGCCTTCGTGGTGCATCGGACGATGTGCGACGTAAGATGGCTGGACCCGACGATAGACCCCAACGGGCGCCGGCCGAACGGGTCCTACCTGGGCGACCCGCGCATCGCGAACTCCGCGCCGGCCGGCCTGGCGCGCTACACCACGCTGCGATCCTGGCTGAGCCAGTGGAGCTACGATCGCAGCAATGCCAAGGCAACCTCCAACGCCCCTCGGATCGGAGAGACGCCGGTGATCCAGATCGTCAACGAAGCCGACGATGCGGTGCCGGCCTCGCACAACCCAACCGTGCGGGCGGCGCTCACCACACCGGACCGGGAGTACGTGAGCATCGAGGGCGCCACCCACTACTATGTCGGCCAGCCGGAACATCTGCGCCGCTGCATAGATGCGGTGCTCAACTGGAGCCGGCGCAAGCGCCTGTTGGACGCCTGAGCGGCATCGCGGGCGCGGCCGAAGCGCTCCGACGCCTGCGCGGCCCGACTCGCACCGCCGGCGCGCCCGCCACGGTGTGAACGGGCCCCGCGGATCTCAGCGCGGCGGTCCCATGACCGCGTCGCGTATGGCGTCAATCATCCCGATCAGCTGCCGCGTGTACTCCGCGGCCGCCTCCGTCGTGTCCCCGACCGTTTCCAACGACAGGTCAGCCAGCCGGCCGCGCACGGTGGGTGCGCGGGCGGCACTGTCGAATGCGGCGTTCAGCCGCGCCACCACCTCCGGCGGCGTGCCGCCTGGGGCGAAGAGGATGATGTCCATGTTGAAAGCCGAGCTCCGCGTAGCCCGCCTCGGCGACGGTCGGCACCTCGGGCAGCGTCGGCAGCCGCTCGGGCGAGAGCACGGCCAGCGCCCGCAGCCGCCCGCCTATCACGTGCGGCAGAAGCAGCGCCGTGGGCTGGACGAGATAGGAGATGCGGCCCGCTAGCAGATCCGGCGTGTAGTCGCCGCGGTAGGGCACGTGCATCGCCTCGAACCCCAGCCTTTGGGCGAAGCGCGCGCCGACGAGGTGGAACACCGTGCCCGTCCCGTAGGAGGCGTAGGTCAGCTCGCCCGGCCGCCGCCGGCCCAGTTCCGCCAGTCCGACAAGCGAGTCCACGCCGAGCCCGGTCGGCACCACCGCCACCCAGTGGTCGCGGGTGGCGCGCGCGATCGGCGTGAAGTCGGTGAACGGGTCCATCGGCGGCCGCCCTGCGAGCAGGAAGGCGTGCACGATGGTATCGGCTGCCCCGAGGAACAGCGTGTGGCCATCGGGCGCGGCACGCGCCACGGCCTCGGCGGCGATGATCCCGCCAGCGCCCGGACGGTTCTCCACCACCACGGGCTGACCGAGCGCCTCCGACATCGGCTCCGCCACCGCGCGGGCCGTGAGATCGATCGTGCCGACGCCGGGGGGGACGCCCACGACGATCCGCACCGGCCGTGTCGGGAAGGGGCGCGGCCCGGGCGTCGTACCCTGCGCCCAGGCGGCTGATACGCCGGTGATCGCCGACCCGGCCGTCGCGAGGATAAGTCTCCGCCTGCGCATGGTATCGTCCCCTCCCTGGGTCGGTTCAGCGAACCCCGTCTTGCTTTTTTCTGCCGTGGTCGCCCGCGCCGCGCCTCGGCGGGTCCGGCCCCGCGCCGTCCATCACGCCGGCTCCCGCTGCCGCAGACCGGCCCCGTCCGCCATGGCCATCGCCGCGGCGGGCTTGTCGTAGAGCCAGGCGAGGCAGTCGTAGTATTCCCGCGCCGGACGGCGGGCGAAGGTCTCCCGGCGCACCTCCGCCGCGATCCCGCCGCAGTGATGCATCTCCCAGAGCTGGCGCGATTCGAGCTGCACCCTCGCCGTCCGGAGGTGACGCAGCCGCGCATAGCGCCGCAGCGCGGCCTCCACGTCCGGATCGCCGACGAGGCAGTTGATGAGGCAGACCGCGTCCTCGATGGCCATGCCCGCGCCCTGCGCGAGCGACTGCAGGGTGGCGTGCGCGGCATCGCCGAGCAGCGCGACGCGCCCCTGGGTCCACTGCCGGTTCGGGACCTGGTCCGCGATAAGCCACCTGCGCTCCAGGTTCATCAGCGCCAGTAGCGCCTGCATGTCGGGATGCGCGTCGCGGTATCTGTCCCGCACTTCCTGCCGGTAGGCGTCGGCGTCCTTGCGCTCGGCGAAGGTCGGCGTGCGGAAAACCGCGACGACGTTGTATAGCGTCTCGTCCCGCAACGGGTAGGCGACGATGTGGAACCCTTCACCCGCCCATAGGATCACCTCCCGGCGGAACAGGTGTGGCGCGAGCGAGGAGCACGGGATCGTCGTGCGATGTGCGGCAAAGCCGGAGGGCTGCGGTGCCGCATGCGTCGCAACGATCTGCGGACGGAAGCGCGAATTGAGCCCGTCCGCCGCGATGAAGGCCCGCGCCTCGATGGTCCCTCCGCTCGTCCGCACCCGCACGCCGTCGCTGTCCTGCGACACCGCCTCCGCGGCGACGCCGGTCCGCAACTCGACATTCGGGAGCCGGCGGCAGGCCTCGATGAAGATCTCGTGCAGGTCCACCCGGTGGATGACGACGTAAGGATGGACGAAGCGCGAGCGGAACTCGTCCCCGGTGGGGATCCGTACGATCTCCGACCCGTCCCTCGCGTCGAGCGCGAGGAGTGCGAGCGGCAAATGCGCCTTGGCGAGCACGGCCTCCGCAACGCCCAGCGCCTGCAAGGCCCAGAACACGTTCGGGCCGAGCTGGATTCCGTAGCCGATCGCCCCGAGCGTATCGGCTTGCTCGAGCACGATGCAGGGAATGCTGCGCCGCCCGAGGCCCAGGGCGGTGGACATTCCGCCGAGCCCTCCTCCCGCCACCACGACCGGCTCTCTCGGCTGCGACATGCGCCCCGTCCGGCTGGGTTTGCCATTTGACTGAATACATACTATTTTGCCCCACGCCGCGCAAGACAACCCGGCGGGCGAAGGGACTCCGCATGCGGATCTGCCGATTCGACGACGAGCGCCTTGGGATCGTGGAGGGGGATGAGGTCCGCGACGTCACGGAGGTGATCGAGCACCTGCCGGCGGTCCGCTACCCGCTGCCGCGGACCGATCCGCTGATCGCGCATCTGCCCCGCCTGCGTCCGCTGATCGAGGCGCGCATGGCGCATGCGCCGCGGCGGCGCCTCGCCGAGCTGCGGCTGCTGAGCCCGGTCGCCAACCCCGGCAAGGTCGTCGCGGCGCCGGTGAACTACCTCAAGCACCTGGAGGAGGCGCGCGCCGATGCCGGCCTGCACCACAACGCCAAGGTCGAGGAGATCCGCAAGATCGGTCTGTTCCTGAAGGCCAGCAGCTCCGTCGTCGGCGCGTCCGAGGGCGTCGCCATCCGCCTGCCGGAGCGCCGGAACGATCACGAGGTCGAACTGGCCGCCATCATCGGGACGAAGGCCGACCGCGTTCCCGTCGAGCGCGCCCTGGACCACGTCGCCGGCTATTGCATCGGTCTGGATATGACCGTGCGTGGACCGGAGGAGCGCAGCCTTCGCAAGTCGGTGGACAGCTTCACGGTGCTCGGGCCCTGGATGGTCACCGCCGATGCCTGCCCGCCGCCGGTAGACTGGGATCTCTCCCTCACGGTCGGCAGCGAGGCCCGCCAGTCCGCGAATACGCGCGATCTCGTGCTGAGCGTCGCCGAACTCATCGCCTTCGCATCGGCCTTCTACACCCTGCACCCCGGCGACGTGATCCTGACCGGCACGCCGGACGGCGTTGGTCCGGTCAAGCCCGGCGACACCATCGCCGCTACGGTCCAGCACGTCGGCACGATGACGGTCGCCATACGCGAGGCATCGGGGCCCGGCGCCTCGTTCTGACCGGCGCGCCGGGACCGCATCCTCATCGCGCGGCAAGGCGTGAGGCGACGAGTTCGGCCACGCCCGCGCCGCCGGACAGGAGGCGGCGATCCGCCCATCGGCGGCAACAAACGGGCTAGGACGCTTGCATGCAGGCCGCTTCGCGCATGAGGCCGAAGGCGGCGAGGATCGGCCGGTCGGAGAAGGAGAACAGGACCGCCTCGCCCCCCTCGCTCGCATGCTCATGCGGAACCCAGGACGGAACGGCGAAGGTGTCGCCTTCCTCCCACGCGAAATGCTGCCCGCCGATGATGCTGTGACCACCGCCCTCGGCCACGTGGTAAATGGTGCTGGATGTATGGCGATGCGCCTTCGTGTGCTCGCCCTTGCGCAGCAGCTGCAGATAGGCGGACATCGTCGGCAGGGTGGAGCGCCCGTTCAGCGGGTTGCTGTATTCCAGCAGGATGCCGTCATAAGGCGAGCCGGCATCGTCGCGCAGCCGGTGCAGGGTGTCGCGCGTCGTGGCCCAGCGGTAGTTGAGAACCGGCGTGTGGTCGGCTTCCGCCGCTTCCCATGTCGGCCGCAGATTGCGGCTCCAGCGGTACACCGAGTCCTCATCCTGCCGCAGCACGGGCTGCGGCCCGTGCGTCTCGTATTCCTCGAAGAAATTGGCGTCGAGGATGTTCACGAAGGGAATGTCCAGCCCGTCGAGCCAGATCACCGGCTTGTCCGAAAGGTTGCCGTGGTCGTGCCAGGCGAGCCGGGGCGTGGTGACGTAGTCGCCCTTGCTCATCATCGTCCGCTCGCCATTGACCGTCGTGTAGGCGTCGGAGCCCTCGATGATGAAGCGCTGGGCGGAGGGCGTGTGCCGGTGCGCGTCGGCGATCTCACCCGGCAGCACCATCTGGATGCCGGCGTAGATGCAGCCGACGGTGCGGAGGGTCTTCGCCTTATAGGCCGGGTTGATGAGCATCAGCACCCGCCGCTCGGCCTCCTGCGCGGTGACGAGGTCGCCCGAGCGCAACACCTTCGGACGCATCTCCTTCCAGCGCCAGATATAGGGGACGCTGGCGACCCGCGGTTCGGTCTGCGCGATGGCACCGAGCGCGTTCCACAGTGCCTCGGAATGGTGCTGCCTCAACTCGCTGTAAAACGCCTCGCGTTGCGCGCGCAGCTCGTTCGGTATCGCTTGGGTCTGGGCAGCGTTCATTGGCATTGTCCTCTCCCCGAGCAGGGCAATAATATGTATTCATACTATCCGTGTAAAGCCCTGCGGGCCCTATTGCCTCCTGCCCTGTCCGGCGCGATTGACTCGCTCCGGGTCCTGATGGACTGACGGAACATGGCAGGTCGGACGGCGCGCGCGAGAAGGCAGGAGGAGGATCGGGACGAGCGGCGCCTGGAGCGGTTCGTTTACGAGCAGCCCGGCCACCTCATCCGGCGCGCGAACCAGCTGGCCTGGGCCCTGTTCCGGGAGGAAACGGCGGCACTGGACGTGACGCCAGAACAATTCTCCCTGCTCGTCGCCATCGGCGACTTCCCGTCCATCGACGCCACGCGTCTCAGCGATCTGATCTGCATAGACCGCGCCACCATCGGCAACATCGTCGCACGGCTGGAGGCCGGGGGCCTCCTCACCCGGGAGCCCGACCCGCGGGACCGGCGGATCAAGCGCCTCCACGTCACCCCGCACGGTCAGCAATTGATCGAGGCGGTCTGCGCCGTGCGCGCGCGCATCGGCGATCGGCTGCTCTCGCGCCTGACACCACAGGAGCGCGCCACCTTCATGCGGCTTATCGCCAAGCTCGTCGGCATGGACGAGGTCAAGCAACGCGCCAGGGCAGTTCCGCCGACTCCACGCTCGGCGGAGCCGCCTAGCGGGCCGCGCCGAGCACCCCGGCCCGCATGCCGTCGATGAAGGAGACGGTCCAGCGTGTGAACGCCGCCGCCTCCTCGCGGGTGCCACCCACAAGTTCGAGCGAGAGATCGGCGAGGCGCGAACGTGGGCCCGGCGCCTCGACGGCGCCCGCGAAAGCGGCGTTGAGCCGATCGAGCACCTCGCCCGGCGTGCCCCCGGGCGCGAAGAGGATGATGCCGAGATTGAAGCTGAGATCGGGATAGCCTGCCTCGGCGATCGTCGGTACCTCCAGCAGCGAGGGCAGCCGTCCCGCCGACAGCACCGTTAGCGCCTTCAGCCTCCCGGCGGCGACGTGCGGGAGGAGGAGGGCCGCGGGCTGCACAAGGAAGGAGATCCGCCCCGCCATGAGGTCCGGCGTGTAGTCGCCGCGGTATGGCACGTGCACCGCCTCGAAGCCGAGACGCCCGGCAAGGCGTGCGCCGAGGAGGTGGAAGAGGGTGCCCTCGCCGAAGGAGGCGTAGGTCAGTTCGCCCGGCCGCCGCCTTCCGAGTTCGCCGAGCCCCGCGAGGGTGTCCACGCCGAGGCCGGGTGAGGCCACGACGATCCAATGGTCGCGGGTTGCGCGCACGATCGGCGTGAAGTCCACTAGCGGGTTCATCGGCGGCCGGCCCGCGAGAAGGAAGGCGTGCACGATGCTGTCCGCGCTGCCGAGGAAGAGCGTGTGGCCGTCCGGCGCGGCGCGGCCGACCGCCTCGACCGCGATGATGCCGCCCGCGCCCGGTCTGTTCTCGACGACGACGGGCTGGCCGAGGGCCGCCGCCATGGGCTCGGCGATGAGGCGGGCAGTGAGGTCGATCGTGCCGATCCCCGGAGCGACGCCCACGACGATGCGAATGGGTCGTGCCGGGAACGCGCGCTGCGCGTGGGCGGAGGGCCCGGCGCGAGAGGTGGTGAGGACGGTGGCCGCTCCGCCGAGAAAGTCGCGCCTGTTCATCTCGTGTCCCTCCAGGCGCCGCCGACGGTGACTGCCGCGGGCTGCCGCTGTGACGGTAACCACGCCGCCCGTTTACTGGCACCCAGCCGTACTATACGGTATGGTACGCTCCGGAGGAACCGTGGGAGAAAGCCGTGTCGGATACGCCGCCTCGCGCGCGGGACGTGCCAGACCTCTTCATCCCCGGGCTGCGGCGCCTGTACGCCGTGACCGAGGAGCTGGCCTATCCGCTCATCCGCTTCGCAGCAGGTGCGCTCCTCGTCCCGCACGGCGCACAAAAGCTCTTCGGGTGGTTCGGCGGCGACCCGGCACGCCTCGCCGGGGTCTTCGAGCAGATCGGCCTTTTCCCCGGGAGTCGCTGGGTCGCGGTCACTGGCATGATCGAGTTCTTCGGCGGTGCCCTCGTCGCGGTCGGCCTCCTGACGCGACCCGCAGCATTGGCGTGCACTGCACTTCTCCTGGTCGCGGTGATGGTCCAGGCCCCCTTCGGCTGGTTCTGGACGAACCGAGGCGTGGAGTTCGCCCTCCTCTGGGCTGTCCTCTGCCTCGCCATCGCGATGCGCGGTGGGGGCGGACTGTCGCTGGACCGCGCGATCGGCAAGGAACTGTAGGATGAATGAGCTCTCCCCCTGCATCGTCCACGGCGGCCTCAAGCCCCTCTGGGAAGCTGTCGCGGATCTCGTCCCGGCCGAGCCGCCGCAGAGTTGCGCCCCGTGCTTCTGGAGCTACCGGAACGTGGTTCGGCCCGCCCTGATGCGTGCGGGCGAAGAGGTGTCCACGGCGGAAGCCGAGCGGCGCGTTCTCCTTCTGACAAACCCGTCCTCCCCGCTTCCGGCCACCACGCGGACGCTCGGCGCCGGGTTCCAGTACATCCGAGGCGGCGAGGCGGCGGAGCCGCACCGCCACACCCAGGCCGCGCTCCGCCTCGTCGTCGAAGGCGAGGGAGGGATGACCGGCGTGAACGGGGAGTGGCTGGAGATGCGCCCCGGCGACCTGATCCTTACGCCGAGCTGGACGTGGCACGAGCACGCACTGCCTGGCTCGGGCGACCTCATTTGGCTCGATGGGCTCGACGTGCCGCTGATGAAGCATCTCGGGATCTCGTTCTTCGAGGAGTCCGAACTCGCAACGCGGCCGACCTCCCGCCCGCCCGGGTTCTCTGCAGCGACCTATGGGCGCGGGCTCGTCCCCGTCGAGCCCGCGCTGCCGCCCCACACCGCGGTCGCGAGCTCGGCACCGGGGCTCCGCTACCCCTTCGAGGAGGCCCGCGCGGCGCTGCGTCTCATGGCGGAGGCGAGTCCTGGACGAAATGCGGGTCACCAGCGCCTTCGCTACGCGAACACCGCGACGGGCGGGCACATCCTGCCGACGATCGCGGCCTATCTCGACCGGCTGGAGGCGGGTGCAACCCTGCGGCGGCGCCAGACCGACGCGCAGGTCTTCCTGGTCGTCGAGGGGCGCGGGTGTTCCTCTCTCGGGGCAGGGACCGTCGAATGGGAGTCGGGCGACGTCTTCGTCGTGCCGAACTGGACCGCTTATCGGCATGCCGCCGAGGAGGAGACGTTCCTCTTCTCCTTCTCGGACCGCGCGCTGCAGGAGGCGTTCGGCGTCTGGCGCGAGCGGCTTGAGGCGTAGGGGCGAGCGGTCGCATGCCAAACGCCGCACCATAGTTCTCTACCCGTCGCGGCCCAACCGGAGGTCCGCCTTGCCCGGTGCGACGCAGCCGTGAAGAAAGGTGCTGACGGCTTCGCGGACAGCCGTCCGCCGCCCCGGCGACCCTCCCTCCGGGAGGCCGAGGAGAAGCCTCGCTTGCGAGCGGATTTTCAGCATTTCCAGGAACTGCCGCGCGAGAAGGAGGGGGTCACGGCTGGGGGCGAGCAGCCCGCGATCCGCCCACCCCCGCATCAGCCGAGAGACGAGCGCCACGGCGCCCTCCGGCCCGCGCTCGAAGAACACCGCAGCGAGGTGCGGAAACTTCGGCGCGATGGAGATGGCGAGGCGGTGGAGGGCGATCGTGCGCGCGTCGAGAACGATCCCGAGGTATGCCGCGCCGATCCGCTCCAACGCCGCCTCGACCGGCATGTCCGCCACCTCGAGCGCCGAGAGGGGGGCCAGGACCCGCGCGCATTCCCGCTCGACAACCGCGGCAAGAAGGCCCTGCTTGCCGCCGAACTGCGTATAGACGTTCGACTTCGAGCCGCCGACGCACTGGGTGATCGCGTCCACGCTCACCCCCTCGTAGCCGCGCTCGAGAAACAGGTCCGCCGCGGCGTCGAGCAGCCGCTCCCGGATCCTGCCTTGCCTTCCCGCCGTCCGGGGTTCCTCAACCGCTGCGCCGCTCATCCAGTGCCATATCGGTCAGACCGACATGGCTCTACCACGGCGGGGACGCGCCCGGACACCGCCAGCATCGAGGGCGCGCCGGGAGGCCGGGCCGGTCGTCCGGCATCGCGGTCGGGATCCGACAGACCGGCCAGCCGCATGCGGCCCCGACTGCGTTCGTCCGGCACGGCGGATGCGATCGAGCGGGGGAGCAGCTGGGGCGGGGATTGCCGCGACGCGCCGCGGCAATCCATCCGATGGCTCAGGAGCGGCTGTTCATCCGCTCGAACAGCGCTTCGCCCAGCTGGCGCGTCTGGGCCGAGATGCCGATAAGAACTTCGTCCTTGTCCGCTTCCAGATGCGCAAGCGCTTCCGCGGCGAACTCTTCCGGTGAAACCATCATGCGGTTTGCCTTGCGCTTTCCGAAGAGCGGCTTCGTTCCTGCCGCAGATGATGACCCGATTGCCGTTTTCGGAAAGGCGCCGTGCGAGCGCAAAGCCGATGCCGGTTGCGCCGCCGGTGATGAGACTCGTGCTTCCTGTGAGCTTCAAGATCGTACGTCCTTCTGACGATGTTGGGAAGGTGCGCCGACGATGACCTGGGTCATCAGCGGACACACCTTCGCGCCGGCAAGCCGGCCTCGATGTCGCGGATACCCCGAAGGGAGGAGTTGCCGTCCATCGCGACGGCGACCGGGCTACCATCCGGTCAGCACTCGTTCGACAAGCGCCCTCCGCAAGCTGCAATCAGGACCTGCATCGCTGTGTGTAGCTGCGCCTGGTGCTTACCTGGCATCGCGTCACGCTGGACACGCACCGTTCCACCACTGAGCGGCTGCGTTGATGTCTCCGGATCCAGCGCCAAGGCCGGACTGCGCCCGCGAAACACCGCGAAGCGCCGTTCGCGCCGAACGCGAAGCCTGGCGACTGATCAAAGGCCGCCAGGATGCGGCGCGCCAGCGGAGTCTCGGCTTCCGCACCCTCGTCGCCCCGATCGATTGACACTTAGTTAGCTTCCTAATAAACTGCGGACAGCCTCGGCAATCTCGAGCGGCGCGAGGGCCGGCCCGGCGCGGAGAACCATACTCATGAGTCGTCGGCTCCCCCAGGGACTTCGTGAGGCGACGATGTCCAGGTCAACCTTCGCGCAGCAGGAGAGATGAAGTGACCGTCACATCCGTGGGCCCGCGCCTCAACTTCAAGATCATGGCGGACTGGGGCAACGCGAACTTCCACACCATCGCGGGCTGGATTCTGGCGCATTTGCGCTGGCAGTCCGCCCCTCAGTCCGAATTCTGGATCAAGACGGGCACCGGCTATGGCGACAACATCGCGGCGTTGGCTTCGGGCGAGGTGGACCTGACCATCACGACGCCTTTCGACGTGGCGCCTGAATGGGCCATCGCGGGCAAGCATTTCTTCGCCGGCCGGCCGATGCCTTCCCTGCGCAGTCTAGGCTTCCTGCCGCAGAACGACAGGCTGGTTTTTGCCATCCGTGAGGATACCGGCATAACTTCGTTCAAGGATCTTCGGGAGAGGAGGTTCCCTCTCAAGCTGGCGACGACCGCCCGCACATCCGACAACCTGATGACATGGATCGCGGACCGGATGCTCGAACTCCATGGCATCGAGATCGAGAAGTGGGGTGGGGAATGGCTCGGCCACGATCATCCGCGAATCAGCATCCCGCAAGCGATCGAAGGCAAGGCGAACGCGGTGCTGAACGAAGCCATCGTCGTGCCGCAGTGGCGCGAGCTCGTGGCAAAGATTCCGATGCGCTTTCTCCCCTACGAGGATGAGGCCCTGAAGGTACTCGAGACTCGGTATGGCCTCAGGCGCGCAGTGCTTTCCGCCGGAACTCTCAACGTCGTTGAGGATATTCCCTGCCTAGATTTCTCGAACTGGGCAATTCTCGTTCGCGACGACATGGATGAGGATCTCGCCCACCGGATTACGGGCATCATGGTCGAGCAGCGGGCCGAGCTGGAGGGGCGCTATCGCCATATGCCGCCCGAGATCGCAGCCATGTCGTATCCGATTGACCCTTACACGATGTGGAAGGGCGTCGGCGCACCGCTTCACCCGGGAGCCGAGCGCTACTACAGGGAACGCGGCTACATGAAGTAGGGCGAGAGCTCCAAGGGAGCCGCACGCATGATCGCCTGGCACCGTGGCGCCCCCCAGCGTCCGCGGCCAGGAGACCACACCCTGCGAAGCGGCCGCGCGGCAGAGGACCGGCCGGGACTGCCCGGCGACAGGCCACGCCAATGAGGAGGAACCGACATGCGCATCCCCCGTCGTCGCGCGCTCGCCGCACTGCTCGCCCTTCCCGTCGCGGCGCGGGCGCAAGGCTCGGCCTGGCCGGACCGGCCCGTGCGGATCATCGTGCCCGCGGCGCCCGGCGGCCCTGCCGATCTCCTCGCCCGCGCCCTGGGAGAGCGCCTGTACGAGACCTGGCGCCAGCCTGTCGTGATCGAGAACCGCGCGGGGGCCGGCAATACCATCGGTACCGCGCTGGTCGCCCGCGCCGCACCCGATGGCTACACCCTGCTGATGGCGACGAGCGGCCATGTGATGAACGCGTCGGTCCTGCCGCGGCTGCCCTTCGACGCGCTGCGCGACTTCACGCCCATCATCAACCTGGCATTCCACCCGACGGTGCTGACGGTGCATCCCTCGGTGCCCGTGCGTTCCTTGGCTGAGTTCATCGCCATGGCGAAAGCGCAACCGGGTGCACTGACCATGGTCTCCTCAGGAGTCGGCACCGGGAGCCACTTGATCGCCGAGCTCTTCGCCCAGTCCGTCGGGATCGAGCTCACGCATGTGCCGTTCGGCGGTGCCGCGCCGGCGCAGGCGGCGATCCTGTCGGGCCAGGTCCTGGCGGGCTTCCTCAACGCCACCGTCGCCGTGCCGCCGATCCGCGCCGGCGCGCTCCACGGCCTGGCAGTGACCGATGCGAATCGCTGGCGCGACCTGCCGGAGGTGCCGACCATGGTGGAACTCGGCCATCCGGACATGCTGGTGGCCGGCTGGTACGGCATCCTCGCCCCGGCCGAGTTGCCGCAGGCGCTGCGCGACCGCCTTCATGCCGACATGGCGGCGGCGCTGCGCCAGCCGCCGCTGCTGGCCCGCATCAGGGCGGCAGGGCTCGACCCGCTCGATGTCGGGCCCGAGGCGTTTGCGGCACAGCTCGCGACGGAGCTTGCTAAATGGTCCCGCGTGGTACGGGAGGCCGGCATCAAGGCGGATTAGGAATGATAGACAGGGCGCGCGGGTGGCAGACCGCGCCGCGAAGGCGTGCCTCCGAACGGGAAGTGCGCCGCATCGGGCCGCGCTTCGGATGTCCACCCCCTCAGCGAAACCGTCGCTCGAGATCTGTCAGGAGGCCGGGGCCGGTCGCGTTCCATCCGAGCTTTGCCCGCGATCGCTTACTGGAGGCTGGGAAATCCCATGCCATGGCCCAAGCGAGCGCGCCGAAATAATCCGCCGTCTTCTCCGGGGTCACGGAGACGACCGGCACCTTCAAGCCTTGGCCTATGGTTTCCGCGATATCCCGGTATGGCACGCCTTCTTCGACCACCGCGTGATACTTCGGCGTCTCATCGCCAACCGCCCCGAATGGGCAGACATGCACCTCATGTGCCTGGCACTACTCAGCCACGACGCCGGTTCGCCTTCAGCAGCGTAGGGCGTAGGTCGCCAGCCGCCCATCGAGGATCGCCGTCCGCACGTGGAGGAGCAAGTATGAGATCACGCCCAAAGCGGGCGGGCTGGCGCCGGCGATGGAGGCGCTGACGGGTTGCTGGAACGAATATGGAAGCACCGTGCCGTCCAAGGCGAGCTCGCGCGATCGCAAGGCCAGCGGCGCCTAGACCCGGCATAGCGGGGCGTCGTCGCGCTCGGCTGCGTCCTCGCCCGCCGCCGATCATTTGTGCGGGTCACGTCGGAAAGCCCGCTGACCCGCCCGGCTGCCAAAGTCTTTGTTGTATCAGGCAGCCCGCATAGCGAGGGGATCACGGCCGAAACTATGGACACCTCGAGCCCGCGTTTCGTGCACGCCGGCTCGGCCTCCGAGCTTAAAGCCAAGGGCCAGCTGGTCCTGCACGGCCCTCATCGCCCGGTGCTCGTCGTGTACGACAACGGCCGCATCTTCGCCTTAGATGACCGCTGCCCGCACATGGGCTTCCCGCTTGACCGCGGAAGCGTCCAGGACGGCATCCTGACCTGCCATTGGCATCACGCCCGGTTCGACCTCGCCAGCGGCTGCACCTTCGATCTCTGGGCCGACGACGTGCCGACCTGTCCGGTCGAGATACGCGCGGGGGGTGAGATCTGGGTCCTGCCGCGCTTCGGCGAGGCCGATGCACCCGGGGCGCATTGGCGGCGCCGGCTTCAGGACGGTCTGGCCCACAATCTCGGGCTCGTCATGGCCAAGGCCGTGTAGGGCAACTGGCGGCCGGCGTGCCGGCCGTTGAGATCCTGCGACAGGCGGCGCTGTTTGGCGCGCGCAACCGCGACGGCTGGGGCGTCGGCCTGACCATCCTGACCGCCCTCGGCAATGTCCTTCCCGTGCTGCGGGAGCAGGAGGTCTACCTCGCCCTATTCCATGGCGTGCGCCGCGTCGCGGCCGATTGCGCCGGCGAAGCGCCGCGCCGAGAACGCGCCGCCCTCGCGAGCCGCCCCGAGCTTCCCGTCCTGACGCGCTGGCTCCAAGGCTGGACCGCGGTCCGGCACCGGGGAGGCGGCCGAGCGCACCGTGCTCACAGCGATCGCGACGGGAGCTCCGCCTTCCGCGCTGGCCGATCTCATTGTCGCGGCCGGGACGGAACGCGCCTTCGCCGATGGCGGCCATGTGCTCGATTTCACCAACAAGACCTTCGAGTGCCTGGACCTGATCGGCTTCGAGCATGCGGCCGGGCTGCTGCCGACCCTGGTGCCAATCCTGGGCGCAGGCCGAAGCGCGGAAGAGTCGACAGCCTGGCGCTCTCCCGTGGATCTCATCGCCTTGTGCCAGAAGGGCGCCGGGGAATTGGCGAGCGCGCTCATCCCCGCAGCCCGGACGGTCTTGGTCCGATCACGCCGCCCTCGCGGATCGCCTGCTCAGCGACGACCCACACGCGATCGTCGGCGCGCTCACGGCCGCGGGCCGGGCCGGGGGCGTCGCCCGCGGACCTCGGCCGCGCGCTGGCCTACGCGGCCGCGCTCCGTGTCGCGCGGTTCGGCAGTGCCAGCGAGCACGCGGACTGGGAGACAGTCCACCACGTCTTCACCCATGCCAACGCCGTCCACCAGCTGCTGAGGCGGATGGCCGGGAGCGCCGACCGGACCGCCCGAGGCGAGGCCGCCCACGCCGTCCTCCACGGGGCAATGGCCGTTCATCTCGCCCGCTATATCAACTTGCCGCCGGCGCGGCTCCCGGGCGAGGCCGGTGAGCCGTTGGACGACCTCCCGACCGATGCGGAAGCGCTCGGCGCCGCTATGCTCGATGCATTCGACCTGCAGCGGCAGGTGGACGCGGCAGCCCGGCTGGTCGCGCGCCATCTCACGCTTGGATACCCGCCGCGGGCTCTCGTCGCGACGCTCGGGCGGGCCCTGCTGCGCGAGGACGCGGGCTTTCATGCCTATCAGATGTTCGAGGCCGGGGTGACACAGTTCGCGGAGTGGGGCGACACCGCTCAGGGCAGGCACATCCTCATTGCCGTTGCCCGCTACCTCGCGGCTCATGCCCCCACCGAGCGGTCGGCCCTGCAAACGGCCGAGATAGCGCGCCGCCTGATGCGCGGCGCGCCGCTTCACACGGACACGCAGTAGAGATCAGCCAGGCGAACCTGGCCTCTCGGTCCGCGCGACCCAGGTCAAAATCTTGCCCACCCGAAGCGCATCATCGACCGTAACCAGCATCACGAGCCCGCCCCTTGAGCCTTGTTGTCTATCTTGCAAGTTCCTGAAACTACGGGTGACGCGCTCTGCCTGACGGCAAGGAAGAAGGCCGGGTTGGAGGCGGGCGAGCCGATTGTGCTTTGACTTCTAAGTTTCGTCGTGCTCCAACGCCGGTAACGCGGCCAACGCCTTGCCAGGCGCCCTTTGATGAACAGGAGCCCGGGAGGAGACGGGTATGAACCACACCACAACCCGGACGGTGGTCGAACGCCCGACGCCCGGGGAAGAGGGCGGCGGCGTGTGGGGCAGCGACGTCGCCGCCGCGATATTGCGCGCCCTCGGCCTCCGCTACGTGGCCCTTAACCCCGGTGCCAGCTTCCGCGGCCTGCACGACAGCCTGGTGAACCACCTCGGCAATGCCGATCCACAAATGCTGCTCTGCCTGCACGAGGGACACGCCGTCGCGATCGCCCATGGCTTCGCCAAAGTCGCCGGCGAGCCCATGGCCGCTATCCTGCACAGCAATGTCGGCCTCCTGCACGGCGCGATGGCGATCTTCAACGCCTGGTGCGATCGCGTGCCGATGCTCGTGCTCGGCGCGACCGGCCCGGTGGACGCGGCGAAGCGGCGCCCCTGGATCGACTGGATCCACACCGTGCAGGACCAGGGCGCCTTGGTGCGCAACTTCATCAAATGGGATGCCCAGCCGGCTTCCGTGGCGGCAGCGATCGAGGCGTTGCTGCGGGCGGATATCCTGACCCGGACTGCCCCGCAGGGGCCCGTCTATGTCAACCTCGACGCGGCGGTCCAGGAGCAGCGCCTGCCCGCGGGAATGCCGGCGCTGCCCGACCTCGCCCGGTTCCGGCCGCCTGAGCCGGCGGCGCCTTCGCCCATCGCGGTGGAGCGTGCCGTGGCGCTACTGCGTGCTGCGCGCAGGCCGGTGATCCTCGCGGGGCGGGTGTCGCGGCGCCCGGAGGATTGGGCGCGCCGCGTGGCGCTGGCCGAACGCCTCGGGGCGCGCGTGCTGTCCGACATAAAGCTCGGCGCCGCCTTCCCGACGAATCACGAGTTACACGCCGGCGCGCCGGGCTTTTTTCTCGACGCCTTGGGGGCGGCGGCGATCCGCGGCGCCGATCTCGTGCTCAGCCTCGATTGGCTCGACCTCGCCGGCACCCTCCGGCAAGCCGGCGAGGTCGAAGCGCGGATCATCCAAGTCTCGCTCGATCACCAGCTGCACAATGGGTTCGGCGGAGAGCACCAGGCTCTGCCGATGACGGACCTGCATCTCGCCTGCGAACCCGACGCCGCGGTGCAGGCGCTCGCCGACGCATTTGGGGTCGAAGCGGGCAGGATCCCGCCCAGCGATTTGGAGACGTGCCCGGCTCTTCCCGCACCGTCTTCCGACGCTCCGCTCGATACCGGGACGCTGGCGGGAGCGCTCGGCGCGGGGTTGGCCGGCGAATGCGTCTCGCTGGTTCGGCTGCCGCTCGGCTGGCGCGGCGAGGCATGGCACTTCCGTCATCCGCTCGATTATCTCGGCTATGACGGTGGCGCCGGCATCGGCTCCGGGCCAGGGATGCTGGTCGGGGCTGCGCTGGCGCTCCGTGGCAGCGGAAGGCTGCCGGTCGCCGTGCTCGGCGATGGCGATGTCCTGATGAGCGCCACCGCGTTCTGGACCGCGGCGCACTACGGCATCCCCCTGCTCGCTGTCGTGGCCAACAACCGCTCCTTCTACAACGACGAGGTGCACCAGGAGCGTGTCGCCAAGGAGCGCGGCCGCCCGGTCGAGAACAAGTGGATCGGTCAGCGCATCGGCGACCCCGATGTCGACCTCGCCGCAATCGCACGCGCGCAGGGGCTGATCGGCTTGGGGCCGGTGCGGACGGCCGGCGAATTGACCAGCGCGGTCAGGGAGGCGGTCGGCCTGATGCGCAGCGCTGGCGCGGCGGTTGTCATCGATGCGCGAGTCGAGCCCGGCTACAACCCGGCCATGACCGCGGGGCTGACACGGCACGGCTGAGACGTGGTGCAGAAGGTTAGTCGAGGGAGCAGGCACCATGCATATCCGAAGGCGTGACTTCGTCAGCACCGCGGTGCTCGCCGGAATTGCGATGACCGCGGGACGCGGGCGGACAGCAGCTGCCCAGGGCGCGGCTGCGGCGTCCTTTCCGGCGCGGCCTGTGCGCCTGATCGTTCCCTTCACGCCGGGCGGCAGCAATGATGTTGTCGCGCGGCTCCTCGCGGAACGCCTGGGCGCGAATTGGGGCCAACCCATCGTGGTGGAGAACCGCCCCGGTGCCTCCGGCAATATCGGGGCAGAGGTGGTGGTCCGTGCGGCGCCCGACGGCCATACCTGGTTGCTCGTCGCCAATCAGATCCTCACGACCAATTCGCACCTGCTCCGGCCGCCTTTCGATCCCCTCCGCGACCTTACGCTCGTCGCGCGCCTCGTAAGAGTGGAAGTCGCGCTGGTGGTCCACCCGAGCGTCCGCGCCACCACCGTCGGCGAGCTGCTGGCGCTGATGCGCCAAGGTGCCCGCCCCCTCACCTACGCCTCGTCGGGCAGCGGCTCCTTCCAGCACCTCGCCATGGCGCGGCTCGCCGGCGACGACATGGTCCATGTCCCCTATCGCGGTGCCCAGAATCTCCTGCCGGATCTGCTCGCAGGGCGCGTCCTCGTCTTCGCCGGCGCGCTGAACAGCTTGCTGCCGCACATCCGCTCTGGCGCCGTACGAGCGCTGGCACTGATGGGGCCGCGCCGTGTCCAGAGCCTCCCGGAGCTGCCGACGATCGGTGAGGCAGGTCATGCCGGGAGCGAGGCGGAGGTGTGGCTGGGGCTCGCCGTTCCCTCCGGCACGCCCCAGCCGCTGATCGAATACATCCACGCCAGCGCGGCGGACGTGCTGTCCTCGTCCGAGGTCACGGGAAAGCTGCAGGAGCAAGCCATCGAAGTCGATCTCCAGCCGCCGGCCGCAGCCGCGGAGGCCACGCGCGCGGAGCACGAACGCAACGGGCAGCTCCTGGCCCGGCTTGGCATCCGGCCCGAATGAGGCAGTCACGCGGCTGCCTCTCGGCTCCGTGGCTGGCAGCACGCGCAAGAGCGGAGTGGGGTGCATGAGCAAGCCTGTCGGAGGCGCCGGCGCATCGCGGCTCACCTATTTCGAGATGTGGCTGGATCCGGTGGCAGAGCGGGTGCTCGGCGCCCGCTCCGACATCGAGCTGGTGCGGTTGCACTTCGACACCCCCGCCACGGAGAACAACGAGGCGATGCGCGTTGCTCATGGCTACCAGGTGCTGCCGCGGACCGAACTGCGCGAGCCCTGGTTCTGCGACGCCAAGCTGCTTGCGCGCTGCCCGAACCTCTTGGCGGCCTGTTCCACGGGCGCCGGCTACGACGTGATCGACGTGGAGGCCTGCACGGCAGCCGGGGTGATCGTTTGTCATCAGTCCGGGACCAACAAGGAGGCGGTCGCCGAGCATGCGCTCGGCCTCATGCTCTCGCTCGCCAAGAAGATCGCGGTTGCCGACCGGGCGCTGCGGCGGCAGCGCACGCTCGATCGGCTCGCCTTCACCGGCAACGATCTGCACGGCAAGACGCTCGGCATCATCGGCCTCGGGCAGATCGGGACGCGCTTGGCGGAGCTGTGCCGGGGCCTGTTCGGCATGAAGGTGCTGGCCCATGATCCTTATCTGGCGCCGCAGCAGATGGCCGCACGCGGCGCGGACAAGGTCGGACTCGACCAACTGCTCGCGCGCTCGGACTTCGTCTCGGTCCATTGTCCGCGCAACCGGGAGACCATGGAGATGCTCGGCCGCGACCAGTTCCGGCAGATGAAGCCGTCGGCGTACTTCATCACCACGGCGCGTGGCGGCATCCACCGCGAGGATGACCTCGCCGAGGCGCTGGCGGGAGGCTGGATCGCCGGCGCGGGACTCGATGTCTGGCTGCACGAGCCGCCGCCGCCCGAGCATCCGCTGCTTCGCTTCGAGAACGTGATCGCCACCCCGCACAATGCCGGCATCACCGCCGAGGCCTTGCATGACATGGCGCTCGGTGCCGCCGAGCAGTGGATCCGGATCTTTGCGGGCGAGGCACCGCCGCGGCTGGTCAATCCCGAGGCTTGGCCGCGCTACGCGGAGCGGTTCCAGAGATTGCTTGGGTTCCGCCCCGCTGCCCTGGCCTGAAGCGAGTTCACCGGCTTTCGCGGCTACTCCTATGGGAGCCGTTCCTCGAGCCAGCGCGCGACCTCCAGGGCGAGCGCGTCGCTGTTGCGGTCCATCATGAGCTGGTGCGTGTTGCCACGGATCCCGCGTCGGGGCAGGTCGAGCACCTCGACCCGCCCGCCGCGTGCATTGAGCTCGGCGACGTAGCGGTCCGCCGCCATACGGATGCGCTGCCAGGTCGGCGAGCCTTCGAGGTTGTCGCCCCAGAGGAGCAGCTGCGGCACCCTGGCGAGAGCGCCAACCTCAAGACGGCCGAGATCCGGCGCCGACGTCAGCTCGAGGCCCACGACCGCCCGGACGAGGTCGGGATGCCGTGCCGCGAGCTGTATGGCGAGATACGCGCCCGAGCTCTGCGCCACGAGGACGGCGCGGCCGACGCGGCGAAGAAGCGCGTCGTAGGCCTCGAGATCCCGGCCGTCGAAGCCGGCGAAGCGCGGAACGCCCTGTTTGGCGAAATCGTCGAACCGCTCCACCGGGAACTGGACGTTCGGGAAGGCCTCGCCCCAGCGCGGGCCCATCCGCAACAGCGTCCAGGTCTCCTCGTTTGGCCGAAAGACCGGCTCGCCCGGGAAGATCTCGGGGAACCGCGCCCACGATGCCCGGCCCTTCCCCACCGCGTCTGTCAGCCAGGCGTCGTAGCCGTCGCGCAGGAAGAAGGATTGCCAGCCTGGCCTCCCGTCCGGCGTCGTCTCCCACAAGGCGCCCGTCGAGGTGCCGCCGTTGAGGAACACGATCGACAGTCCCCTGCGCGGAGCGGCCAAGCGTACATACTGGGCGTAGATCTGGCCGTGCGCGTAAGTGCCGTTGGGGTCGACCCGGAGCGGCGGCGCGTCCTGCGCGTAGCGCAGCTCGCGCGCCGGCAAGCCGCTGAGCACCGCGGTCCCACCGCCGACGAACGCGCTGCCGATATCGCGCACCCGCATGTCGCGACTGAGCCGAAGGTAGTTGGGCGCGACCACGCGGCCAGGTGCGAACGGCTCCGCGCCAGCGATGTGGCCGCCCTGCTGGAGGGCGTCGAAAACACGGGCGAGCCCCGCCTCCGAGACCGAGAGGTCATCCGAAAGGATGCCAAGCCGCCGCGTGTCCTCGATCGCCCGCCGCGCGAGAGTGATTTCCGTCCGCAGCTCCTGCGCCGCGACCTCCGCCGCCTCGTCGGGATGCGCGGTCATGTGCGCCTGTCCCTGGGCAAGCGCCCTGAGGAACGCGGCTACCAGCTCCGGCCACCCGCGTGCCCATGTGTCGTTCACGTTGACGCTCGTGAACTGCCAGTCCGGCACATGGGAGGCGATGGGACCGAGATTCGCGAAGCCGGCAGCCTCCGCCTCGTAGCTGAGCGGGAAGGGCTGCAGGCCGGCATCGATCGTGCCTTCGCGCAGCAGGCGCCACCGCGTCGGCGCGCCGCCGACCGCGGTGACCCGGTAGTCGTCCGGCCGAAGGCCGGCGACGCGCGCGACCTCGTGGACGAGGTAGGTCGTGCCCTCGCGCAGCGACAGCACTCCGAAGTTCGCGCCGCGCAGATCCTGGAGCGTTCGCGTGCCCGGCCTGGCGATGATGAAGTGCGGCAGGCGGCGCGCGTTCCCGGCCACGATCCGCAGGGCGCCGCCGCGATAGGCGTCGATGATCGGGCCCTCGGGGGTGGAAATGGCGACCTGCACGGCGCCGGCACGCAGCGCCTCGTCGATGCGTTCGGCGCTGTCGAAGACCTCGATGGCGGCATCGATGCCTTGGGCGGAGAAGAAGCCGCGGCGCTGCGCGATCCACAGCGGCACGTAGAACACGGTGCGCGAAACGATCGCGATGCGGAGCGGCTCAGCCATGGCAGCGGACCGCGGCACCGCCGCTGCCACCACGATCGCGGAAAGCATGACCAGGACCCGCTTCCACCCAATCATCCTCCCCTCCCCTGCGGCACGCCGCGAAGTGCCCGAGATGCGATCGACGCATCAGTTGTCGAGCGAGACGGTGACGCTCTTCATCTGGGTGTAGGCGAGCAGCTCGTCGAGGCTCTCCTCGCGCCCGAGACCCGATTGCTTGACGCCGCCGAAGGGCACGCCGAGGAAGTGGTCCGAGCTGTCATTGACCCAGACGAACCCCGCCTGCACGCGCGCAGCGGCCCGGTGCGCACGCACTAGGTCGCGCGTCCAGATCGAGGCGGTCAGCCCGTACTCCACGCCATTGACGGCTTCGATCATCGCCCCCTCGTCCTCCCAGCGCTGCACTGACAGCACGGGGCCGAAGATCTCCTCCCTCGCGATGCGCATCGTATGGCTAACATCGGCAAAGACCGTGGGCTCGACGAAGTAGCCGCGGGCAAGCGCCGGATCGGCAGGACGACCCCCGCCGCACACCAGCCTCGCCCCCTCGGCCCTGGCGGCCTCGATGTAGGACACCACCTTGTCGAGCTGCGCCCGCGAGATCAGGGCGCCCATGCGCGTCGTGGGATCGGTGGGCAGGCCGGGGCGGATCTCGGCGACCAGCCGCCGGATCTCATCGACCACCGCGTCGTGGATTGACGCGTGGAGGAAGGCACGGCTCGTGGAGCCGCAGGACTGGCCGCACCAGGCGAAGTTCATGCCCTTCACCACGCCGCGGGCGACCTTGGCCGGGTCCGCATCCGGGTAGGCGATGAGCGCGTTTTTGCCGCCCAGTTCCAGCAGGCAGGGCACGATGCGTTCCGCCGCGGCGCGCAGCACGGCACGGCCGGCCGGCACCGAACCGACGAGGCTGATCTTGTCGACGCCGGGATGCGCGACGAGCGCGGCGCCGGTCTCGCGATCGCCGGAGAGGACGTTGAACACGCCGGGTGGGAAGTGATCGCCTGCGATCTCCATCAGCCGCAGGGCCGAAAGCGGTGCCTGCTCGGGCGTCTTCACCACCACGGCGTTGCCGGCGGCGAGCGGCGCCGCCGCCCGCCAGGTCGCGAACATCAGCGGATGGTTGTAGGCGATGATCTTCGCCACCACCCCCCAAGGCTGGCGCAGCGTGTAGTTCAGCGCCCCGTCGCCCACCGGGACGGTCTCGCCCTTCGCCTCGGTGGCGAGCCCGGCGAAGAACTCGAAGCCGGCGGCGGCAATCCGCACATCCTTGACGAGTTCGGATACCGGATTTCCGCCATCCACCGCGTCGATCAGCGCCAGTTCCTCGGCGTTGGCGCGGAGGATGCTGGCGAAGCCGCGCAGCGCCTCGGCGCGCTCACCCGGCCTCAACGCGGCCCAACTCGGGAATGTAGCACGGGCAGCCGCGACCGCGGCCCCGACATCCTCCGGGCCCGCGACGTCCACGTGACCGAGCTGCTCGCCGGTTGCCGGGCTGGTCAGGTCTAGGCGCCGGCCGGACCGCGCCGGGTGGAAACGACCACCATAAAACAGACCACGCTCGCGCGGCAGCGCGGCAGCGGTTCCCGTAGCGCGGCTGGTTTCGGTCTCCATGGACTCGCTCTCCTCCGCTTGGTGCGCTCTACGACGGCGACCGGCACGGCGACCCAAGTCAGCGGGAGGCCGGCCCGGTCGGTAGACGCCCTTCCAATGATCCCCCCCGGGCTCGTCGGCTGCATGGCAGGAGCAGCGGCCATGGTCCCGCCTCATGCCCCGATACGCCGCGTCCCGATACGCGGGCGGCGGCGCTCGTCGTCCCTACTCGGGCTTGATGCCGGACGCGGCGACGATGGCGGCGTTACGCGCCGCTTCGCGTTCTATCACCTGCGCGAACTGCGCCGGGCTCTCGCGCAGCGGCTCGCAGCCGAGTTCACGGATGCGCCCCGCCACCTCAGGCTCATTGGCCGCACCGGTCGCCTCCTGATGGACACGCGCGACGATCTCGGAGGGAAGATTCGCCGGCCCCCAAATGCCGGTCCAGCCTTCGAACACCAACTCTGGGAAGCCGGCCTCGACCAGCGTCGGTACCTCCGGCATCAGTGACAGACGCCGCTCGGAGGTAATGGCGAAGGCCTTGAGTTGCCCGTCGCGGATCAGCGGCATGACGGCACCAAGGGGGGCGAACATCAGCTGAATCGAGCCGGCCAGCAGGTCGTTCACCGCGGGCGCGGTACCCCGATATGGAACGATCAGCAGTTCAGCCCCGATCTTCTGTCCAAGAGCCGCCGCGCCGAGATGGCCGACCGAGCCGAGCGTGGAGCCGGCGAAGCCGAACCTACTGGGGCTACGACGGATGGCTGCCATCAAGCTGGCCACCTCCGGCTCCCGCACGTGCTGCGGACTGCCCACCAGCACGTAGGGGATGCTGACCGTGCGCGCGACGGGGGTGAAGTCGCGGACGGCGTCGAACGGAACCCCGCGCTGGACGAAGCGCAGGACCAGAAGCACCTCGTTCGAGTAGAGCAGGGTCTGGCCGTTCGGCGCGCTACGTGCCACCACCTCGGCGCCGATCGCGCCATTCGCGCCGGAGCGGTTCTCGATGACCCAGGTCTGGCCCAGGCGCTCCGAGGCGCGTGGCGAGACCAGACGTGCGGTGACGTCGGTGGTCCCGCCTGGTGTGTAAGGCACCACGATGCGGGTGGCGGCGGTCTGGCCGAGTGCTGGACCGCGCAGTGCAGCGGCGGAGCCCGCTATGGTGGCCAGCAAGGCGCCACGGCGATTCATGGGATGAGTCATTCTTGTTGCTCCCTGGCGGTTCTCATTGCGCGCTGGCCTGCAAGGCACACCATTCCAAGGCGCGTGCACCACTATGCCTGTCGGCGGACATCGCCCGATCGTCTCCTGGTCGAGCGCCGCCGCTTACTTAGGCGCCTAATGTTAGCAGCGCCAGCACGATGTCCGTCAAGCTTAAGCCGCTGGCCTCGCCGAACGAGCCGCTCGACGGACTACGAAGATCCGCGAGACCTGCGGTCCCTCGCGCATCAGGCGCCCAGCAAGTCAGCGCTACGCCCAGCACCACGGTGACGGCCCCGACCACCTCAGTGCGGGGGAAGGACTCCCAAGTGCAGAAGCGGCGAAACCCATCGTGAACAGGATCTCGACCTGTGCTGCCGCGATGACGGGTCCCACAGCCGTGCAGATGCCCGCTTCCGACGTGTCGTCTGCCCCGGCTCAGATCCTGTGCGCTTCCAGCGTGCTCGGGTGAAACAGCTCCTCCGGCCGAAGCAGGCGGGCGGAAAGGCCCTCGAAATGGTGTCGACGCAGGAACGCCTCGAGCACATGGCGATTCGGCGCCAGGCCGTAGGCCCAAAAATCCTCGCCCATCAGCCGCCGGGCGTTGCGCAGCTGCTCCTCGACGAAGGGCAGCGTCACCTTGGTGGCGGAGGTGTCGCCGAGCTTCGCGAGCGCCACCGCCTTGGCGCGCTCAAGCGCCTTCATCGCCGCAGAGGGCAGCCAGGGATGCCGCTCCGCCAGCTCACGTCGCACGCCAAGCATATGCATGATGGGGAAGATACGGCGGCGCCCGTACCACTCCATGGCAGCCGCGGTCGGGTCGGGCCAGAGCCAGCCGATCTGCGGATGCCCCTGCTCGAAGGGAGAGGGAGCACGCGGACCGATCACTGCATCGAGTTCCCCCGCTGCCAGCATGCTGGAGATGGTCGCACCCTCCGGCACATCCTCCAGCCGCAGCTCGGGTGGAAGCTTCAGCGCGATCTTCTCGACGCGGCCGGGCTGCTCGTAGCCGCCGCGCACCCAGGTGACGTCGGCGGGGCGGACGCCGTGCTCCTCCTCCAGGATGGCGCGGGCCCAGACATTGGCGGTGAGCTGGTACTCGGGCACGCCGATCCGCTTGCCCTTCAGGTCCTCCGGCGCCCCGACACGATCGGTGCGGACATAGACCGAGGTGTGGCGGAAGGCGCGCGATGGGAACACCGGGACGCCGACATAGGGGCAGTCGCCGGCCGCGGTCTTCACCGTGAAGCTGCTCAGCGACAGTTCGCAGATGTCGAATTCCTGATGCCGAAAAGCGCGGAAGAAGATTTCCTCCGGCTCCAGCAGCATGAGCTGCGGATCCACGCCGTCGATCAGCACCGTCCCGTCCACCAGGGGTCGTGTGCGGTCGTAGTCGCCGACCGCGACGGAGAGTTGCAACTTGGCCATGTCGATCGTCTCGTACCGGGGATCGGGACAGTGTGGGACGGAACGGCTACCGCTCCGTCCCCGATGCACGGACTCGCTCAGGCGCGGGCGCCGGCGCGTCGCGGCATGATGTGGTCGTCTTCATGCCCCTCCTCATGCGGGTAGAGCGCCAGCTCCTCGGGCGAGGCCCCGAGGGTGCGCCAGTCCACCGTCTTCGGGACCACGCCTTCGAAGGAGGCGATCTTCGCCAACGGCACGTGCGGTTCTGAGAGGCCAAGCGGCGGCGCCTTGCCGGAAGCGAAGGCGCGCGCGGCGTCGATCATCAGCCGCCGCCACTGCACGATGGCGACGTCGGAGGCGCCCAGGCGTTCCGTCGTGCGGTCGGCTATCGGGCCCATGCTGAGCCACATCGCCGTGTCCTGCGACGGGATACCCTTGATGCCGGTGAAGTTGCCGAGCTTCATCAGGCTGCGATCCTGAAGGAAGTCATTCTCCAGATTGCGCTTCATCCGCCACTTGTCATCGACGTCCACACTCGGCATCAGCCCCAGGAACTGGCGCCACGCTTCTGTGGAGGGCACATCGGGGCCCTCGCCCCAGGCCAAGAAATGGAAGCCGCTGGTGTGGTTGTCGATCGGAATCGTCAACTGCGCCACGTTGTAGGAGGCGTTGGGCGGGATCAGGCAGAACAGCGGCGCCGCAAAGGTGGTGATGCGCACGTAGTCGTGGGTCTGCGCGTTGGCGATCGGCCGGCGCAGCGCGGCGTAACGGAAGCCGTAGCTGGTGAGCTGAACCTGCAGGCGCGGCGCCTTGTCGGTGGAGGGGCGCGTCCAACGCTTGGCCTCCGCCCCGGCACGCCCGACGCGCGCGGGCACCATATCGGAGGAGTGCAGCGAGGAGGAGTGCGCGGAATCGATCTGCCCCTCGACGATCTGCGCCCAGTTGCAGGGCAGCACCGATTTGCCGATCGCCACCTTGGTGTCCGGAGTCGGCGCGAAGGGCGGCGGCTCGAAGGGCGGCATCTGCTCGCGCGGGCCGAGATAGGCCCAGACGAAGCCGCCGGCTTCCTCCACGGGATAGGCCTTGTGCTTGAACTTCGCGGCCAGGCAGGCCTCCGGGGGCTCGGAGGGCATCTCGATGACATTGCCTTCCACGTCGATCTTCCAGCCGTGGTAGAGGCAGCGCAGCCCGCCTTCCTCGTTGCGCCCGAAGGCGAGCGAGGCCTTGCGGTGCGGACACGCTTCGCCGACCAGGCCGAGACGACCGTCGCTGTCGCGGAAGGCGACCAGGTTCTCCCCGAGGATCCGCACGCGCAGGGGCTTGCCGTCGGGTTCCTCGACCTCCTCGGAGAGACAGACCGGCAGCCAGTAGCGCCGCATCATTTGCCCCATCGGTGCGTCGCCTTCCACGCGGCAGAGCAGCTCGTTCTCTTCCTGGGTCAGCATCTCATTCTCCTCCATGTCGCGGAGCGGGGCCAGTCGCCTGGCCGGTCGTGATCGGCAGGCGATCCGTCGAGGACACTTAGTGTCCTAACTTTATAGGTCGGCCTCTCCCCGCTGTCGAGCCGGAAAACCGCGGCGCGAGCAGAGCCATTTCCGCACCCCCGAAGGCGCTCGCGCGACGCGTAGATCAAGTTCGAGGTCGGCCGGCTGCCTTGGCCGAGCGTGGCCCACGCTAGGGCTCGATAGATCCGGCTGCGGGGCGGCGGAAACGAGGCCCGGCGGCTGGTCGCCGGCGGCAGCGTGCCCCTGAAAGCGCCGCGGCTTTGGGAATGACGGATGCCAGAGGGATTGCGGCACCTCAATTAGTTGTCTCAGTATTGGCCTGCCGAGCACGTGGCCGCCGCGGCGTCACGCCCAACTCGGTGGCCGCCACTGGCCCCAGCAAGCTGGGCGCTTGCCTCGCCGCAGGTACACTACTTGGACTGACGATTACCAGGCGAGGAACTCGCCGCGTTCGGGCTTGCAGTCCGCTGCATCAACCCTGGTCAGGTCGGGGTACGCGCGCGGTTCGCCCCCGTCGCCAGGATCGCGATCGTATCCTGCTCGGCGACGGCCGCCGTCTCGTAGCGCGGCGCGGTCGTCACATAGGGCACCGGCGCGTCGTGGGGGTGATAGATCTCGACGTAGTATCGACCAGACTTGGGGTCTTGCACGACCTCCAGGCGAATGAGCGGCATCGCAGCCTCCTGACCGACCTTCGGAGCTTTCCATCCGGCCCGCAGGGTGCAGCACTGGGGGCCGCCATGGACACTCCGGCGACTGAGTAGGTCTCTAAGTGCGTCGCGTCCATCCTCTCGCGGGCAGGCACTCGCCAATTGCTCAGAACGAAGCCCCGCGCTGCCGAACGGACCGCGCGTCGCCTTCGGGGGCGCCACCGGGCTGCCCGGCGGCTCACGTCTGTCCACTCCGCTCTCTCTGGCACATCCACGAGATCCTGGCTTTCCGCTGCACCGCCAAGCCCTTAATCTGAGTGTGTGAAGAGATCCGTAGCCCGTCAGACCCCCCTCACCGCCCCGCTTCCCTTCGAGGAGAGCCTCGGCTTTCTCGTGCGCGACTTGAACCGTGCCATTCAACGGGCGCTGCAGGAGCGCATTGAGCCGCAAGGCGTGACGTTGGGCGCGTGGTACTTCCTGCGGGTCTTGTGGGAGGAGGACGGTCTAACTCAGCGAGAGCTCGCGAGCCGCGTTGGCATGCGGGAACCGACGGCCGTGATCGCCCTGCGCGGGATGGAGGCAGAGGGCTGGATCAAGCGCGTGCGTGACCGGGAGGATAAGCGCAAGGTGCACCTCTTCCTCACATCGAGGGGCCACGCCCTGCGTGATCGCCTGCTGCCCTCTGCTTATGAAACCAACGAACAAGCGGCGAAGGGCCTGACACGCGACGAGCGGCGCATGCTGATGTCGCTGCTGCGCCGGGCTCGGGCCAATTTCGGTCCATCGGGGCCGGTTGGCGCCTGACGACCTGCGACATCCTGGTCACGGCCGCGTACAAAGATGACTTGCGTGCTGTGCCGGCCTTCCGATGTAGCGCGGCAATCTGGATGCGAGCTGCGCGACAATCAGGATGAGAGGCGTTGGTCGCAGCGGTTCGATGATTGTCGCGGCGCGGCGTTGAGGCAAGCGAGTTCCGCCGCTGGGCGACAATC
>Ga0081539_10001428_pt1 | contig 41014 bp, 33 predicted proteins | sample TabmetS4T2R2_FD_71023 | JGI IMG/M metagenome (GOLD analysis project Ga0081539, IMG submission 71023) | Tabebuia heterophylla rhizosphere microbial communities from the University of Puerto Rico - S4T2R2 | ecosystem: Host-associated > Plants > Roots > Rhizosphere ... | reverse complement strand
GGCAGTGGCGAACGGATGAGCGCCGAAATCGAGGGCGTCGTCTTCATCCCCGACATGAGATTCTACGGCATCATCGGAAGCATGCCGGGCGTCTGGATCGTGACTAAAAGAGCAGACGGGACGCGCAAGACGAGCGGCTTAATTCGCACGACCGGCGACCTCGGCAGAGAACTCGAACGCCTGGTGAATGATCACATCTCCTTATGCGAGAGAGACCACGAGCGGCACGAAAAATGAGCTTCCGAATACCGTAGATAATCCGCCGGAGCACTTTCGTTGAGCACTAAAGATCGACATGAGAGTTGCTTCACTACGCACGCACCTAACCCTTTCGAGTGGCTCATCGAGCACTTCTTGAGCGACGAACGAGAACGATTTATCAGCGCCATAAACTCTCTCAGCCACGCGCCAAATATTTGCAACTTATGCGGAAGCTGAAAATGACCTATTGACCCTCGAATTTTGTAGTAGCGAGCAGGATTGTCGCATAGCGAAAAGTCGGCTCCGCGCGGTCTGTATCATGGGCTGAGAGGCAAGGATGGGCAGGTACGGGCGACCAAAACTGTCGGACGAAGAGCGCCGGACGGCGCTCACCTTGAACGTCAGACTCAACGCCGGCGAGCGCGAGATCGTCGAGCGCAAGGCGCGCGAAGCGGGCGTGACGATGACCGAGTGGGCACGCCTCGCGGCGCTGGAAAAGAGTCCGCCGGCGCGCCGCGTGATCCCGGAAATTAACCGCGAGGCGTGGCTCGAACTCGCGCGCCTGGCGGCCACTCTGAACACCGCGCTGGGACGGTACAGGTCGGGAGAAGGGGACGAGTTGGCGAGCCTGATTGAGCCTCTGCGCGGCGAGTTGGCAGGCTTGAGAAACCGGCTCATCGGCAACGACGGAGGCGACGGAGAATGATCGCGAAGGTGACAAGCGGCGGCGGTTTCCGGGGCGTCTTGGAGTACCTTACGCAGCAGAAAAAGCAGTCTCAGGACAGAACTAAAACCGCCGGGCTTGAGCAGGAAAGAGGGCTTGAGAGTGAGCGTCGAGAGCACGAAATCGACGTTCCCGAAATGAATAAAAGCACACCCGGACGGGGGCAGTTTGATGAGACTTTGGAGATGGAAAAAGCGCTTGAGGGGCGCGACCGGGAGGAGCTTGAACAGACTCTTGAGGAGGGAAAGGGGGAGCGCCACCGGCTCATAGGCGGGAACATGACGGGGCGCACGGCGCGCGAGTTGGCCCGCGAGTTTGAGGTCTTCCGCGAGCGGCGACCGGAGATCGCAAAGCCGGTCCATCACGTCTCTTTGAGCGCCGCACGGGGCGAGCGGTTGACGGTCGAGGAGTGGAACGAGATTGCCGAAAAGTACGTCCAGAGAATGGGCTTTGAGGACAGCCCTTACGTCGTCATCCGGCACGTAGACACCGAGCACGACCACATCCACATCGTCACTTCGCGCGTTGACGCGCGGGGCAAAGTCGTCTCGGATTTTCGGAGCAAGGCACGGGCGGAAGAGTTCGTGCGCGACATCGAGGAGGAGTACGACTTGGTCCGCGTGAAGCGCAGCCGCGACATCGAGCGCGCCGCGCCGAAGCGCGGAGAGTTGGAAAGGTTCGAGCGCACGGGCGATCTCTCGGTCAAGATGAAGCTACAAGGGCACGTCGATTTGGCCCTCAAAGGCGGGACGTCTGCGACCGAGTTTGTCGAGAAGTTGAACCGCGTGGGCGTCGAAGTCGTCCCCTATTTCCACAGCGCCGAGCTGGTCACCGGCGTCAGTTTCCGGCTGGGCAAGCAAGTAATGAAAGGCTCCGATCTGGGGCGCGGCTACTCGTGGCCGGGGCTGCAAAAGCGCGGGCTGGAGTACGACCGCGGGCGGGACTTGGCGGCGCTGCGCGAGGCGCAAATGCGCGCCGTGCGGGAGAAACATGAGTCCCGAATTCAGTCGGCGAAGGCGACAGGACAAGCCAGCGAGTCAGTCAACAAAGAGCATGAGATTGGCCGTCGTGACCGGCTAACTAGAGAGCCAAAGTCTGAGAGTAGGACGCGGGAACTGCTACGGGAACTCGCCCTAGCTGAGTTGGGCAGAGACGGTCGCGGGGCGGTCGAACGTCTTAATGAAATCGCAGGAGTCATGCGCGCGCAGCAGCCCGCCGGGCGCGAAGAGAGAGCGCCGGAGAAGGATCTAATCCAAGAGCAGACCTTAACGCAGACACCGGAGCGTGATCTTGCCAGTACGACGAAAGAGAAGACCCCCGAAAAAGTTTTTGACCTGAGCAGGTAGAAGGGAAGGGGACTCGAAGCGTGAGCAACCAGATGCACCGCGTCGCGGAGTTGGAGGCGCAGGTCGCGGCCCTCACCGCCGAGCGTGACGCGCTCAAGGACGGGCAGATTGAGTTCGACCTGGAAGACCACGCCGAACAGATCTGCGATCAAATCCAGGAGACCGAACGGAGGCTCAGGGAGGACTTCATCGGGAAGTTCGCCGCCAACTTCCTGCTCGCTACCGAAGCCGTCACCAACCGGCTAACCGCCGCCGAAGCGCGCGAGTCACAGCTCGAAGAACGGCAGCAGGCACTGAAGTCAGAACTTGAAAATCACTTCGCCCGAGTTAAAGAAGCCTTGGCCGAAACCTACGAGTGTCAGAAAGAGCTTATCAGGTGGATAAACGAGTACAACGACAAATACCGCACGGGCGTCGAGGCCATCCTCGAAGCTCAGTTGGAGACGGTCAGGAGCTGTAACAGCGCGGCTGCCGCGACTGCCGAGGCCGCCCGTATGTGCTCCTCTTTCGCCGAGGACTACGAGGCGGTAGCCACCACCGCGAAACAGGGCGTGAGCGGCTTTTCTGCGCAAACAAAGAGTGAGCTGAGCGGATATCTGGACGACCTTAAGGACGCGATTGACCGGGCGATCAAACCGGTGCTGCGGCGGGTCGAGTACCTGACCGAGGCGCAGTACAGGCGCAAGGCGTGGCTGCTCGCTTTCGGTCTGATAACGGGACTGGCTTTCTCTTCCATTTTTCTCTGGCTGACACAGCCGCCGCGTGCTGTCGAGCGCGACGCCCAACGGTGGCGCAGCCTCACCAGCGACCTCACGCCAGAGCAGTACGAGCAGGTCACAAAGTTACTCGAAGAAATCGAGCGTCAGCAGCAGACTACTTCGTCACCCTTAGCCCCTGTGCCGCGCTGACGTTCATACAACCCCGCCCGTAATCTCTTCAATATTGCTGTTATAACTTATGTTATAATATCTTCCGATTATATTGGAGGTCAGCTTATGGGTGTTCTGAAATTAACGACCGTCGGCAACTCTGTCGGCGTCATCCTGCCGAAAGAGATTCTGGAGCGGCTGCGCGTGCAGAAGGGCGACAGCCTCTACGTCGTCGAGACCAAGCAGGGGATTGAGCTAACGCCCTACAACCCGGAGTTCGCCGCACAGATGGAGGCAGCCGAGCGGGTGATGCGCGAAGACCGCGATGCGCTCCGAAAGCTCGCCGAGTAGCCCATAATGGCTGAGACTGTTTGGTTACTTGAAGAGGCGGTGCGCGCCATCCACGAGCGGCAGATCGCGGAGCACGGCGGGAGTTCTGGACTGCGCGACGAGGGGCTGTTGCAGTCGGCGCTCGCACGCCCCCAGCACCTCGCCGCTTACGGGGACCCGCCGCCAGACTTGGCGGCGCTGGCGGCCGCATACGCCTTTGGCATCGCGCGCAACCACCCGTTCATTGACGGCAACAAGCGGACGGCGCTCGTCGCGGCGCGCACCTTTCTGCTCGTCAACGGGGCAAATCTTGAAGCCAGCCAAGAGGAGAAGTACCTAACCTTCCTGCGGCTGGCGGGAGGCTCCTTGTCGGAAGAAGAGTTAGCCGACTGGATACGCCAGCGCTTAAAATCTGGCTAGCTCACTTACGGGAGGCTAGAAGTGACCTATGGCTGTGCGGCGCATTACAGCTGACAAGCGCGATCTGATTCGACAGCTAACGGATATTCTCTGCGACTTCCTACCCCTCACCTCGCACGCAAAGAACGCGGTCACCTTCCAGACGATTTTCGCCGAAAGCAAAGTCGACCACCATCTCGACGGCACCGTGAAAAGGAAGGCTTTGCAGAACGCCTGGGAGGAGATTTTCCGCTCCCGCCAGCGACTCCCTTACACACTGATCAGAAAGATCGTCCCCGCGGCAATCGCCTACCGCCGCCACAAAAGAAATCCGCTAAAGCAAACGGAAGTCACGGCGCTTGTGGAATGCCTGGAGCGTCTCGGCATAGACATGAAGCGCGAACTGCTAGGCATAACAATCGACGAGACCCTCCCGGAGATTCAGATCGCGCCCCAAGAGCTGTTCAAGCGCCTAGAGTCTCACCCGCTAGTGCCGGAGATCGCCAGCGAGCCTTTGGAACTGTTTCGCAACGGGCACTTTAACGAGTCAGTCCGCAAGGCGGCGGAGAGGTTTGAGGCCGCCGTCCAGAACAAAACGGCCCTAACCGAGATAGGGCAGAAGCTGATGTCGAAGGTCTTCAACCTCTCCGCCCCGGTGATCGCGCTCAATGACCTGTCCTCAGAGAATAAGAAGGGCGTTCAGGAGGGGTACATGTACCTAACGATGGGGCTGATGCGAGGCATCAGGAACATCTTCAGCCACGGGGACGAGAACCAGCGTTCGCCGGAGGAGTGTTACGAGATGCTGCTATTCATCAACTGGCTATTCAGGCAACTCCCATAAGCCCATCAGCTAAGCGACGCCCTCCAATTCGTTCCACCTTAAGACCCGCCAGTCAAATCTCCCAATCGAAAGTCGCGCCTTCTACCTCCCGCTCCGTGGTGATGTACGGGGCGAATTTTAGGAGGACTGTGTCCGTGTGTTCTTCAATCTCCATTTCCAGAGGACACACAGGACATGATCGAACTCCGCTCAGCCGAGCAACTGAAGAAGGCCACGGAGCGCGCCCGCGCCGGCAACCTCTTCGTCCAGACCACCAGCATTTATCGCCAGTACCGAGTCACTAACCGCGAGACCGGCACCGAGTACGTCGTTAACTTCTTCGTCCGCGACGGCAAGAGGTACGGCCACTGCAACTGCAAGGCGGGCACTTACAACATTGCCTGTAAGCACCTCTCGGCCGCGGCGGGGCTGCACGTGATGATCGCCGCCGCGCGGGCAGACACAGCTACACCGCCCGAGCGGCGGGCGGCGTAAGCCAGATAACACCGCACAGAGAAACGGGCTAGGAGAGCGCGCCAACGCTTTCCTAGCCCTTCGTCCTTCAACCCGAATCAGCACAGACCAGATTGAAAGGAAACTAGAGATGAGCATACCCAAGCTGCAACTCGTCCCGCAACCGAAGCCGCAGGCGGAAGTCGTCCGCCACGCGCCCGACACGCTCGACTTCACGCGCGCGATCATCGTCAACCGCGAGCAGTTAGCAGAAACGCTTAGGGACGCGCGCCACGTCTCCGGCGTCCTGCACAACATCGAGAACTTGGACGATCTCTCTTGGGAAGAGATGACCGACCTTTGCCGCGCGGCCTACAACGCCGCGCGAGCTTTGGCAGTCATGCTTGAAGCGAAGGAGGTAAACGAACAATGAGCGACGTTTACTCCATCGTCACAGAGAGAATGATCGCGCTTTTGGAGGCTGGCACAGCCCCCTGGCGTAAGACCTGGCGCGGGGGCGACAGCCCCCGCAACCTCATCAGCAAGAAGCCGTACAGGGGCGTTAATACGCTTCTGCTTGGCTCTACCTCTTTCACCTCTCCTTACTGGCTAACCTTCAACCAGGTGCAGCAGCTAGGCGGGCGAGTGAAGAAGGGAGCTAAATCAGAGCTTGTCATCTTCTGGAAATTCTTTGAGAGCCGGAAGGAGACGGATGATCCGCAGAGCAGCGAGCAGCCAAGCAAACGACGCCCGCCGCTTCTCAGGTATTACCGCGTTTTCAACGTCGAGCAGACCGAAGGCTTGGAGAAGCACTTGCCGCCGCCAGCGGAGGAACGGCCATTCACGCCGATAGAGGCAGCGGCGCGCATCATCGAAGCCATGCCGCAGCGCCCGCCGATCCACCACGACGAGCCGAGCGCCTACTACGCGCCGGCGCGAGACTATGTAAACCTGCCGTGCCCGGAGACGTTCGACAGGCCAGAGAATTACTACGCGGTCGCCTTCCACGAGCTGACGCACTCGACCGGGCACGAGTCGCGCCTTAACCGTGCGGGCGTAGCTGGCAGCAGGCTCGCCGCGTTCGGCTCCGCCGACTACTCGCGCGAGGAATTGGTAGCCGAAATGGGGAGCGCCTTTCTTTGCGCCGAGGCAGGAATAGAAAGCACGCTCGACAATTCTGCCGCATACTTGAAAGGATGGCTCGGAGCATTGAAAGGAGACGCGTACCTGATCGTGACTGCGGCCAGCGCCGCGCAGCGAGCCGCCGACTTCATACTCGGGAGAAACGACCAAGAGGTAACTGAGCGTGAATGAACAAGCGGTAACACCGGCACCAAATGAGAAGGGCGAGGGGCTTTAACCCCTCGCCCTTCTCATTACACTTTCCACTGTTAAGGGCGCTCCGCACAGTTAACGCTTGGGGTGGGCTATTGTGCAGCCGCCTTCCGCTGCCGCCACTGCTTGGCAAATTCGGTCGCTTTAGCGCCTTTGGGGTGGCAGTGCCGATGCATGAGAGCGCCGTTCTCAATAGTGGTAGGGCCTCCCTTCGTGTGCTCTTCGACGTGATGAATGTCGATTTCGGACCAAATCACGTCGGCCCCGCACATAGCGCATTTCTTCCCGTCACGGTAGTAGATAATCTCGCGCTCCAGAGCGCCAAACAGTCGTTTCGGGTCTTTCAACTGTGGCTTCAGAAACTCAAGCATCTTCGCGCTGAAGAACTCGTGCCGGCGTTGTATAACCTCGCCCCGATCACTGTTGACGCGCGTATGTATGCCGTAGCGCAGCCAGTATTCGCTGGGATTTTGGTCGTGCTGAGTGCGTTTCCCCTTGGCGAACTCCTCACGAAAATGATCGAAGGCGGACGCGAAATTAGACTCCCAGGAGCGGGTGTAGTCGTCGAATAAAGTGTCCGCCAGCAGGACGAGGTGGATGGCCTCATGCCCGAGAATCTTGGGGCGTTTCTTATCGCGCAATAGCTGCGTCACTTTATCGAGAATGTCGGACAGCCGGCGCGCGTCGGGCGACTCCGAATCGAACCCAAGATTCTCATAATAGAAGTCGTCTATGGACGCCGCGTTGATGTCACAAAAAACGCTCGCGCCGTCTTTGCGCCTGGTGAAATAAAGCATGGCAATCTGTGCCGCGAGCTGCCGGAGCTTGCCCCTGTCTTTGACCTTCTTCGCCCCCATGAGGACGTTGAAGAAGTCGTGCCCGGGGTATCGGGCAATGCCCGGCTTCCCGCCGAGGCGCAGCACGAAGTCTGTGAACTGGCCCGGCCAGGCGTCGCGCTTCTCCTGGGAAGTCAGAGGCATCCCAGACTGGAGGCGGACGAACAGGTCGCGCGCCTCGTTCGGGTCGTGTGTTTCGATCCTGACGATGCGGAGAGACGTGACTAGGAATTTTGCCTTCAGCTCGTCGCTAAGTTCCTGAAAGGAACTCCGCCCCCAAGGGCAGGGCTGCCTTTTGATGAAGTCTGGGAATCGCGCCTCGGCCTCGTCTTCGACGGGGTCGAATAACTTGAACGCGCCCTCGTGAAAATCCGAGAGGGCGTTGATGCGCTGTTGCCCGTCTATAACCTCATACCTTTGGCTCACCAGCTTTCCCGCCTCCTGCCGGATGTGGTGCAGGTAAATTAGGGGAATCGGGTAGCCCCGGAGGACCGAATCAACCAGCCTCTTCTTCTGCGCCAGAGTCCAGACCACCCCCCGCTGGTATTCGGGATTCACAACTAACATCTGCTGCGACTTGAGGTCGAGCACATCGCGGACGGTCAGATCATCAGGATCGGTTTTCATCACTATGTTCCTCGATCTTTGTCTCGCTCTTGCCTTCGGCGCGGAAAACGTCGCCCTTCTGTACTCGATTGCGGATAGTCGTCACGATTAGCTCGACCAGTCGCTCCCGACTCTTCCACTTCAGGGCGAGCCGGGAAGAGTCCAAGGCGTACTCGGAGACAACATCCTTTAGCTGGTCGAGCGTCAGCGGCTCAAGTTTGTGCAGGAGCTGCTCCTCGCCCCCGGCGTATTCGCGGTAGGGGTCGATTACCGCGGGCACCCTTTTGTTCCGTGAGCGTCGGCCCGGCTGGCCGTTTCGCTTCTTCTCTGAACCCGGCCCAAGGATGCGCTCGATGCGCTCCCGCAGTTCCGGATTCTTGTCATACTCCCGCAGAAACTCGTCGAAGATCTGTGCCACTATTTTTTTCATACGTAAGCCGCCACCTGCATCTTCTCCAAGATTTCCTTTGTCAGGGCGCGGTATATGTCGTACTGCCCCCGGTAGCCCCACTTCTGCCGCAGCGTGTTCAGTTGTTTGAACTCGGCAGCGCCCCCGATCTCCGTGTTCTCGGGCACCACTGTGCTGAAGAGGGGGGCGTGCTTCTCCTGCCTCAAGACTTTAAGCTGGTCCCTATGCACAGAACTTTGCTCGCGGTACTTTGTCGCGATGACCCCAAGAGGTTCAATCGTATGCCCGATGGTGTCTGAGAAGTCCTTCACTCTCTCAACGATCTGCGGAATGCCGTAGGTCGAGAGGTGGTCGGGGATGGTTGGAATCAAGTAGTAGTCGGAGATGCGTAGCCCGTTCAAGGTCACGAGGCCGAGACTGGGTGGGCAGTCAATGAGGATGAAGTCGTATTCGTCTGCTTCGATAACCGGACGTAAAGCCCGCTTGAGCACCTCAATCGGGCTGGCGGCGTGGAAGCGGCCCCTGTTCATCGTCGCGAGCTCGTCCTGGATGTCAATCAGTTGGAGGCTTGAGGGGATCAGGTCGACACGTTTGGAGTCCTGAACGGCGCCAACCCTTTTCTGCAGGGTCGCGTCGAGGTCAAAATTCTTCTCCCCGTCTAGAGCGTCGCGGAAGAGTTGGGCAATGGTATGCCCTTTCTTGTCCAGTTCGAGCCACTTGCGATCCCCGATAAGCATCATCGTGGCGTTCGTCTGCGGGTCGAGATCGATCACTAGCACTCTCTTCCCGAACTCGGCGTCGAGTAGCTGCGCGACGGCCACCGTGGTCGTCGTTTTTGCTACGCCCCCCTTCAGGTTGATCATAGAAGTTACAGTAGCCATGCGAATCTTTCTCCTCTTGAGCCAGTCAAGCACTTGGTCCCGTCTGAACACGGGGCCGGCAGCAAGGTTTGCTATCGGTTGCGGGAAGTCCGTGAACCGGGTACGCCAGTTAGCGACCGCGGCGCGAGAGACCTTAGCGATTGCCGCGATCTCCTGTATTCCAAGAATGTCTGTTTCGGCCATATCAAGTTTGTGAACGTTCAATACAGGCTGTTAACAACGTTCACAATATAGAATCAAACGTTCACAGTGTCAAGTGGAAAGTTTGATAGCGGGCGGGTCAGGGTGAGGCCCTGGCTCGTCATCCTCGGTAAACTGCTGCACCGCCGCTTCAAGACTGCCATTCTTAAGCGGGTCGAGCCGGTTTGCGTAAGCTTGCGCCCAAGCTAACCAGCGCGCCGCACCGCTCCCCGGGTCCAGCGCACCCTTTTTATCGGTCATGCTTCGCTCACAAGCCTGAAGGTATTCCTTCATCCGTTGACAGTGATGCCAAGTCTCAACGAGTTTGTTGATAGTCGTGCGCCGCTGCTCTTCAATGTAGTAACGCCGCTCCGCCTCTCTCCTCTGGCGGGCTTCCTCCTCCCACCTCAGCCTTCTGGCCCGCAGGGCCTCGGCGGTGACGATGAAGCCGACCATGATGTCGTTAAGCTGCTCCTCCAGCGGCTTGTTCAACTTGTCGGTCCAGCGCTTCTGCCAGTAGTCGGTGTACTCGTCTATCTCGAAAGAGAGCACACCGCTCGGCGTATAAACCCAGCGGTCTCTGATCTCGTGCGACGGCTTGCGCTTCTCCTCAGCGGTCAGCTCGCGGTCGCGTCGGTCGGACTTCTCGAATAGCTTGAACTTGATGCGCTCCTCGCCGACAACCATCTGCGTCGGGTATGGGCTCTGCTTCGAGTTTTCGACCTTGTAGCCCCGCCGCTCCGCCGCTCGGACGAGCGCGTCCATGATGCGCAGGGCGCGGTTGAGAGAGGTCTTTGAGACGTGCAGGTCGAGGTGGCCGTGCAGCCTACCGTACTCGTCGGCCCTCGCCTTCTCCAAGCCCTGCTTCGTCTGGCGGATCAGAGGATGGCAGCCGTGCAGAGTTTCGGCGACGCGGATGCGGTTCTCAGGCATGGTCTCCGCCTCGACGCTCGCGACCACTTCCGGCGGCAGCGGCGCAGGAGCCTCAACTGTAGTCGGGTATATGGTGATCTGGTTTTGGGTCCCGACCTTCGGGGCGGGGAGCGGCGTCCGGGTCACGTTGTAGCCAGACGCGACGCGCTGCCAGTAGCCGGGGAACGGTTTGGGAATGTCCATCTTCTTGCATATCTTCCCCAGCGCCACATCCGAGATACCGAACTCCTTGGCGAGCTTGGTCGCGGGCGTGCTCCAGACCTTTTCGTACAGCTCCTCGCGCGTGAGCTTAATAGTATTGTTCTCCACAAATGCCTCCAGTCACCAGTAAGGGTGAGGGTTCTTATCGGACGCGGCCCAGGCGATCCATCGTGAGCCTGAGGCGTAACTCTTACTGCCGGCGCTTGCCCCCGCGCGCCTTGCGCTTCAGACGAACACGCCATTCGTCCGATTCGAGCGCGACTTCGAGCAGAAGCTCGATGAGTTGCTCCTTGCGACACGACTCAAGATAACTTTGAACGTCTTCGAGCGTTTGCAACTTTGGCCTAGAGCCGCGAAATTCATCGTTAAAGTATTCGTCCCAGTCGTCCTCGTCCTCGCCCGAGGGCGCGGAAACGACCTCCACGAAGGTGAGCGCGACGGCGACACAGTGTTTGCAGAACTCTTCACGCTCGCCCACGGGACACGAGCACCGGAAGTGAAGCCCGGCTCCATCCGGCCACAAAACGACCGTGTAGTCCTCGGTGCCCTCGACGCATGCGGCCAGCTTGCCGGCGTGCGTGACAAGTGAACGCACCGCGCCCTGCTCGTAGTAACCATGCCCGCGCTCGTAGGATTTTACGCCTGCGAGCTCGTGCAATAGTTTTTCGGCGCGCAGGAGTTTTAAAAGCTTCTCATGCATAAGCCTTTCCGCCATGCATCCCTCATGTGTGCAGCTTCAGGCCGAGGTGATCGCACGGCGCATCCGTCAGATCTTGCTCGACCCCGAGATAGTTTTCCGTCGTCTGAATCGATTCGTGGCCGAGCGAGAGTTGTATCTGATCGAGCGCGGCGCCGCCTTTATAAGCGAGCTTGGCGAAGGTCCGGCGCAGGTCATGGGGCGCGACCCCAGTATGCTTCAGCCGCTCCGCGTAGCCAGCTACGACGTTACGGATCGCCTGCGGGGTTATCCCGTCGCCGACGACACGATCCCCCTTGTTAACTGCACGGAACACTAAACCAGCGCCGATGTCGGCTATGCCACTCCACTCGTCAATTGCCGCCTTGGTCCAATTCGGCATCGGCACGGAGCGCACCTTGTCGCGCTTGCCTATAAGATCTACCAACACCCAGCGCCCGTCGCGCTGCTGTATGTGGTCGAAAGTTAGAGCCGCAGCCTCCGCGCGCCTGAGTCCGCAGCCGATCAGCACCGCGAGCAGCGCACGGTCGCGCAGCCCCTTGAGCGTGCGCGTGTCGGGCGCGCCCAGCCAGCTCTGAGCCTGCTCTCGCGTTAGCCAGTTGCCGGTGCGCCGGCCTTCCTGCCGCGCGCCTTTGACGGCGCGGATGCCGTTGGCTATCACCGGGTCGAGCGCCCCGTTGTCCGCGGCCTCCGCCGCGAGCTTACGGATGGCCGAGAGGCGCTGGTTTACGCTGGAGGAAGAGGCACCCGCTGCGCGCAGAGTTTGCGCGTACTGCTGGATGAGCGCCTTGTTGAGCGCGGGGCGGCCTTGCGCGGCGTGCCAGAGGAAAAAATCGGTCAGCGCCCGTTCGTAAGCCCTCCTGCTGTGCTCGCTCGGCAGCCCGTCAAGCACCATCCGAATCGCCGCTGTCTCCGCCGCAGTAAGCTTGCTTCTCACTAAAGACTGGCTCATCGTCACTCCTCGAACCTTTAACGCGCGCCCAAAGTCTAGAATAAAAGGGGACTAAGAGATACAATCAGGCCGGTATGACTCAAGCCACCGCCTACGAACACATCGTCACGGACGAAGCTGGCGTCCCACTCATCGCGGGCACGACTACGAAGGTCGTCGAACTCGTGTTGGACGTGCTCGCCTACGGCTGGAGTCCCGACGAGATTCAGTTCCAGCACCCGCACCTCACGCTCGGACAGATTCACTCGGCGCTCGCCTACTACTGGGACCACAAGGAAGACCTCGACCGCGACATCGAGCGCCGCATGGAGCGCGTCGAGGGGATTCGCCGCGAGGTAGGCCCCTCCCAGCTCGCAGAACGGCTCAGGGCCAAGGGGCTGCTCCGGTAGTGCCGCTCGCCCTCTACATGGACGTGCACGTGCCACGCGCGATCGCGAACGGACTCAGACGGCGCGGCGTGGAAGTGATTACGGCACAGGAGGACGGATCTGCCGAGCTGGACGACCCGCCGCTCCTCGACCGCGCGACCGAACTTAACCGCCCGCTCTACACCCAGGACGACGACCTGCTCACCGAGGCGCGCCGCCGTCAGACGGCGGGCGAGTTATTCTCCGGCGTGATTTACTCGCACCAGCTACGCAGCCCCATAGGCAGATGCGTTGACGACCTCGAACTTATCGCCAAGACGTTCCAGCCTGACGATCTCATAAACCGCGTCGAGTTCATCCCGTTCTAAAGTCGGCTACAAGGGGAAATCTTCCCTCTTCAAATAGCTTTCCATAAGCGTGATTATCATAAGCTATTTTACGAGTCATTTGAAATCCTATAAGCACATTCAGAACTTCATGGATTGTTTTCTGTAGTCCGATTTAATAAAAGCGTGTGCGGCAGTCGCCGCAGCCAGAACCGCTGTCGTTCTCCAAATATCAGAGTCTGGTTTATGAGGGTCACCAAAGTCGGATATACCACGAAAAACGAGCCAAGGTATGGCATACTCATCGCAGATGCTCGCGAAGCCGCTGCCTTCCATCTCTGCCGCGCGGACCCGGTCGTGATACTCGGCCTGCATTCCTGGCAGGCTTCCGTCAGCTAACAGCTTTTCGCCGGCGAGTATTACGCCGCGATGGTATTCCGGCTTCCAATCATCCGCTACTTCCGGTACTGAGTCTGAGTCAGCCTCTTTTAGCACCTCGAACTTTGCTTTAAAGTCCTCGTACCATCCTTTAAATTTCGGCTCAAAATAATTCATATCCCGCTCTATTACTTTGTTCAACGGGTATGGGACGGGACGTTTTTTTAAACCATCGGGTTCAGCTCGCGCTCCTTCATAATCTAAGACAAGCTCGGCGGCCACGATATCCCCTAATTTAACCTTGGTTTTAAGCCCCGCCGCTATTCCGACTAGTACGCATAATCCAACGTCGTATGTTTGAAAGACCCTGCTGCAAGCGACAGCGCATTCAACGTTACGCGCCTTGCCTATCATCGAGATCACTACGTTCAAGTCTTCGCGGGAAGCATTGTTCTGTGTCACTGTCTCCCAAAATCGGAGTCCGTTCCCCCGCCGATCCTCATTCTTAGTGAGGTCAACTCCGAAAGCGACCTTAGCCGCGCGCAATTCCTCAGGGATGATTGTGATGATAGCAATGTCAGCGCGGGGTCTGGGTTTCATCTCTTCCGTCTTGAAGTCTTTCATAAGGTCACTAACCTCCGGCGGTGCGAAGGAAGTAATAATGTCAAGTGCCAATTGGGTGCTGACGTTCGGGCGGATTTGTTTAGCTTTAGTAAGAAAGTCCTGGAGGAGCAGCACCCGCTCGTGATGTTCCTTCCTACTGGCGATGAGTTTCGCCAGGGCGCTACAACTTACCTCGAAGTCCTCATGGACGCGTTGACCTCTGCTCATCAGCCTGCCCTCGCCACGTTGTCAACCGAGCGATACGCTTGGAACTCATATAAGGAGAACGATGGTACACCGCCCTGCTTGGAATGCAGAGGGTCGAAATCTACGAGCGAAAAATAACAGAGCGGATCTTTGCCAAAGTGCTGCAAAAGTGTAGTTAATGAAGAGCGGGTTGTTCCAGAGACGTTAAACTCGTCCATAACAATAATGTCTTCAGTAGAAATAGTGGATAGCTGTACGTACCACTGTGGTTGCGATGTATCCCATTCATTTATGTGTTCACGGAGCGCCTCCGCCCCTTGCTGGGCAATGCTAATCACCTCGCGGGGGACATGCACAACCGTTACCTTGAGAACAAGATTTAGATAGTTGGTAAAAACAACTGACCCTCTTTCGTCAGGGCAAACAACTAGTGGGTCCGCGGGAAAGCCACCCGGTAGCTCTTCAAGCCTATGCCGCACCTTACTCATAAGCCAGGCCCCGTGCTCTTCAATCAAGTTGGGGTAATCCGGCACCATAGGTATAGCTGCCCGATGTGGTGGCACATCATCTTCGGCTTTCCAGCCAGCCGAGTCTGACATATCCCACATATCATACGTGGTTAACATCGTGAACTCGTCGCTATCATAATCCGAAGCTGGGATGCCAAAGTCGCACATTGGACAAATGCCTTTGGCATATTCCCTCTGCTCCACCTTGAGTACATATTCGATGACGATTGTCTCGCCGTTGATCCGTAAATGACGCTGCCTCCGCTCATCGTTAGTCGACCGGGTCGATAAGATCGAGAACACTGTGGGCTTGATTGGTGTTGGTAGTTTGGAAAGCTCTTCTAAGGCTTTTTGTAATGTCTGGCCGCTGTCTACCATCGGTACTACCAGTAGCGCCAAGGTATTACCCTCTAAGTCTTCCTGCCGAAATGAATCCGATGTAATTTCTTCTATGCTGTAAAACTTCAAGTTCATACCCAGTGCCACAGCTACGACGGTATCCTCAAGCCAGTGTGCTGCTGGGCTGTAATAAAGTAGAAGCGGCTTGGCGTTCTGGCTGAACTCTTCAGTATCTATGCGTTTGCGTAGCAATTCCGCGAGTTCGGGCACGCAAAGGGAGCCATCATAAGCATAACGAGTACACCCACTGTTAAGCGTTCCCGGCCCGCTCCGCTTAAAATGGCCGAGACGCTTGATTAGCTTTACCTGCACCCTATCCCGGGGGTCATCCCGAACACTTGCCAGGCTAAGCCGGTATTGAGCTGGGAACGGTGCAGCAGTATTAACTGTGGGTGGAAAAACTCCACCGCCGTCGCTGATGACAATTACCTGGTTGCTATCAAAGTATTGCTGGAGTATCTGTCGTAGAGGATCAACATCGGGTGGCAAGATTGGTAGTAGGAGAACAAATGTAGGTGCTTTAGAGTCGATAGGACCAAGCGGGTTGGCAATCGAATATTGAATTGCTTGGGCTATATTAAGCAACACGCCGCCCCTATCGATTGCCTGGTCGACGTTATTCGTCAGATCAACGACTACAACATCAGGCCGCTTTTCCCACCCCTGCACATACTCAACAAATCGTTGGTATATCCTGTACGGCTGTTTGAGTATGAGGGTGTTGTCGAAGGGAATGGTTGATGGGGTGACTGCGTCTATAAATCTGCACTCATCACCCGTAACTGACTGGGCAACGTACTGGTAGAAGTTGATGAGGTCCGGCGAGACAGGTATCGAAGTGGGGCTACCCAGCCGGAAAGCCATTACGTTGAAAAGTTTCATCCTGGAGTATGTTGATCACGCAAGGGTAATCGGATCGTGAGCATATTTCCCAGAAAGCTTGGAGTATTTTCACCGAATCTCCGGATTTTGACGTGGTAATGAGAAGTGTCACCTCTCTGCCGTTGCCAATTGGATGTCGCCTTTATATTCATGAAGAACTCTTTAGTACGAAAAGCTATAGTCCCGCCGAAAATGTCTACTACGCAATTTGTTAGCACATACAATCCCATGCCAGGCAGGCTCAAGTTCTTTTCATCCTCTGCCAGCTGCGCCGGCGGAATATGGTTAACGCCAACCACGTCCCTGGTGATGCCTGGGAACGTAGCCGCCAGTAGCAATATTTCTTCGTTGGTCCTCTCGTCCGGCAGATAATTCGAAGGGATCGGTTGTGGCTCTCCTTTGACGCCCTCGGAAGTTTCCTCTGTCACGAGATAATTTTTATAGAGTTCCGGTACATCCGCTGAACGCACATTCAGCCCGCTGTCAATAGCCTGCCTTAACGTAGCAATGATGCTCTCACCATCATCCCAAAAGACCATAGTGAAATACTTCGGCCCAGTGGGTTTGTGTTCTTGGTCATAACGGATATCGAACCGAGATACCGTCTGAATTATGTTTGCGCTCGGGTGTCTGAGCGCATTGGTCATTGACTCAAAGATGACCCTATTGGCAAAGTAACCTTCCGGCCCCTTCAGATGTTTCTTTAGAACTGCTTTAACTAGTTCAGCCTCCCAGCGCTTCGTTTCATCCACCACTAAGCGCGCGTGAGAAGTGTTTCTGTTAAGGGGAAACGTCGTGATAGCGAAAAACCTGTTGGACAGCAGACGGTCTACCTGCCTGTCTAAGACCCAGCCGTTGTAACGTATCTCAGACGCATCCTGTCGCTCACCGAAGTATTGCATATCATCTTCGTGAACGAACTTGTGGAATGGAATTCCGGTCGCCTGCCTGACGGCGCGCGGGAACTCCCAAACCCGTAGAAAGTCCCGGACTGATTCAGAAGCGGGGATACGCAGATAGGTGTAAAGGCCCCTGTTCAGGCGGCCTTTTATGAATGCAATAAAATAAATGAGCGAAGGAACTTCGATATACTCGCAGGCCGATAAGTCAAGCTCGAGGAATTTTGGCTCCTCCGCGAATTGTTCGAAGAACCGTTCTACGGCGGACTCAACGCTCCCTATCGTGCCATCAGCAGGCACTCTTAGTTGATCCACCACGGCAGCGCCCTCTAGGCGTGCTAACGAATTGACATTCATCGATTTCCTTTACCAAATCTGCCCCACAGGGCCACTTCCGATAGAAATACCGCCCTTGTACCCCGAGGCAACATTCCCGATTAGCAGGAAATGTCGTAGGGTAACGCCGCCTCTGAATTAGAGTCAAGGCGGTGAGCTTATAGATTGAACAGCTTTTGGGCTATGTCGTCTGCGCGTCCGTTGAGGGCGTTACATCTCGGGCAAGCGTAACTCGCCCCTGAATCATCGAAACCAATTCGCCTATAGTTGCCTCTGCTTTCGCCACTTCTGCCTCCTTTAGTGTCAGTCAATTTTCTGTGTGACCGCGCGAATGTTAACGCACTGTCCCATAATTTCACCTTGCCACAAGAGATGCTCATGCGACTCATAACGGAGTTTCTTCCAAAGGCTGCCGCGTTCGTAAGCCTCAAGATCACCCGGCAGCAGGTCGAAGACCGTCCGCGCGGCGATGATGACCACTTTGCGCCGCGGGCGTGAGACGGCGACGGTGAAGCGGCGCGGCTCCAACAGAAAATCCGTCTCGACGGCCGCGAACGCCGGGTCGGAAGCGGTCGCCGAGACAATGATGAGGTCGCGCTCGCCGCCTTGAAAGCGCTCGACCGTATCGACCGCCTCGGCGAAGTCCGGCAGCCGCTCACGCAGGAGGAATTTTTGCGCCCGGTGTGGGACGACAATGCCGACGCCTTCCTTCACTTCGAGTTCGAGCTGCGCTGCAGCCGCCCGCACAAGCTCCTCGATTAGAAGTGCTTCGTATTCATTCGCCTGTTGGGAGGCCCCTTCGCCATGCTCGATACGGATGATGGGGTAATCAGGGTCCAGCGCCGCGCGGACCCACGCCGGGATGTCGGCAGAGGCCGTGAGCGTGGGGAGTCTCCGTCGGTTGCGCGAATGAAAGTTGATGCCGTCGTGGACGTAAACGTGGCGCTGTAAGAAGGCGGCGACTTCCGAGGGTACGCGGAAGGACTCGTCTAGCGCGGTTGCTGCGAACCCGGACTCGCGCAGAGCGTCGAAGATGGAAAGGTGCGGGCGCGCCCGCCGTAGATCGCGTCGCGCTTCCTCGTCCCAGGCGTGAGCGAGGATGGGCGGCATCTGCCGGTGATCGCCGATGGCGATGAACTGTCCGTCCTCGCGGAGGAAGGCGGAGGCCAAAAGCGCCTCGGCCTGTCCCATCTGTGAGGCTTCGTCAACGATGACCAGATCGAAATGCTTGGTCGCCCAGTCTAATGCCCGTCCCCGCGACGTGGCTTCTTTGACAAGGCTGTAGAGTCCGCCTGGCGTGCCGCCGATAACTAGCAGTGGCGCTTGACTCAAGCGTTCCCACTGCTCGCGCGGGCGCATCCGGGCCGTCCCCTTCGCTAGCAGAGGCTCGACGCCGGCGGGTAGCAACTCACCTTCGTCATTACAGACCTTGTACACCCTAAGCCCCGTGAGCGGCGCCAAGAGGCCGGCGTCGGAGTCGTCGTTTTCCGCCGGTCTTGTGCCGCGGGCGGGCGCGTACTTCGCCAGCAGCTCGTCGGCCCGCTTGCGTATGCTCTCGAGCGCGATTTTGACGGCCGCGTGAGTTTTTGCGGAGACGGCGACCCGAAATGGGCGAGCGGGCGTCGCGAGTGCTAGGGCGCGCGCTAGCGTCGCAATGCCGAGCGTGTGGCTCTTACCCGTACCCGGCGGGCCTTGCAGGACCAGAACGCGGTCCTTGATGAAGGACGCGACCACGCCGCGTTGTGCGTCCGTCAGTCCGTGCGGCTGTTGCGCCTCATGGGCGATGCTGGCGAAACGCTCGGCGGTGCGCAGGCGCGTGGGGCGGATCACGCGTGGCTGTTTGCCGAGTTCTGGATTGTCGAGCCAAGTGTAAAGAGTGTTTGTTACGGCGTTCTGACAGGCGGCAAGTAGCTTATCGGCGTTAAGGTCATCGGCCATCTCGTCCAGCGTGTAGAGCTGATCTTGCTCCGGCTCAAGTAGCCGATGACCGAAACGAAAAGCGGAATTGCCGGCCTTAGCCATCGGTTTAAGCGTGAGTGTGAGTCGGTCACGATCAATCGTTTCGATGACCGCGAGCGTGCCGTGCACCAGTCGCTTGCCGGTGATGAACGCGCCCGTCTCCTCGTCACGCAGAGGGTTGAGCGTGACCCAGTCCCCTTCTCTCATGCGTAGGCCGCCGGCGTCGGGCAGAGCGTTACCTTCCACGTCCGCGAAAACAAATTCTGCGCGGCGCGCATCCTTGTCGAAGACTACGCAGCGCAGCACCGCAGTTCTTCCCGTCTGCTGACGCAGATCGGGCGGTAGCGCCAGGTGTTGCAGGCGCTCCTGCAGCGCGGCGTAGTGCTCCAGCCTGAGGAAGTCCTCGAGGACGCGGCTGAGCGGCACGGCATCCGGATCGACTTCCGTCTGGTCGAGCCGCCCGGTGTCGAGCGGGATTTTCTCAACCTGTCTGTTCTTGAAACTGAACTGCTCTTCGATATGGCGCAGGGCGTCGAGACGCGCCGAGATGAGTGAGCGCAGATGTTCGAGGGTCGTGCCCAGGAAACGCCGCACCTGTGCCCGCGCCTCCTCCCTCATGGTCTCGGCCTCACTCAAACGCCCCCACGCGGCGTAGGCGTATTCGAGCGGTATCTCCGTGCCGAAGCGTGCCGCCGACTCGACCCACTCCAAGGCGGCGCTCTTGTACTCGCCTTTCTTCGGCACCCGATAAGTTTTCGTCCGTTCGTCGCGCAGGAAGGCGCGGCGGTTGTCGAAGATGCTCGTGCGAAACTGTTCGCGCAGATTCTGCTGTTTCCAATCAAATCCGAGGGCCTGCGCGACCTCGTAGAGGTTCGGGCAGATCGCCCCCAAGTTCAGCCGCGAGGCGACCTCGTCTCCGAGGAACGAGATCATGCTCTGCGTGAGGGCCGGGGTCGAGGTCAACAGGTCGTAGAAGGCCGGGATCGCGCACAGGGCGTCGAAGTGGCGTTCGAGCGCCGTCAATAGTGCGCCCGACGAGCGGCGGTCAAAGACATAGACGTGCAGCGGCGCGAGCGCGTCGCCCGTCGCGTTGATCGCCGGCAGAACCTGTTGCAGCCAGCGAATCAACAACCCGCGCTCGGCCTCTGTGTCAGGCACGTCCTCGGTGATTTCGATCACCCTGCGCGTGCCGGCGGGCCCCGCGACGAGCGCGGCGAGCGAATAGAGGCGATCCTCGACGTGGTCGCGCCCGGCGTCGACGAAGACCTTGACGAGCGACGGATAGAGATTCGTGTCGGGCAGCGTCCCCCAGTCAGAGCCGTAGAGAGTGCGACGATAGGTAAAAGATTTATCCCGACGGTTCAGCGCAGCGTGGGCGCGCTGCGCGATGAGACCCAGCGCGCTGCCCAAAGCCCAATGCTCTGTCAACGTTGCGACATCAGCGGCGCGATCCTGCGCGAATTCGACACGGCGGCCGTCGTAACGGATGAGCGCGGCGATGTCACGTGCCGTCTTAATGCCGTGCGTCTGTAGGGCCTGTTTCTGCGTAGCGGTGAGAGTGGGTATGAGCGAGAGGTCTTCGCATTCGGCGGCGTGGACGAAGCAGACGGTGTTGTAAGGGCAGCCGTCACAGTGGTGACCGAGATGCGCCCTCATCTCCTCAAAATTCGCACGCGTTACGCGCCTCACGTCAGACTCCGGCGCGACGATTAGCGCATTTATCTCGTCTATGAACAGTGGGAGATCGAATGTAGGCCACTCGCCGGCTTTCATCTCGGTGCCGCGCGCCGCGATTGCGCCTTCGATACCGGCGAAGTCAAAGCCCCTTTCGCGTAATACTTCACCGAGCAGCACTGCGTAGAAGGCGACCTGCAAACGATAGCCGACCGTCTCGCGCGCGCTCGCCTTGATGTCAACGACGGTGAATTGAAAAGCGCCCTGCTCGTCGCGCACGGCCTCGACCAGGTCCGGGCGACCCTCGCAGCGCCAATCACCTATCTCACCGATGAGCGTCGGCTGGTAGTAGATGACGCGCCCGACTTCTTGCTCTCGCAGAAGGGAGAAGAACTCTTCCGTCGGCTTGTTCGTCAGATCAACCACCCGCTCGCCCGCCGCGCGCAGCTCATCAACCTTCGCCTGCTCGAAACTCGTGCCCTCGGCGAAGAGCGTGGGCGGCAGCGACTCAAAGCCGACCTCGTAGCGCGCCGCGAGGTCCTTTGCCGCCGAGGGGAAGAGGGCGAAATGGAGGAAGCGTTCGCAGCGGTTGCGCGTTATGTACTGCGCGACTCGCTGCGCGGTCAGACTTCGTTCGGGCCGGCGGACGGTCTCATCGCCGGCAGATGTGTCCGCTGAAGTGGTGAGGCGTTCTGACATGGCTCTTCATTTTCGCGGCGGCACGACCGTCAGCATCACGGTTTCGGTTTCGCGCACGGCCGCTCCCAGGAGGTCGCGTGCTTCTTTACGCTCTTCATCGGCGCTGCTAAGGAATTCCTTTATCTCATCCTCATGCGGATTAAAGCTAAGTTTGCGCTCGAAAAGGCGCGCGAACTCCTCGGGCGCGAGCATGTCTGCCAGTCGCTCGACAGCCGTGTCCTCGCACTTAAGTTTGGTTCGGTAACTGCACCTGACGGCCTCGTCGCCGGCGCGCAAGGTCACAGCACCGCCCGCGCGCGGCATCCCTTCGGCGGCTTTTTTCAGGCGCTCTTTAAGAGCCTCCATTTGTCCCTTTATGCGCTTCTCCTCCGCATGTAGGGCGACATATTCCGCGACGAGGGCGTCGAGCGGTTCATTAACTTCTTCCGTCTGGGCTGCGCCGGCAGGTTTCGAGAAGCATTCCGCACATAGGCTTAATTTGTCGCGGGTGCGGGCCTCATCCTGCGGAAACACTCCGCCGCAGGTTTCACAGGCAATGTAATAAGCCGCGACACAATCATTACAGAGGTAGATCGACGCACCGCCCGCGCCGCGCGCCGTAACGTATGAAGAGGTGCGCTGCTCACATTCGCCGCACAGAATTTCACTCTCCTCTGTTACTCGGATGTAATCGGGAGCCCGCATTGTCAAGCCTCCGTCCCAAGCCTTAATTGTTGATCAAATGTTGGCGGATGCGATGGTACTTGCGCAGCCGCTCCACGTCTTTGTCCGTCACCTCTGACAGGCGTGTGATATTCAGATTGTCTTCTATGTCAACGAGCTTAACCCGACGCGCGATGGGATTGCTTTTGGCCCGTTCGATAAATTCATCATAGTTCTCTTCGGCGCGGCGCGTCAGACAATCCACCGCTTCAACCACCTCTCTTGAGAAGCCCATTGCACGCAGGTCATCCAGCGTCCAGGGCGTGTCCTCGACGATGTCGTGAAGGACGGCGACGATCCTTTCCGTCTCCGCATCCAGCCGCTGCATCATCCGAAGTGGGTGCAGGATATAAGGCGCACCCGCTTTATCGGTTTGGTTGACGTGCGCCTCGGAGGCCAGCGCGATGGCTTCGGCGAGGCCGGCGTGTTTCGCAGTCATTATTCCCAAGTCGCCGGAAGATTCGGAGGCAGGTTTAGTGGCGACGACCGTCGTCTCGTGGTCGGCTTGGAACTGGTCGCGTAAGTGCTTTAGCGGCTGCCATATTTTGAGCAGCTCTTGGCAGTAGAAGACGCAGTTGAAAACGCTGCCGCCGGTTGAGCTGCGGTGAGGCTCGAAATGCTTGGTGATCAAAGTGTAAGCCTGGTTGACGCTCGCCGGCAGCCCGTCTTGTTCGGTGACCGAAGCGAGCGCGGGGACGTCGCACGGGCACGGCAACAACTGCGCTTCTTTCGTGCCGCGCAGGCGCAATTTCAGATCTTTCGTAAGAAAGATTTCGACGGCGCTGGCCCCGATGAACTTCTCTCCCGCCACCAGCCATTCTCTCAAATTCTTCGGGACGCTATGGTTACTAATACGCGCCAGTAGCCGCGTGCCTTGCGGCAGGAAGAGGGCCTCACGCTCCGCGTTGTACTGCTCAATACGGGCCTTGTCGCCGACGGAGTAGTCGTTAACTATCAGGTCGCCGATTGTCCCTTCGCGCAGTTCGGTGATGGGTTTTCCGTCGTAGAAGTGGACGAGCTTCCCGCCGGCGACCTTGAACGGGATGCGCGTCCTTTTCTCGAATGAATCGTATCTCATATCCGCAGCCTCTACGGGGTATCAACTGTCTGATCTATTGCCGCCCATTCTCATTCCCCCTTGTATGTCTCCCTCAGCTTAATCCCATGGCTAATATCGCGGCCTTCGTCGGAGAGTCGTAGAACTGCCACTGAATCGCCGTCAAGATAGCGTCCGGGACTTCCGGCAGGTCGCGTTTGTTCTCGCTCGGGATGAGAATCCGTTTCGCCCCAGACTCGACGGCGAACTGCATCCTCTCTGGCAACGAGTTGACTTTTAGCAGCAGCCCTTGGACGCTCATTTCTCCCAAGACGACAGTTCGCTCAAGCACAGGCTTGCCGAGGATCGCGGAAGCTATCGCGACGAAGAATGCGACCGCTGTTTCCGCCCCCTCCTTCGCCTGATTCAGGTTGATAGCCTGTATGTTGAAATCGTAGGCGTTCAGGTCGTGATCGATGCCTATGTTCTTGAGGTTCGCTTTCAGGTAAGCGTCGGCGGTCTTGATCGCCTGCTTCATCGTCGAAGAGATGTTTCCGAGCGGGATGATTCGCCCCGAGCCGCGATTCATCTGGGCCTGTATTAAGAATAAGGCGAGGCGGTGGTCGGTCGTGTCCGCGCCGATTGTATAGACGCTGCCTGGAGTCGCCGCGCCCTCGGCGATCAGAGTGCCGCCGCCGATCTCAGGGACAGTGACGAAAGACTCCTGGCCCGAAGCTTTGTCAACAAACGAGAAGCTTGTGTCCCAGTATTCGAGTCCGCCCATGCGTTTGAGCTGCTCCTTCACACGCCGCCGCATTTCCATCGCGTATTCAAGATACTCCCGCAGTTCTTCGGGCGAGACTTCCCCGTCCGGGTGAAGTAGCTTCACCAACCCCGACACAGTTTTCCGAACAGCCTTCTGGTCACGCCCGCCCAGGTGCGACCCGAACTGGTAGTACCGCTCTGGATAATCACCGTAGCTCTGCTTGCGCAGCTCGCGGAAGATTTCAGCCAGGTAGTCGGTCACCAAGCCGAAATGGTCCGTGTACGTCTCGTCGCGAGTCTTCTGAAACTCCCAGCCGGGGATGTAGGCGTGAATGCGGTCGTAGAAGGCCGTGTCCATCTCCTTCGGCATCGGGTAGAAGAGGTTCGAGGTCTTGACGATGGTCTCGATGTCGCCGTCAATGTTGCCGACGAAGACGATGGAGCCTTCAGCCGTGATAACGTCGTGGCCGCGGCTGAATGCCCCGTCCTCCATGTAGCCCTTCATGATGTTGATGCCATTCTTGTCGGGGAAACGGATGCCGGCAGCCTCGTCGAAGGCGACTACGTCCCAGAGCGCCACCAGGCCGCGCTGCCCCGTGCTCAGGTTGACGAACATCTGCGCGACGGTCGTCTGCCCGCCCGAAATGAGGTGGCAGTAGGGGCTCATTTGCTGGTAAACGAAGCTCTTGCCGGTGCCGCGCGGCCCCAGTTCGACGGTGTTGAAGTTCTTCTCGACGAACGGGACGAGGCGCAGGATGTAGTGCATCTTGCGCCGGTGCGTGAAGTAAGGGTGACTCGGCTCGTAGCCGAGTGAACGCATTAGCAGGTCGAGCCACTGGTCGCGCGTGAAGCGTTTGCGCGCCGCTATGAAGCCTTCGATGTTGCGGTTCGAGAGCTGGATCGGGCGAATCGACTCGACGACGAACGGGCGGTTGACGGCCTTGAAGACGTAGGTGTCGTCGTAGCGCAGCTTGATCTCCGCCCAGATGCCTCCCATCAGCAGGCGGTCGTGCTGCCGCACCAGGCTCTCGTCTATGTTGATGTAATCGAGATTCAGGTTGGAGAGCTGCGCCCAGTATTTGTCGTGAGTCTCGACGAGGCGGGCGGATATTTTGTCAATGACTTCGTAGCTCGAATGCTGTTTGATGGCGGACTTGACCGCCTCACGCTCGTCCGGCTTGACGTACTTCGACGCCAGCGTCTCCCGCACAAACTCAAGCCCTTCGTTGATGGCCTCCTCGTCGGTGGACGCGCAGTATTTGCCGAGCAGGAACTCGATGACGAAGGCGGGCACACCGAAGGCGGAGCGCATCCGGCGCATCAGGTCTTTACGCACGACCAGACCCGGGAAAACCTCATTCGCCAGAGCATCCAGCTCGTCGAGTACAAGCGTCTTTTGCATCATCACACAACTCGCAATCTACATGTCGCGCGCGACGGTCAGCTTCATTCCAGGCGGCGATAGTAATTCATCAGTGTCTGCGTCCTTAACGATGAAATCAAGGAGTGCACCTTTGGTGAATGATAGTTCGGTACGGAAAAACAAGGTCACTCGCTTCTCGGCGTCCTGCGGCTCAAGGCGCACCTCTTTCGGCTGAGAGTCTGGCAGCAGCGACTCGCCCCCGCGCTGCACGTCGAGCAGGAGCGTGCGTCCCTGCTCCTGGCTGAAGTCAAAACCCATCTGCGGCACGGCCCTATCTAGCGCACCACTCTCCGGCAGTGCCGAGCGCGGGCGCAGGACGACCTTGAGCGAGGCTTGAAGCAACTCAAAGGTCGGCAGCGTCACATCAACCCCGATCCGGCGCACCTGCGGAGCGACGCTTGAGACGAGGTGCGGAGTTATTAATTCTTGCAGGGTCGCTCCCCCGTGCGAGAACGATTTTTCCGCCTTGAAGAAGGCCATGCCGGGCGGCACGGCGACCCGCAAGCGCTCGTCCCAATGAAAGGGGAAGGTTGCTACAGGTATGTCCGCCTCTGCGGGCACAAACGCGAAGCGCTCTTTGAGGTAGCGGCACCACTCCTTTTTGCACTCGACTTCCGGCGGCAACTTCTCTTCGTCGATGAGAATGAAGCCGTGATCGGTGACGACGTGGACCGTTGGGTAGCCCCACGCGTGGAGCTTACGAATAACGCGGGCGAGGCGCTCGACTTCCCGGTCGAGGTGCCGAATCAGGTTGTTGGCGTTGCCGTGCCCGATGGAATCCACCTCTTCGTGTCCGAAGACGACGAGCAGTTCGCCGAGCCCTTCGAGAAGAGTTGATGCGTCTTCAATCTCGCTAATGTCACGGCAGTCCGCCCCTGCGCCCGACAGCAAAGCCAGCCGGTTACTCCGAGCGGCTAAATCTTTGCCCTTGTGTCTGAGATGGAGTTGCGCGCCCTGGACTTCCAGCGCCACCGGCTCGTGATCGTCGAGCGGCAGCAGCGCCGTCATGCCGACGGGCGTGACGGTGGGCAGGGCTGCGCGCAGCGGTTCGACCGACACCTCCCCGCCGGGGATTAAATCCTTTATCGCGTGGGCGCAGTCGAGTCGGAGCGCGTCAACGATGATGACGGCGCGTTTCCCGCGCGCGTGCCAGACCTTCTGCCGCAGCCGCTCGGTGACGAACTCAACACCGCCGATCTCCGGTGCGGCCTGCTGCCGGTAGGCGTCGAAGAAACGGGAGTTCAAGGTAACGGCGTAGGCCGCGTAGTGGCGATCTGCTACGCGGGCGGCGGTTGGAAGCGACTGATTCATCGCATCGAAACGGATGCCGAGGTGCTCGCGCTCGATGCGCGGCGCAAGCTCGGTGTACAGGGCTGCCAGCGACGAGACGCCGCCGGTGTTCTTGGCTCTGCGCAACCCGTCCTCACATTCCCGGATGAAATTGCCGAGCCGCGCGAGCAGCCACCACGCGCCCGTGTCGGTGTGGCTCGCCTTGGCGAACTCCGCTTCCTTCGAGATGCGCTCCCCGTGCGCGCCGAAGAAAGCTATGGTCTCCGACGTTTTGCCGGCGGCGGCTTCGAACTCCGCGAGCGTGTGTTCCCAGCGGAGGCGGACGAGGTGCGGCAGGCCGAAGCTGAGTCCTTCGCGGTTCGCTGCCCAGCGGCTCAGGTCAACGTCTCCTTCAACCTCTGTGACCCAGCGATCCCAGGCCGGTCGGCTCTCGGCGTCGCGCAGCCAGCGGCGCAGGAATTGGGTGTGGTGCTCGCGCACCGGCAGCGACGGCAGGCGGTCGCTGAACGGGAAATCCGGTGGCTCTCCATAGCCCGTGTATGTCTCGGTCAGGGCGAGCACGGCGACGAACTCGGCGACCCAGCGGCGGGGCTCGCGCGCGTTCGTCTCGAAGCCGAAACGCTCGCGCACGACCTCAGTAAATTCTTTCAGCAGCCCGTTGTCTTTGAGCCTCTTCCAGGTCGCGTCTGGCGCGATGGCGAGGTCGAGCACGGTCTGCTCGACATCCCCGACGAGGCGTGTCTGGACTAACTCCGGTGTAATGCTGGTCTCCCAGAATGCCGGGGGGCGGTCTGCAAATTTGGCGACATATTTGGCGAGGAGAGACTCGCTGCCGCCGTCGTAGAGCCTGCGCTGTTCCGCCGGGTTGTCGGGCAGACTGAAGCCGCTTTGCCGCAGGAAGTTGAAGAGGGTCGGACGCTTGCCGCCGACGCGCCAGATCAGCCCGGCGTAGCGGTATTCGGTAAAGAATTCCAGGTGATGATTGTCGTCCGCGTCGGGCGAAGTGAGCCGGTCTTCTGAGAGGGGCAGGTAGATGACGAAGCGCGCTGCGGACTGCTTCTTGGCAGAGAGCGCTTGCAGGTGCTTGTAGATTTGATGCTTGAGCCAAATCTGACCGTGGCGCTGCTCGGGGTCGTAGGCGAGCAGGGTGAACGGCGGTCTGGTCTGCTCTTTGAGGTAGTTTTGTAGGAGCGGGATCAGGCGCGCGAACTCGGCGCGCTCGTCGAACCAGAGGCAGACTTGCGCTCGCTTCTCATACTGGAAGCGATTAGTAAACTCATCTGTGAGGAGCTTGAGAATCATCTAGATCACTTTGGCGATGCGCAGCACGCCCGCTTTCTGTAACGGTTCGATGTTTACCTTGATGCCGTCGTCTATGTCCGGGTTCCAACCCACGGGACGCTGTTGCAGCGACTTCCAGGGAGTCAGAATGCGGAAGTCGCGCTCTTTCCCCTCCCCTTCTTCGTGGCGGCCTTCCTGCACGAGGCGTAGCCGCTCGTCGAGTGCGGTCGCCTCTTCAAGTTTGGCTTGTAGTTCAAGCTGGTCTTCACGGCGCCCTTCCTGCGAGGCGAGGGCGGCTTCGCGGCGGAAGTGGTTGATCGCGTCGCGTAGGTACGTGCCGCGCAGCTTCGCCATGCCGTTTCGGTCGAAGCGATGGTAGTCAACGAGCGCGCCGAAGGCCGCCGCACCTTCGCCCATGGGACGACTGGCAATGTGCCAGATGATTGGTCGGCGCTCGTAGAGCGAGACGTGATACTCGAAGAAGGCATCTTCGAGCCACGCGGCGATTGATTCGGCGCGACGGTAACCCTTCACGCGCCGCTTGAGTTCGTTGACGATCTGCGCTTCGGTCTGCGTCTCTGCCTGGTGCGGGAAGAGTTGTTCGAGCTCGCTGTGAATGCGTTCGAGCAAGGAAGGCTCGTCGGAGGTTGAAGCGAACGGCACGATGCCGTCTTCGTCGTCGGCGACGACGCGCTTGACGAGGTAGGAGAGCAGCCGCCAGGCATGCTCCATGCGCTTCTGGTCAGCATCACTTCCCTCCAACTCTTTCCAGATGACTTCGTCTGGCTGGTGGTTTAGTTTGTATTCTCTTCCGCTTCTTTCACGACCAGTAATGCCATAGATTTTATTGACATCAACATTAAGATTTGAATGTAACCGTCTGATTTCCCGGACTTCTTCAGTCTCATAAGCAGCAAGCTTATCCAAGCGCGCTTCAATTGAAGAGTTCACGTCTATAATGTCTTCACGAAGTAACCAAGGTATTACGAATTTGGTTGAAACCTCATTACCGGTATCCCATAACCTCTTTTTCTCATAGATAGTCCGTGCGAGGTGGCCTATAAGTTTTTTTTGGTCCTCAGTTGGTTGAGGAATAGGCAAACTACTTATGTAATCTGCGCCATAGTTTCGTCCACTAATAGACCAAGCAACGAAGGCGATCAATGATGAGTTGAGTACACCCAGCAAATACCACTCGTCGCTCTGTTTTATTGGGAATGCCCCTGGTCCAGCTACATTAAAAATGGCTCCCTCCTCAAGCACTCTGACGCTAAGACCGAGAGAACTTTTTTCTGTCCAAGTTAATCCGCGCTTAAAATAGAACTCAGGAGATTTAACGAAGCGGCTTTCGCTCCCGTAAAGCTGTTTAACTAAAGCGCGAAATTCTTTACCATCATCAGTCCAATCAAAAACAAGCTCCAAATCTGAATAGAATCTTGAGAAAGCGCCGCCCTTTGAATATTTGACCCAAGTCTTAGTTTTAGATGAGCTTACTTCCCAAAAATATCGGACAAATCTATCCGATGCTGTTGAGTTCATTCCGCCACGGACATGCGCCCATCCTTTACCTAAACGGGGAAAATCTCGGAAGAAAGACGAAATCATGCCCACTTGTGAATACAAAAGCGGAGCGCCATCAATTACCGCGAAATCGCGCCTTGAAACTCTTATAAGCTTATCGTTCTCTTCCGTCTGCAAAGCTCGGACAAACATTTGTTCGTGTTGCTCAGCTTGGCTCTTACTTCCTTTGCGTATAGCTAAATCAAAGAAAGCACCTTGATCGGCTTCCGTGACAATGTAGTAAGCCTTTTCAGCCTGCGCCTCGCTCGTCTCAATCCCCTCGCGTGCTTGCGTGGCTTGGATGGTCTTGACCATCAGTTTACGCCGCGCGTCCGGATCGCTCAGGATGCGCCGGGCCGCTTCCCGCCTGTTACTCGGCATTAGTCGCACCCTCCTCTGTCGCTCGTAACTCGCGGTCTTCCCACTCCGCGATTAACTCTGCTAGTGGTAAATAATTCTTATGCACACGCCCTGCCTCGCATGCAGCGTAATACCTCGTTTGATCTGTCCGTCGGTCATAAATGTCTAGCGGCACTAAAATATTCTGCAATAGGATCAAATTACCAACCATGAACGCCGTTCGTCCGTTACCCTCGCGGAATGGATGCAACGCTATTAACTCGCACATCACCTCGCTGACGTATGCGAACACCTCTTCGTCATTGTCCGACAGGAACGGCGAGCGGCTGAATACATCAGTTTCCAACTGATTCATCAGCGGCTCAATACCTACCGGCGGCAGCCACCACGTCACACCACCTTTCGATAGACGCACCGTGCGCCATTCACCCGCGAAAGGATAAATCTCGCTCATAAGTTCGCGGTGTATCTGTCGTACAAGCGCGACCGTGAGCGGCACTGGTTCGGGACGCTGTGCTAGGGCGTCAATGTAATCTAGCGCCCGCGCCACGCCCTCATCCTCGCGGCGCTCAATCTCTTCTTGATCGAGACAACCCGCGTAATTGAATGTAATGCCATCGTCCGTCTGGATATGATCCCAATCAAGGTTGTAGTCACGCCACGGGTTAGCCACAACCGTCTGTGTAGAAGGCTCGCTCATCAACTTGTTCAACTCGTCAACCCGCGCCCGCGTCAGCTTACATTGCGCCGACGGCACGACGTAGTATTGATCCACCTGCGCCGCCTGATAGAAGTCGGTGGCACGTGCACCTCTGCCCGTCTTGAACCGAAAACCGAAATCCCTCTCTTCCCACCGCCACCGCACCGGACTCATCTTGGGCGTCCCCCCCGGAGAACAATCGCCGCCGCCTCAACCGTCGCGTCGTCGAGGATGCCGAATCCCAGATCGAGCATCACGATCAGCGGGTTACGCTTCAATAAAATCTCTGTGCGCAGCTTCTCGAAATCCTTGAGGTTGATGAACGTGCTGGAGACGAGCGCACCGACGTAGCCTTCAGGCTCGACGAGCTGCGTCGCACGGTCAATAAATGCCGCATAGATGTTGTTCTTCGTTAGCGGGTATGCCGCCTTTACAAACTCTGCCACCTTCGGCACGAACGCCCCGTAAGGCGGGTTCATCACCACCACGTCGTAGCGGCGCGAGAGCATTTGCAGGAGTTGCAGCCCGCGCTTCGTGTCTTCGGCAAAGAGGCGTTGCGCTGGGTCGCTCTCGGTCTCGGCGGTAGCCGCTTCCAGTCCCGAGAGCAGTTCCCGCAAAAGCTGCGCGGCCTCCTCTTCGAGCAGTTGCCGCTCAAGCTCTAACTGACGTTCGATGTCCCCCATGAAATCAGGCTCGACAGCGCCCAGACTCATCTGCCCCTGCGGCCTGCGCGCGGCGACCTGCTTCAGCCCGCGCGCGCGCGCCTGACTCTCGACCCACTCGTCAAGAACGGCCTGCACGCCCTCGCGCACCTGTATGAGGCTGCCCAGCTCGCCGACGTTTTGCAGGTTCTCCCACAGCGTCTTGAACAGCCGCTCCTGCAAGGCGGGCGCGCCGAGCCGCGTGCCGAGATGCTCGACAAGAGCACGCACCTGCTCCTCGCCGAGGTTCACCGAATTGGCGATGACCAGATTGGTGCGCGAGAGTCGCACCCGGCGCGGGTCTTGCCCGTGCTCAAGCGCCGCCTCCTTTGACGTTAACAGCAAGGAGAGCGACGCGATCTGTATGGCGCGCGGGTCAATGTCAATGCCGAAGAGGTTATTCTCTACGATGGCGACGGGGATGTCCTCGCGCCGCTCGACCGAAGGCTCTGCCGGCCAACCCTCGCGCCCCGCGTACTCGATCTCCTCCTCGTACATACGGTAGAAGAGGCCAAAGGCGTACTGCCCGAAGTGCATCGTGCCGCACGCCGGGTCAAGCAGTGTGATGTCCCGCGCGCGCTTGAAAGTCTGAATGTGACCCTCTTCGGTAACGCGCTCGAACCGTATCCGCTCGCCCGTGCGCGGCACGAGGTAATCGGCGACAGGCTCGTCCGACGTGCGCTCGCCGGGAAGTGGAGGGGGCGCTTGCGGGAAAAGGCTCGACTCCGGGTGCATCTGGCACCAGAGCCGTCCGAGCGTGTTGTCAACCAGCGCCTTCACGACCCAAGAGGGCGTGTAGAACTGGTTGATGACGGCCAGCTCGTAAGAGGTCTGCGGCGTTCCCTTGTTTGCCTCGCGAACCCGCTTCTTCTCTTCCCGGTTAAAGAACTGATAGACCCAGCCTAGAAAGTCCTTCGCGCGGTAGGCGTCTTCCGGCAGGTCGTTGTTAATCCTGCCGATGACTTCGACCAGGCGGGCGTAGGTCGGGAACACGCACGCATACTCGTGATCCGGGTCGAACAGTTGGCGTATCTCGCGTGTGATGTAGCGAAAAGCCGAGTTCAGCCCGTCGCGCAGCAAAGCCTCCTCAGCATCGTCCTCGTACTTGTAGCGCGAGCCGTGCGCATTGCGAAAATCTCGTAAGTATCGCGAGCGCGGCTGTCCCTCGACGGGTGTGATGACCTCCGTCTCTTCCGGCTCGCCTTCCGGGTCGGACGGCGGCGGCAAGTAAAGCAGCTTGCGCGCCTCCATGCTCTTGAGGCCGACGAGGCGGTTGAGCAGCGTGTAGGTGAGATCACGCAGTACGGTCTCCCGCGCGCGTGCGGCGCCTTCGGCGAGCGACTCGCGTCTGAGCAGCGCCTCCACGCGGGCGCGCACGGAAAGCGCCTCTGCCGATAGGCTCATCTGCTCAACCGGCGTCGGTTTCCCGCTCCTCTTGATGCCGAGGCGGTCGAGCTGCGCCGACAGATCATCCTCGATGACCTTGCGTATTTTCGGCACCCATGCCTTGACGGCTTCCTTATGCGCGTCCGTGAGTGTCTCCCTGCGTGCGCTCATTTAACGACCACCGTGAACCCGTCACGCACGCGAGCCTTGATTTGATCTCCGATCTGCGTGAGGGCCTCGTCTACCTCTGCCTCCGTGCGGAAGCGGCGACCGACCAGCGCCGAGGTTGAATGCCAGTCCCATACCTTCTCACCCGGGTCGGGAGGCTCCGACGGTGCGGCGAGCGCGAGCAGTTCGGCTTCCACTTGCCGCCGGTAACCGGGCAGCGCCATTAGCGCCTGCTCCAACGACGTGAGGCTGCGCCGCGTCGCCGACTCCAACAGCGCGCTGTGTGAAGCGAGTTGAATCGTCGGGTAATGACAAGCTCCGCCCGCCCCGAAGACTCTGTCGAGCACTCGGTCACGCTCGTCCGCAGGGGCGCTCTCGTAAGCCGCGCCATCCCGTATCGAAGCGAGAGTCTCTTCGGTCTCTGCGCGCACGCGATCGTAAGCGTCTCGATATGCCTCCCGATATGCCGCCCCCGCCGCCTCAAAGGCAGTCCTGTAATCGCCCCACCTGCCGATCACGTCCTTACCCGCGATGATAGCGTCCATGTCCCTGAGCGATTGTTCCAACCGCTCCCTCTGAGAGTGGGCCGCCGTGACCGGGTGGTTGACGGCCAATTCCGCCAGCCGCCTGGACGTTTCGTAGTCCGCCAGGCGGTTCGCGTCGAGGAAAGAGCGGAACGCTTCGAGACTGGCGTAAAGAGACTGCCAATGTGCGACGCTGGAGAGGAATGCCGTCACCACTTTTGACGGGTCGTGGGCGGTGGTCGGTTCGGTCAAATACTTCTCAGCCTCCGACATGACTTCCGGCAATGGGAAGCTTCTGCCCGCGTGCAACCTCGCTTCCCTCAGGCGCGTTTGTAGATTCTGACCCAGCTTCTGCACCGCCGAGGCGATGGCGTTACCGGATTCGGGCGTGCCCGTCACGCCCATCGCGATCAGGTGCTTGTTGGCCTGCTTGAGCTGATCGACGGTCAGGCTCGTCTCCGCCAGCCGAAAGCTCACCTTCTGGAAGGTGCGGATCTTCGCGAAGAAATCTTCGCTGTCCCGGTAGTCGTAGCGCGGGGTGACGCCGGTGGCCGTCGGCTCCTCGACGTAGATCGCCCCGGCGCGCAGGCCGGCGGCGAGGACGAGCCGCACGAGTTCTTCGGGCCAGCCGAACGGCGGGCGCGTGAAGCCTTTGAAGCCACGGCTGTCTTTCGCGTCCAGGAGCAGCGCCCCTTGCGGGTCTAGCCCCTCGTCGGCCATATCGCCCAGCACCTCAAGTACTTGCGCGACGAGCGCTGACTCGCGCTGCAAACTGCCTTGCGTGTCGAAGAGTTCTAGCGCCGGGACGGCCAGATGCAGCGCGGGCGTCGGGGCATTGAGCAAATTCTTTAGTCCCTTGTTGAAGTCGAACTCACGGTCGGCGAGTGCGAACCTCGTGTAAACATTCGGGATGACGGAGCCGAGAGCGTTCTCAATCGGTTGCTTCAGCTCTGCCGCGCCTTCAAGCTCGATTTCCTGCCCGCAGAAAAAGATCGTACCGACGAGAAACGCCTTCTCTAGATCGCGCACGAGGCCGTTCCTGAGGTCGTCGCGCTCCTTGCGCTTCTCTGCCAGCGCGTCCTGCGTGTCCTTCGAGGTGTCGTCCGTGAAGCGTTTATCCCCCGTGACCTTGACGAGCGCCTCGTAGCGGCGCAGCCGGGCCTCGAGGGCGTCCGGCACACTCGCCGCCAGCCAGACCTTCTTGCCTTTCGTGCCGGCAGCCTGATTTTGCCGCCTGATCTCTTCGACTTCGGCCTTTCGGTTAGGCATCAGCGGGCTGAGGAAGTGCGCCTCCAGATCGGCCCCGGTCTCCACGGCCTCGCCGTCAAGGTAAACGTTGAAGGAAAATGGAATCTTCGTTCGCCCGGCGGTCACGACGAAGTTATTCAGGCGTTTGCGCGTTATGAGGTCCGTCTTGCATATCTCCTGAGAGGTGCGGCGGATCGCGGCGACGCTGATGCTCCGGGTGCCGCCGGGCCGGATCATCTCCTGGATAGACTGCTCGATGGTGCGTTCGCGCTCGTTGAGGAACTTCCACTCGCCCGTCGCCTCATCCCTCGCGACGTAACCCGCTTCCTGCAGGGCGCGTAGCGTCTCCTCTACTTGCTCGCGCAACGGCGCGATCTCCGTCTCCAAGTCCTGCACGAGCAGTTTAGCGACGGTCTCTGGCACACGCGGCACCCAGGTGATCTGATTCAAGAGCCACAGTACCTTCAGCACCCGCCCAGGAGAGAGTACCGTGCCCGGTACGCGTTCGTCCGCCTCGCGGATCGAGCGGATGCCGGAAGCGCCCAGGTACTCTTGCGAGAGGAGATCGTTTTCGACCGCGTCGAATATTTGATCGAAGCTGACGACCGCGCCCACCGGCTTATCGGCTAGGCGCTGGATGGCTTCCATAACGACCGAGATCATCGAGCGCACGCCGCCCGACAGGCGGAACCCTGACAGGGCTTCGAAGATGTCCTGCGCCAGCCTGATTTGGTGCGGCAGGAACGGATAGCTGGCGACGAAAGTCTTTTCGTCAATACTTCCCAAGTGGCGGCTCGCCTTCAAATCCGACAACTGCGCGATGTGCCCCTCATGCTCCTGATAAAGCCTGCGGATTGATGCTTCTTCCGAAGGATGTTTCTTGAGGATGCGCTCGGAGACTACTTTGTTGATCTCGTCCGAGATGAGGTGCGGTTTGAGTTCGAAGCGGGCGTTCAGACGCCCGACAAGGGCCGGTTGGAAATTCGTGCGGTCAACGACCTTCTCCAGGTCCTGCTGACTGGTCGCGATCAGCCACACTTTTCCCTTCCCCTTGTTACCGATCATCTCGGCGATGCTGTTCAGCTCGCCGATCTTGTCGTTCGAGTCGCCGATAAAGGTGCCCATCTCGTCGATGACGAAGACGAGGTGCTTCGTCTTACCGCCTGCTGCCGGTTGGCCGTCCACCCACGAAACTAGTTCCTCGGCCAGCCCCTCCGCCGTAATCTTCTCGTGGCGGAACATATCTTCGAGCGCCCTTTTGGCCTCGTTACTGTCCGCGTACTCGGCCGGATCGGATTCGGGTAACACCTGCGCGAGGCGGCGCCTCACGGTCATCAGGTTCTCCCGCCCTTCGGCGCTCTTCCACTCGACCCCGAAGCGCTCTTTATAGACCTGCTCAAGCTTGCTGAGCGTCCCGCGCTGTGCCATGCGGCGCTCGATGCGGGCGACGACGAAGTTCTCCGACAACCCGATATGACGATAGAATTCGCTCAGGATGATCTCGCCGATGGAGTTCGGGTTCGTCAGCGACTGGCGGCTTTTGATCTCAAAGGCGATGGTTCTGATCTGGGTGTTAAGCTTGATCTCGCCGAGGCGCAGCCGTACGTCTCTCCCTTTGGGCGTGTCCGAGAGGTGGTGGATGAAGGCGTCTATGCAGTGCTCGCCGGAGCCGTCGCCGAGTTCGTTGTTCTGCAGGAGGTAGCCGAGCACTTTAGCGAAGTGCGACTTGCCGGAACCGAAGAAGCCCGAGACCCACATGCCCATCACGTCGCGCGGCGTGCTCCCCGCACGCAGGGTCTCGCTGGTGTGAGTGAAGACGTCGAAAATCTTCTTCAGTTCATCTTCGATCTTGTCGGTGACGACGTACTCGCGGAGTTCCGTGGCGAGAGTCGAGGGGTCAAAGACTTTGACGACCCCTTCGATCTTCTCCCCGATGTTGCGTTTGATGACGCTGCGGATGGTCTCTTGGCGAGATTCTTGTTTTACCATCAATGCATCCCTAAGCAATCAAGTGAGCTTGACCGCGAGATAGTTACTACCGTCGGGTTGGTCCATAAAGTGGAGCTTGCCGCCGCGTTCTTCACCCGGGAAAGCCAATACCAGGCGGCAGTTCAACGGCCTTAGCTCCCTTAGCACTTCGCCGTAGCGCACGAGCGGGTACAGCGCGGCGGTCTCGTAAACCAGCAGGCTTCCGCCTTGGACTTGTCGGGATAATTCAGTGAGGCGCTCCCGCAACGCGGATTCCACCTGCTTAGAGAGTCCCTGCTTCATCCAGCGGTAGTCGTCGAACTCGTCCTGGCTCAGCGCCTCGATTGTCTCTTCGTCAAACGTCTCGTACAAAAAATTCCTCAAGCTCAGCGTTTGGAAATTCAGGTTGTGCGACCGAAGGAGCGGCACGAACACGTCAAACAGGTGATCCCGGAACTTGAGCTCCTCATCCGGCGGATAAACGAACAGGATGGAGTTATCCGTCACCACGCCCCCGGACTCGGACAGCGTCTCCTTGATGATGTTGAAAAGGGCGTTAAATTTGGCTTTCAAACTGTCGCCTCTCCACGTCGAGTTCTACAACATCACCTTGCATCTTGAAGCGCAGGGCTTCCGCCCTGTTTAATTCACTCAGCGCGCCGACAACTTCCCCCTCGTCAATCGCAAGCAACCGGAAAATCCGGGCTCTTAATAACTCAAACGGCCTTAGTTGCGCGAGTTGAAGTGCTCTGACTATGAGGCGGACCGGAGCGCCGTAGAGCGCCGGTCTGATCGTAGTTTTCGTTAGTTTACCGCGCGTCAGCCCGAAGTCGCGAATGCTCGCCATGTAGTGCCGCGCGATTCTAGTTCGTGTTTCGTAGGACCAGCCGCCGACCTCCAGATGCGACGCGATGGACTTATCGATGAAGCTGAGCACGTCCTCCACCCTAACTTCCGCCGGTGCCTGCCGCAGGTACGGGTATAACCATTCTGTGCTCAGATCAGCCACCAAGCGGTCGTTGAGAGCAAACAGAATGTAGGCCGTCAACTCCTTTTCCTGCTCCGCCCGGCACGAAAGCCATTCGCGCCAGAACGCGCAGAACAGAGGATTCTCGCTGCCGAGCAGGTAGCGATTTTTAAGCTCCGTCCAGAGCTTTTCACGGGCGGAGGTAGAAGGCCGAGACAGTCGGTTTTCTCGCACTACAAGTTGGCGGTACTCCGACGCGGATAGTGGGTCATCTAAGCCGCTCAGAAGTAGACGCAATTCGGTATACAACGCAGTGCGGGCCGAGAGTCTCGACACATACGTGTCAACATCGAGCGCAGCAATCTGAATCTTCTGCTCCGAATTCCGCGATTTCAGAGCCATCACCATCCGCTTAGCTCCCCGCAACGGTTCTGTTTGAAAGTCTCTTCAGTCCCCACTTTGATCGGTCTCAGTCTTTCCGAGAGTTTGGTCATTCGAATCCTTCCTGAGTAAGCTTTCGTGCTTGCACAGTGCGACGCCCTTGTCCATTCCACCCGGATACCAATAGCCAGTTCCTTTGCAGTCCGGGCACTGGCTCGCGTCGACGGGTGGCGGTTTGGGGGGGGCGGGTTTCAGAAACTCCTCGATCAACTCGTCCGCCTCACCCGTGCGGTAGATCGTCGTCGCGTACCCGCCGGGGTTAGTAATCCCCTGCCCTGTCTTGTGAAGATGATCCGCGAAACGCCGGCACTCATCGAGCGAATACTTCGAGCCCCCTTGCAAGGGGGCTTTAGGGGTGGAGTCTCTTTGCTTGCCCTCACTCTTTCCTTCTCCGCCTGCCTCATTCGCGATTTGATCACTCACCTCGCGGGGCTTTTGCTTCGCGGTCTCGGCGCCAGTCGTGGATTGTGGTGATAGTCGTCGCCTGAGGTGTGCGGCGAGAAATGCCGGTGCTGAAGAGATCGCGTCAGTTCGCCCGGCGGCGTTTCGTAGTTCGTCTGCGAGCAGTTGGCCGAGTTCGCGCCAACGTTCCTGCTCCTGGTTTGAGAGATTTATTTCTCCACGCACACACACACGGGCGGCTTCCGCAAGTGGCTCGAAAACGGCGCGCGCTGTGTGTGTGTATTCATCATCATCATTCTTAGTCTTAAAGAAAGTATTATGCGGACTATAACCCCCTGCTTTTTCAGCAACTTGAGTTGTACTAGATATACCAGATTCTGGTATATCTAGATGTACTAGATTCTGGGTAGGGCTAGTAGAACTAGATGTACTAGCTATGCTAGATGTACTAGTATAGCTCTCTTCGGGAGTAAAAACCTCGTATTCGTTGCCGACCAAAGAGCCGACAGCAGGGCTAATTTTGATCAGCCCGACACTTCGCAAATGTTCTAAGGCAGCGTCAACCGTCACCATTGAGCCGAGACCCGATCCAGCTTTGATCTCCCTACGGGATTTGCGGACGGAGCGAATCGGCGTCACGGCCCCCCTCGACACGCTCCACAAGTAGTCCCAGACCTGCTTACTCTTTCCGCGAAAGATTCCTTCCGGCAGTGCCTGGCGCGTGACGGAGTTAGGTATGCGCTGGAAATCGCGCTCAGGGGCAGCGGAAGGTAGTGCCTTTAGTTTTTCGACCTTAGGCTTCTTAGTTATTTTCTGAGCTACTGAAGGAGCATGTGTACCAGATGTACTAGTAGTGCTAGGTGTACTAGTTATACTAGGTGTACTAGTAGTACTGTCGATAGGCTCTTGTTTCGCTTTGTCTATCGTGCGCAGGTCGCGGAAGGTGACGTATTTTTTATCTTCAGTCATACGGCCTCACGCACTGCTTTCATGGTCCCGCGCGCTGCTGGCGGCACTTCCTCGGCCTCCTCGGACGGGCGCACGATGTCGGTTGCCGCTAATTCGACGAGGTCGGAAGGGATTCTGCTCAGCCCGTTGAGGGCAGCGTACTGGACAGACATCGCGCAGAGCTTAATGGCTTCGCGCGGCACCCCCTTCGACCAGTTGTAAACTGCCGTTACGGCCTCCGGTTCGAACGGGTTTTTGACATTGGCGACGGTGCAGCGAAACTCGATCATGCCAGCCGTCTCCTCGGGCGTCAGGGCGTCCAGCGTCGAGGAGACGGCGATGCGCGAGACGAGCGCCCTCTTGCTGCGGTCGGCGAGCTTGTAGCGCAGCTCTACCTGGCCCGCCATGACGATAGAGATCAGCTTGGTCTCGTCAGTCTCAAAGTTAAGAATCTGGCGTATCTGCTCGAACATCGGCCCGCGGAGCTGCTGCGCCTCGTCGATGAAGAGCAGGACGCTTTTGCCCGCCCGGTACTGGTCAATCAGGAACGCCCGCAACTCGTACTCGGTCTCGCGCTGGCTCCGCTTTGTCTTCACCCCGAATTCGGTACAAATGGCTTTGAGGAATGCGGTTTCGCTCGTCTGCTTGGGGTTGACGATGAAGGCTGTGGTGTACTCGGGACTGTCTTCGTACTCGTTGTAGAGCAGCCGGAGGAGGGAAGTCTTACCGAGCCCGACGTCCCCGATTATCGTCGTCAGTCCTTGCTTGGCACGGATCACGTACTGGGTCTTCGCAATCGCGGCTTGTACGCTCGGCGTGACGTAGAAGAAGCGAGGATTAGGCGAAATGGAAAAGACACTCTCCGGAATCATGCCACGCCATATACCATATTCAGACGGGCGAAAACAATAGAAATCTTAGAGGGGGGTATCAAAGTTTGGCTAAAAGACTGCTTTAACTGCAAAGTTATTAATAAGGCAGAAGGGCGTGTGCCGTTTTATCTCATCTAAAGGTGGCCCTTGTAAATCAGACTACAGGCTCAAATACGAGCCTACCGGGTTCGCATACGAACCCGCCAGGCCCGTATATGAACCCACTGGATAGGGGTTTTAAACCGACTGATTACAAATTGCTATCCGGCGGCTCCCAATCTGTACCCGGCACAACATGGACACGTTTTTCCGCGCCAGAATAAAAGGCACACTGCGGCTCGTTTATAGGGCAAAATGAGGCCCAATCTTTTACCCGCCCGGCTTAATTGTTCCCGCCCGCGACCGTTCAAGAAACAGCACCTCCGCAAAACTTATTCCGGATTCAAGACCCGCGGAACGCCCCTTGTAATGGCCCTGGAAAGAAACTCTTTCCGGGCGTCCGCGACAGGACTCGTCGCCATTCAGTGTCAACGCCGGGCGGGGTTTTCAGTGAGCACAGAGGAGGCGATAAACCGGATGAGTATGTTCGAGCGGGCGGCAGACGCCTGGAAGATTCAGGCCGAAGACGAGCGCGTGGCGCGAGCAAAAGAAGACCACAAACTGCGAACAAAATTCTCAGAGCTGTTGCAGGAAATAACCAGCACTTCTGATTTCACGGTGCGCGGCAGTGGCGAACAGATGAGCGCCGAAATCGAGGGCGTCGTCTTCATCCCCGACATGAGATTCTACGGCATCATCGGAAGCATGCCGGGCGTCTGGATCGTGACTAAAAGAGCAGACGGGACGCGCAAGACGAGC
>Ga0081539_10001327_pt1 | contig 41035 bp, 32 predicted proteins | sample TabmetS4T2R2_FD_71023 | JGI IMG/M metagenome (GOLD analysis project Ga0081539, IMG submission 71023) | Tabebuia heterophylla rhizosphere microbial communities from the University of Puerto Rico - S4T2R2 | ecosystem: Host-associated > Plants > Roots > Rhizosphere ... | reverse complement strand
GGGGGGGGGGGGGGGGGGGGGGGGTGGGTGGGCCGCGCGGGGGGTACCCCCCCCCCGCCACTTGGTGAACCGGGCCCCCAGCTCCCGGTATTCGGCGAGCCGCTTGGCCAGGCCGTCCAGGCCCTCGGTGACCTTCTCGCCCTCGAAGCCGGCCAGGCCGGTGGTGCCCGTGTCGACCTTGATGCCACAGATCACGCCCTGGCGGGAGAGGACCTCGGGCAGGGGGGTGCCGTCGGCGGCCCGCTGGCGCAGCGTCTCGTCGTACAGGATGACGCCAGAGATGAACTCGGCCGCGCCGTCGGCGGTGAACAGCAGCTCGCGGTAGGCCCGGCGGTGGTCCTCGGTCGACTCGACCTGGATCGAGTCGAACCGCTTCTTGATGGTGCCGCTGCTCTCGTCGGCGGCCAGGATGCCCTTGCCGGGGGCGACCAGCGCTCGTGCGGTCGCGCGCAACTCGTCGGTCATGGAGGCCTCCTCGGGAGCCGGATGCTGCCCAGAGTCTAGCGCCCGGCGGCGGTCAGGCCGCCGTAGGCCGGGTGTCGCAGCCGGCCGCCCTCCCAGCCGAGGAAGCTGACCTCGACGGCGACCTCGGGGCGGACGAACACCGGGGCCGGGTCGCCGGGGCCGGGCCGGCTCCAGCGGCCGCCGAGCAGGGCCGCCATGGGCTCCGCGAACGGGCTCTGGCCGGTGACCAGGGGGGCCAGCAGGTCCCCGACCCGCCGCCGGGCCGCCGGCACCAGGCCGTGGTCCACCCGCCCCGCGAACCGCAGCCGGCCCTTGTGCCGCGGGTCGGGCAGGCCGACGAGCAGGGACCGGACCTGGCCCCCGGGGTCGGGCACGAACCCGCCGACCAGGAACGTCTCGCGCTGGTAGTGCTTGACCTTGAGCCAGTTCCGGGTGCGGCGGCCCGGCTGGTAGGTGCTGGCCAGCCGCTTGGCCACGACCCCCTCCAGGCCCTGCTCGGCGGTCGCGGCCAGCAGCGCGGTTCCGGCCCCAGGGAACGATCCCACCGTCTGCCAGGCGTCGCCGGCCACGGCCAGGTCCTCCAGAAGGCGCCGGCGCTCGGTGTAGGGCAGGCCGGTCAGTAGCCGCCCGTCCAGCCACAGCAGGTCGAAGGCCAGGAAGGTGACGCGCGCACCCCGGCGCCGCCCGGCCCGTCCCGCCATACGTTGCTGCAGGGCCTCGAAGTTGGGCCGCCCGCGCTCGTCGAAGGCGACCACCTCGCCGTCGAGCACGGCCGCCCGGCCCCCCAGGGCCCCAGCCAGCCGGCCCAGCTCGGGGAACCACCCGGCCATGTCGACCCCGTTGCGGCTGCGCAGGGCCAGTCCGCCGCCCACGACGTGCCCGAGCGCCCGGTAGCCGTCCCATTTCGGCTCGAACGCCCAGCTCGCCTGGTCGGCCGGCAGCTCCCTGGCCGCCGTCGGCTGCATCGGCCGCAGCCCCGCCGGCGGCGGCACCGGCCCGGCCGCGGCCCCCGATCCCCCCCGAACACGCATACCCGGGTGATCGGCGCCCCCGGGTCAGGGTTTGAGCCCCCTCCAGCAGGCGGGCGGCACCCCCGCATGCTGGCGGCGGGGCCCCAACCTACCCGGTGATCTCGTAGCCCTCGTCGGCGAGGGTGCCGCGGATGGTTGCGGGACCGACGGTGGTCTCGTCGTAGCTGATCTGGACGGTCCGGGCACCGACGTCGACGGTCGCGGCCTGGACGCCCGGGAGGCGGGTGAGGGCGGTCTCGATGGTGCGGCGGCAGTGGTCACAGGAGATGTCCGGGACCGAGAGGGTCTCGGTGGTCATGGGCGCTCCTGGTGGACGGTGGCGGGGCCGGCCGGGGTTGCCCCGATGGCTGACGCGGTGGATGCGTCGGGGAGGCGGGGGGACAGGGCCACGGCGGCGACCAGGGCGGCCACGGCCAGGGCGGCCAGGCTGAGGCGGCGGGCCCGGGTGGCCGCCGGGCGGGACGGGGTGAAGGACCGCAGCTGGAGCGAGCAGGCGACCACGAACACGCTCGACAGGCTCATGGCGGCGGCGGCCACCATCGGATGGAGGCGGCCGGTGGCGGCCAGGGGGATGGCGGCCACGTTGTAGGCGAACGCCCAGAACAGGTTCTGCTTGATGGTGGCGTAGGTCTCCCGGGACAGGGCGACGGCATCGGCCACGCCGCCCGGGTCGCCGCCGACCAGGGTGAGGTCGCTGGCCTCCACGGCAACGTCGGTGCCGCCGGAGAGGGCCACCCCGACGTCGGCCTGGGCGAGGGCGGGGGCGTCGTTGACGCCGTCGCCGACCATGGCCACCACCTGCCCGGCCCGCTGGCGGCGGCCGACCTCGGTCACCTTGTCGGCGGGCAGCAGCCCGGCCGCGACCTTGTCAACGCCCAGCTCGGCCGCGACCGTCCGGGCCGTGGCCTCGTGGTCGCCGGAGAGCAGGACGGTCTCCAGGCCGAGGTCGTGCAGCCGCTCCACGGCCCGGCGGCCGCCCCGCTTGACCTGGTCGGCCACGGCCAGCATGCCGGTGGCGCGGCCGTCCCAGCCGGCGACCACGGCGATCTGGCCAGCCGCCCGGGCGGCGTCGACGGCGTCGGCGACCTCGGCCGGGACCGTCCAGCCGCGCCCGGCCAGCAGCCCGGCCGAGCCGACCAGCAGCTCGCGCCCGCCGACCTGGCCGCTCACGCCCCGGCCGGGCAGGCTGGTGAAGGTCGCGGCGGGGGACAGGTGCAGGCCGCGCTGCCGCGCGCCTTCGGCGATGGCCCGGCCCACCGGGTGCTCGGAGCCGTCCTCCAGGCTCGCCGCCAGGCACAGCAGCTCGTCGGGGTCGATCCCGTCGGCGGCGGCCACCCCGGCCAGGGCCATCCGGCCGGTGGTCATGGTGCCGGTCTTGTCCAGGGCCACGGTCGTGACCTTGCCCGCCCGCTCCAGCACCTCGGCCCCGCGGATGAGGATGCCGAGCTGGGCGCCCCGGCCGGTGCCGGCCATGACCGCGGTCGGGGTGGCCAGTCCGAGCGAGCAGGGGCAGGCCACGATCAGCACGGCCACGGCGGCGCTGACCGCCTCGCCGGCCGGGCGGCCGGCGGCCAGCCAGCCGGCCAGGGTCAGCGTGGCCACGCCCAGGACCACCGGGACGAACACCCCGGCGACCCGGTCGGCCAGGCGCTGCACCGGCGCCTTGGAGCCCTGGGCGGCCTCGATCAGGCGGACGATCCGGGCCAGGGCGGTGTCGGCCCCGACCCGGGTCGCCCGCACCACCAGCCGGCCCTCCAGGTTGACCGTGGCCCCGGCGACCTCGTCGCCGGGGCCGGTGGCGACCGGCACCGACTCGCCGGTCAGCAGCGACCGGTCGATCGAGGAGCGGCCCGCCTCGACGACCCCGTCGGTGGCCAGCTGCTCGCCCGGGCGGACCACGAACCGGTCCCCGACCGCGATCTGGTCCACAGGCACCGCCACCTCGGCCCCGTCGCGCAGGACCATGGCCGTGCCCGCGCCCAGCTCGGCGAGACGGCGCAGGGCCTGGCCGGAGCGGTGGCGGGCGCGCGCCTCCAGCCAGCGGCCGAACAGGATCAGGACGACGATGATGGCCGCGACCTCGAAGTACACGTAGGTACCGCCGGCCATCCCGGCCCCGCCCATCCCGGCTCCGGCGTCGGCGGCCAGCAGGACGGCCACCGACCAGCCCCAGGCGGCCAGCGTGCCCAGCGAGACCAGGGTGTCCATGGTGGCGGTGCGGTGGCGCAGCCCGGCCAGGGCGGCCCGGTGGAACCCGGCGCCGGCCCACAGCACCACCGGGCTGGCCAGGACCGCGGCCAGCCACTCCCAGCCCGGGTACTGGAGGGCCCGGACCATCGACAGGGCGAGCACGGGCGCGGTCAGGGCGGCCGCCGCGACCAGCCGGCGGCGCAGGTCGCCAGCCGGGTCGGCGTCCTCGGGGGCGCGACCGACGGCGTAGCCGAGGGCGGTCACCTTGTCGGCGAAGGCCGGCGGGCCGGTGACCGCCGGGTCGTAGATGACCCTGGCCCGCTCGGCGGCCAGGTTGACGCTGGCCGAGGCGACCCCGTCCAGCCGGCCGAGGCCACGCTCGATCCGGGCCGCGCAGGCGCCACAGGTCATGCCCTCGATCGGCAGGTCGACCGTCTGCGTCACCACCGCCTCCTCCAGTCACCGATACCCACCCCGGGTACCCTACGATACGCTACCGGGGTATAGGCCCGAGGACGAAGGGAGGCGCCGTGCCCGGCTACACCATGCAGAGGCAGCAGCTGCAGACCCGGCTGCGCCGCATCGAGGGTCAGGTCCGCGGCGTGGCCCGCATGATCGACGAGGACAAGTACTGCGTCGACGTCGTCACCCAGGTCGCAGCCATCCAGGCCGCCCTCGACAAGGTGGCCCTTGGGCTGCTGGACGGCCACATCCGCGGCTGCGTCCGCGACGAGATCGCCGCCGGCGGGGGCGAGGAGAAGGTCAACGAGCTGCTCCAGTTGATGGACCGGGTCCTGCGCCGCTGACCCGCCCCCGCCCCGCCCCGCTCCCGCTCCCGCTCCCGTCCTGCCCAGCCCTCCGGGCCGGCCCGCCTGCCCGGCCCGGGCGCTCACGCGCGCGCCGAAGCTGCCGATAGCTCCCTGGACGAGCGGTTGCGCGGCCACGGGAGGAGCTGCGGTGCTGACCTGGTTCGCCGTCGCCCTGGCCGGGGGCGCGGTCGCGGTCGCGGTCGGCTGGTGGCGGCGCCGGGCCGACGAGCTTGGCCGGCCGCGCCGGTTCCCCTGGGTGAGCGTGGTCGTGCTGTCGGCCCTGGCCGTGGCGACGGCCGTCCCCGGCGTGGCCAGGGCCGCCCAGGAGCGGCGTCTCGGCGCGGCCGCGTCGGTGCTGGCCGGGGCGCCGGTGGCGGTGCGCTGCCAGAGCCTGGGCCAGGCCGTCCTGGACGGCGGCCCCGAGCTCGGCTACGTGCGCTGGCGGGCCGACGGCACCCCGGAGCCGTGGGCCCTCATCAAGCGCGACCAGTGCCACCACCTGGCCGCCTACGTGCGCTCGGACAAGCACGAGCCCACCCGCGACCAGGTCGTGGCCGTGCACGTGCTCACCCACGAGGCCATGCACCTGGCCGGGCGCCTCGGGGAGGCAGGGGCCGAGTGCGCCGCCGTCCAGCGCGACGCCCACACCGCCCGCCTGCTCGGAGCCGGTCCCGCCGACGCGGCCGGGCTCGCCGCCAGCTACTGGCGCGACGTCTACCCGCTGATGCCCGGGCCCTACCGGTCGGAGGACTGCCGGGCCGGCGGGCCCATGGACGAGGGAACGGCCGACGCCCCATGGCTTGCGTCGCCGGGGTCCTAGATGTTCGATACGGCGAGGCAGGCATCGACCGCGGGAGGAGCGCCGTCATGCTCGGAGCAGTGCTGCTAGGCCTCGTCGCCGGCGTCATCGCCAGGATGCTCGTGCCGGGCGACGTGTTGCGCAACATGAGCGGGCCGACCTCGTGGCTGGCGTCGATCGCCCTCGGGCTGGCCGGGGCCATCCTCGGCTACCTGATCTTCACCGTCGGCCTCGGCATCGGCGACACCGACATCTTCGACTGGGGCGGGATCCTCTCGGCCATCATCGGCACGGTGATCGTGCTGCTGGTGGTGGGGTTCATCGTCCGCCGCCGGGGCACCTCCGGCGTGTAGCTCCGACGTAGCCGGGATACGTCACGCGCCGGATTGGCGAGATCACCCAGCTCGTAGATGCTTGTCCGGGGATCGGTCATTTGCGAGGATCGCCAGCGAGCAGGGACCGTGCCGCCGTCCGGGGGGGCAGGAGGAAGCCAATGAAGGTTCGAGCCGTGCTGCGTGGGGTGGTCGTCGCGACTATCCTGGCCATGCTCGGGGCGCTGCTGCCCCAGTTGGCGTCCGCCGCCCCCAAGGGCGCCTCCGGCCGCTACCTGGTCGTGGCGAGGTCGTCGGCCGACTACGCCGGCCTGCGGGCCAAGGCCGTCAAGGCCGGCGCGCGCGTGCTGCGCGACCTGCCGCAGGCCAAGACGATGGTGGTCACCGCCTCGGCGGCCGCCCGCAGCAGCCTGGCCGCCGACTCGCGGACCCTGGGGGTCGCCAAGGACCAGGTGCGCCAGATCACCTCCGAGCGGAACCGGCCCAACCTGGCTCCCGGCCTCCGCAGCGCCACCCAAGTCAAGGCCAAGGCGCCGGCCGCCACCGCCGCGGCCGGGATCAACCCCGACCCGGCCTGGGACTACAAGGGCCTGCTGTGGGACTACCGCCGCATCGGCCTGCCCCAGGGCTGGAAGACCACCGCCGGCAGCTCCGCGGTGACCGTCGGGGTGGCCGACACCGGCCTCGACTTCACCCACCGCGAGCTGAGCTCCAAGGTCAAGCAGGTGGTCGACTTCACCACCACCGAGGACCCGCCCATCTGCAAGACGTTCTTCCCGCCGCCCTTCGGCGATACGCCGGTCGGCGATGCCGACCTGGCCGCCCGGTTCGGCGGGCCGGTGACGACCGACTGGAACGGCCACGGGTCCTGGATCGGCGGCCGCATCGCCGCGGCCCTCAACGGCACCGGCATCAACGGGATCGCGCCCAGGGTCAACCTGGTCGCCCTCAAGATCTCCCAGTGGTGCGGCTCGGCCTACGACTCCGAGATCCTTGACGCGTTCAGGACGGGCGCCGACCTCGGCCTCGACATCATCAGCATCTCCTTCGGCGGCTACAGCGACCTCACCGACCCCGAGCAGGCCACCATCTACCAGCTCTATGTCGACACCGTGGCCTACGCCCGCAGCAAGGGCACCGTGATCGTCGCCTCGGCCGGCAACGAGCACGTCCGGGTCGGCGCCGGCGGCCGGGTGATCTCGCACGGCCCGCTCACCACCCCGGGCACCGAACCCGCCGACTTCCTGGACTACTTCGGCCTGTACGAGACCCCGGGCGGGGTCCCGGGCGTGGTCGACGTCTCCTCGACCGGCCGGGTGACCGTCCCCTCCTCGCCCACCTGCCCGCCGGGCACCACCGGCGACCCCGCCACCGACGTCAACCCCACCTGCAAGCCCATCACCGACCCCCACCAGGCGGCCGGGCAGGGCAAGACCAACCAGCTGGCCTACTACTCGGAGTACGGCCCGCGGATCGACCTGGCCGGCCCCGGCGGGGCGCGCAAGTTCAACCTGCCCTTCTGGGACCGGGGCGGCACCCCCGGGTTCCCCTACACCAGCGAGGACCTGACCAACACCTGGGAGGTCTTCAGCACCACCTCCAACTGGGCGATCGAGATCCCCTGCTTCACCTTCACCAGGGGCTCCGGGTTCCCCCAGGGCGAGTGCTACTCGACCATCCAGGGGACCTCGATGGCCGCGCCCCAGGTGTCGGGGTCGCTGGCCCTGGTGGCCAGCGCCCACCCGTCGCTGCGCAAGCACCCGGCGGCGCTGATCGCCCGGCTCAAGAGCCTGGCCAACGGCAACCCGCACAACCTCACGCGGGTCCTGTCGGCGACCGACACCTCGCCCGGTGACCTGAGCGGGCTGCCCTGCCCCACCGGCTTCTGCCACCTCGGCGGGCCGGCGGTCTCCGACGCCGACGCCTACGGGGCCGGGCTGGTGAACGTGGCCACCCCGTAACCCACGACCGCACCGACGGCGAGGGGCCGGCCTCCGGGCCGGCCCCTCAGCCGTGCACCGGCCAGCCGTGGACCGGGTCGCCGGTCGCCTGCAGCTCCAGGTAGCGCTCCAGCATCGCCGCCGCGGCCTGCTCGCGGTCGCCTTCGAGGCCGGCCAGGGTCCGCCGCTGCCAGACGGCGCCGGTCTGCCCGGCCTCGACCCGGTCCCCGAGCACCCCGAGCAGCCGGTCGGCCTCGCCGGCGTCGACCCCGGCCTCGACCAGCCCGCGGCGGGCGGTGGGGAGCAGCCGGCGCACCAGCTCGGCGGCCCCGACCCGCTCGCTGCCCCCGTCGGGCCCGGGCCACTCCAGCTCGGCCTCCAGGCCCAGACGGGCGGCGTCGTAGAAGTTGGCGTGGGCCCGGGCGAACAGCAGCTGCCGGGTCCAGGTGGCGGCGTCGGGGGCCAGGGCGAGGGTGAGGCCGAGCAGGAAGGCGGCGTTGGCCAGCATGTCGGTCACGGTCGGCCCGGCCGGTAGCGGCCGCATCTCGATGCGCAGGTGACCACCGTAGCCAGAGTCGTAGATGGCCCGGTTCCAGCGCCAGACCGTCCCCTGGTGCAGCCGCAGCTCGTCCAGGCGCGGCACCCCGCCGTCGGCCAGGGCCGCCAGCGGGTCCTGGTCGCCGCAGATCGGCAGCAGCGGCTCATGGTGGCGCACGCTCTCCTCGAACAGGTCGAGGATGCTGGTCCGCAGCCAGTCGGTCCCGAACGCCACCCGCGAGACCAGCCGCTCCCGGCCCGGGGCGTCGCGGTCGTCGGCCGCCTGCTCGAACAGGGCGATCCGGGTCTCCTCCCACAGCACCCGGCCCAGGAACAGCGGCGAGTTGCCGGCCGCGGCCAGGGCCGGGGCGGTGGCCAGCTGGGCGGCGTTGAAGGCGTCCACGTAGTCGTCCGGGTCGACCCGCAGGTGGACCTGGAAGGAGGTGTTGGCCCCCTCCATGACGATGTTGTCGCGCACCAGCCGCAGGGGCTCGGGGTCGCGGCCGTGGATCTCGACCTCGAACGGCTCGGCCTTCACCCGGCGCAGGCTCCAGTCGAGGGCCCGGTAGCGGGGGGCGTCGGTGATCGCCCCGCGGTGCAGGTCCTGGTCGCGCAGGGTGGGCAGGATGCCGACCATGGCCACGCGGCCGTGGTGGGCGGCGGCGGTGGCCCGGACCGACTCCAGTGCCCCCTCGAGCTGCTGGCCGACCCCGGTGAACGGCTGACCGGCCAGCGACGTCGGCGAGGGGTTGACCTCCAGGTTGAACCGGTCCAGCTCCAGGGTGAGGCGCGGGTCGCCGGCGTCGTCCAGGACGGCCTGGTTCTTGCCAAGGGGACGACCCTGGTCGTCGATCAGGAACAGCTCCAGCTCGGCCCCGATGCTGCGCGGGCCCTCGCCGAACCCCGGCCGCTCGAGCAGCCGCTCCAGGGCGCGAAGGCACTGCTCCAGGCGCCGGGTGAAGCGCGGGTAGTCGGCGTCGTCGAACTGCTCGCGGTCGATCTCGATCCCCATCCAACCTCCTCGGGGGGGGGCGGTCAGGCGATGGGCTGCAGGGTGCCGGTGGCCGGGATCTCGGGGTGGCTGGTGTTGGAGACGATCTCGAGCTCGAACGGCCAGGTCCGGCCGCGGCGCCACTGGCCGCCGACCAGCGGGGTCCTGGCCACGTTGGGGAGGTCGGCCTGGGTGCGGGTCCAGTCGACCCGGCCGACGATCGTGTCCAGCCGGGTGGACTTGATGGCGTCGACCAGCGCCGGCTTGTCGCTGATGTCGCCGGCCCGGCGCAGCACCGACGCCGCCACCTCGAACAGGGCGTGCACGAAGCCGATCGGCTGGATCCACTGGCGGCCGGTGCGGCGCTGGAAGTCCTCGGCCAGCTGGGCGGCGCTGGCCCCGGTCAGCGAGGACGTGAACGGGTGCCGGGGGCTCCAGGAGACCTCGGCCGACAGGCCGTCGGCGGCCCCCATGGCCTCGATGAACGCCGGGAAGGCGAGGGCCTTGCCGACCGTGGCGATCCGGGGCCGGTAGGCGCGCCGGCGGGCCTGCCTCCAGAAGTTGGCGAAGTCGCCCGGCAGCGGCACCCCGGTGACGATCTGGGCCCCGGCGGCCTCGAAGGCGTCGATCTCGGTCGAGAAGCTGTCCTGCTGGCCCGGATAGCGGCCGGGGTCGACGATCCGGTAGCCCTGGTTGCGGAGCACGCTGGGGAAACCGACGCTCCAAGCCCGGCCGTCGCTGTCGTCGGGCCACAGGCCCGCGAGGACCTGGTTGGTCTCGACCTGGCCCCACATGTCGGCGAACACGCCGATGACGTCCTCCAGGCCCCAGAAGAAGTGCCAGGTCCAGCGGTAGGGCTTGCGGGCCACCGGGTCCGGGGCCGGGCGCCGGGCCAGATACCAGGACTGGTACGGGGTGAGGGTGGAGATGCAGGGCGTCCCCGCCGCCTCGCAGGCGTCGGCCACCGGGTTGGTCGTCTCCGGGGTCGACGAGACGAGCACCATGGTCACCTGGTCGCGGACGATCAGGTCTCTGGCCAGCTCGCCGGCCCGGGTGGGGCTTGACTGGCTGTCGCGGACCAGGATCTCCACCGGGTGGGCGCGCCCGCCGATCTCCAAGCCGTCCTTGAAGGCGGCCCTGGCCCCCTCGATGACGAAGCTGTCGGCCTCGCCGAAGCCGAACAGCGGCCCGCTCTGGGGCGAGACGTAGCCGAGCTTGATGGGCTGGCGGCTGCCCAGCGCGTCGGAGCTGCGGCAGCCGGCCAGCACGGCCGCGCCGGAGAGGGCGGCCAGCCGCACGAACCCGCGTCGGTCCAGCGTGGCGGCCATCAGCGAGGCGGGGGCCGGCGGCCGCGCCAGGCGTCGCCCAGCAGCACCCGCAGCTCGGTCACCCCGGCCCGGCGGGGCGCCTGGACGACCCTGGCCACGGCCTGCTCGGCCGCCCGGTCCAGCTCGGCCTCGGCCAGCCCCAGCTCGGCCAGGCTGGCCGGGGTGCCGAGGCGCCTCGCCAGGTCCCAGAGGCCGCCGGGGGCGTCGTCGACCTCGAGGGCGGCGGCCAGGCGGGTCACCTGGGGGCGGGCCGCCGGGGCGACGAAATGGACCGTGTACGGGAGCATGACCGCGTGCAGCTCGGCGTGGGGCAGCCGGTAGGCGCCGCCGAGCAGGTGGCAGAGCTGGTGGTGGATGCCGACCCCGGCGGCGGCCAGGGCCGCCCCGGCCAGCCAGGACCCGAGCAGGGCGTCCGAGCGGGCGGCGAGGTCGCCGGGGTCGGCCACGGCCCCGGGCAGGCCGGCGGCCAGCCGCCGGGCGCCCTCGGTGGCCATGAGGGAGGTGACCGGGTTGGCCCCCGGGGCGTACAGGGCCTCGGCGCAGTGGGCGAGGGCGTTCATGCCCGACGGGCCCGTGGTCCCGGGGGGCAGGCCGACGGTCAGGGCCGGGTCGTAGATGATCGTCCGGGGCAGGACCCGCGGGTCCCGGCCGGTGCGCTTGCCCTCGGGGCCGGTCAGGCCGTAGATCGGGGTGACCTCGGAGCCGGCGTAGGTGGTGGGCACGGCCAGGATCGGGGTCCCGTGCTCCAGGGCGACCGCCTTGGCCAGCCCGGTGGCCGACCCGCCGCCCATGGCGACCAGGCCATCGGCCCCGGCCGCGGTCGCCGCGGCCGCCGCCCGGGCGGCCACGTCCACCGGGACGTGCTGCTGGACGTCGGTGAAGCTGGCCACCCAGCGGTGGCCGAGCCTCTGGACCAGGGCGTCCACGGCCCGCTTGCCGGCGATGGCCAGCACCCGCCGGGCGCCCAGCCGGTCGACCTCCTCGCCCAGGTGCCGGATCGCCCCGACCCCGAACACGACCCGGCCCGGCAGCGCGTCGTGCACGAAAGCGGGAACGGTGGGCCATGCACCCATGTGCGAGATTGTACTGTTCAGCCGGGTGCGGCCGCCGGCCTGGTGGTGGTGGCGGTCGGCCCCGGGACGCCGCTGCCGGCGGCGGCGGTGGGGCGGACGGCGCCGATGTAGTCGCCGCGCAGGAACGGGGTGATGCGGACGTTCGCCCCGGTGTAGGGGGCGTCGATCATGTTACCGGCCCCGATGTAGATGCCGACGTGGTGGATGGTGGCCGGGTCGGCGGTGTTGTAGGCGTAGAAGACCAGGTCGCCGGGCAGCAGGTCGGAGACGTTCCAGACCCGGGCGCCGGCATACCACTGCTGGCGGGAGGTCCGGGGCAGGGTGATGCCGCCCTTCTGGTAGGCGCGCAGCATCAACCCCGAGCAGTCGTAGAAGCCGAGCTCGCCGGTGGCCCCCCACTTGTAGGGCTTGCCGAGCTCGCTGTAGGCGAACCCGACGGCCGCCGCCGTCACCTCCTCGGCCGGCGCCCCGGGGGGCAGGCCCACGCTGGCCGCGTAGGTGGAGGCGATGGCCAGGACCTTGGTCACGTACCAGCTGGCGTGGTTGTAGGCGAACACCGCCCCGGCCACGTCGGCGCCCCGGCTGGCGCCGTGCTGGCACAGGTAGTTGGCCGCGGTGAAGATGGCGTCGACCGGGTCATAGACGTCGGCCCCGCCGCCGTCGGCGTCGACGGCGTACGTGGCCCAGGCGTTGCCGGCCTTGCCGCCGATGCCCAGCTGCATCGGCCCGGCCGCCCCGGCGACGTTGGCCCCGGACCGCACCCCGGGAGCGGCCGAGCGGGCATGGTCGGTCTCGACCTTGCCGATCGCCGCCAGCACCGACCACGGAAGCCCCGGGCAGCTGTCGGCGGCCGTCTGGTAGACGGGCAGGAGCTGCGGCGGGATGTCCTGCTGGGCGCTGGCGCTGGGCGCCCCGCCCCCGATCAGCGAGGTCGAGATGGCGAAGGCCATCAGGCCCAGGACCAGGAAGACCGTGGCGAAGACGCCGAACAGGAGCTTGACCATCACCCGGCCCATCGGTGGTATTTTAGGATAGTCGAGTCGGTTGACAGGATTGCTTGCAGCGTACGTGGTGGAGCGGCCCCGGTCCACCGGTCGGGCCCGGGAACGGTCCACAGCCTGATTCGCGCTGGTCGATCACCTTGGTGTCATTGCACATCAGTGTAATCTGTTGGTAATCACAGAGGGACAAGTCCTCCCAAATGCGCATCCGAACCACATCCGAACCACGAGATCTGGAGACCGACCGGGGGTCGTTGTGAGCCAGCAGCAGAGGCCCGCCTGGACCGGGGGTTCCGACGAGGCCCTGGTCCCGCTGGGCCGTGGCGACGAACCGGTTCCGGCGACCGATCCCGAGGGTCGCGGACCGGAGCGGGCCCGGCCAGCCGGGCGTCCCGAACCTCCCGCCCCGGCGGCCGCACCCGCCGGCACCCGTGAGCGGCCGGGCCGGCCCGAGCCGCCGGCGCCCGACGTCGGTCGCGACGGCCGCGCGCCCGGCCAGCCACCCCCGCCGAGCGCCCGTGATCTCGTCGACGGCCGCTCCGAGCGGTCGGACCGGGCCGGCCGGCTGGCCGGGATGACCAGCCCGGCCAACGGCCGCTCGACCGCCACCGCCGCCGACTTCACCCCCGAGCGCTACCTGCGCGGCCAGGCCGCCCCGCCCCGGGACGGCTGGCGGCGCTTCGTCTACTGGCTGACCGGAGGCCGGCTCAACTTCGGCCCCAGCCCGGCCGAGCTGGCCGAGCGCCAGCTGGTCGCCCGGGCCAAGGCCCCGGTGGGCGGCTGCCGCTCGATCGCCGTCATCAGCCGCAAGGGCGGGGTCGGCAAGACCACCACCACCCTGATGCTCGGCCACACCTTCGCCTCCCTGCGCGGCGACCGGGTGGTCGCCCTCGACGGCAACCCCGACGCCGGGTCGCTCGGCTACCGGGTCCGCCGCGAGACCGCCGCCACCGTCACCAACCTGCTCGCCGACGAGCAGGACATCATCCGGTACGCCGACATCCGCTCCTACACCAACCAGGCCCCGACCCGGCTCGAGGTGGTTGCCGCCGACGACGACCCCCGGATCACCACCGCCCTCGGCGAGGAGGACTACCGCCGGGCCATCGGCCTGCTGGAGCGCCACTACAACCTCATCCTGCTCGATACCGGAACTGGGGTTCTGGAATCGGCCACGAAGGGAATCCTCCAGCTGGCCGAGCAGATCGTCGTCGTCATGTCCCCGAGCCTCGACTCGGCCAGAGCGGCCAGCTCCACGCTGGACTGGCTGAACGAGAACGGCCATTCCGAGCTGGTCCGCAACGCCGTCGCGGTCATCAACGCGGTGCGTGAGGAGGGCCTGGTCGAAGTGGACAAGATCAAGGACCATTTCCAGGGACGCTGCCGGGCCGTGGTCCAGGAGGAGCATTTGCGTCCCGTTACCCGACGCTCGTACTTGGAGGTAGCCGCCGCCGTGGCCGATGGATTCACGGCATGACCATCGGAGGGAACTACCAATGCTGTTACGCATGACACCTTCAGGTTGAGAGGATGATCTCCTAGGACCAAGTTCCACTCCATCTCGCAAGTCCCATAGTTTGGGGCCTCCAGCGGATGAAGCCGCCTGTCTGTGGCAAGAACGGCTGCGAATCCGCTGGGGGTTCCCAAAGGAACTCCGGAGCCGCCTTGTGTGGTTCGATATGCTCACGTGGATAAGCGGCGCTACCGCCGTCGTTCTAGCGCTCGTCGGTCTCGTTAAAGCGGTCAATTCATTACTAAAGGCCGTGGCCGATTGTGCAGAGGCGACTGGTGGGCTCGTAACCGCGCTCCGCAAACTGAGCAAGAAACTGCACGGCCGCAGGCGCTCCACTGCTCAACTGGAAAAGTCCGTGGCTACGCCCTCGACACCCAAGGATGACCTTATATTGCTTGAGTCGGCTCGCAGGAAGCCTCTACAAGTCGGTAAAGAAGAAGAACGACGCCCATAGGCGTCGTTCTTCTGACGTGCTGACTCCAGCGGATGAAGCCGCACTGTCTGTGGCGGGTCCATGATAGTGCACCCCTGTCAGGGGTGCGACCTATAACGACTCCCGGATCTGTCGTTCGCCGACTCTGCGCCAGCTTGACCTGCGCCGATCAGGTCCCAGCTGTTCCCGTACGACCTCTTGGGTTACGGAACCACCGGTCGAGGGCCCGCTGAACGACGAGCAGATACTCTGCCGACATCCTAGACAGGATCCGCTCAGCCGGAGGCACTCCGGCGAGAGAAACCGTTCTAGGTTCCGGCGGACCCCAGCCGGTGAGTCGCCGACCATCAGGCGGCGGTCGGTGGTTGCGCTCCTACTCCACGAGTCGGTCGACTCTGCTGCTGACCGATGAGGTGGTGGCCTTGAACTAGGCCGCGACGTCTAGGGCAACTAGCCAACCCGGTTGTCTGGCTGTGAGCGGCCCACAGCAGTCCCTGATGTATGCCCTTGGCCTACCTCTGGAAGCTGTGACTGCAGACACGCTCGTAGTGGGCAGAGCCCTATGTCCCGACTTGTCCACAAGCTGGAGACTGACTGTCGGACGTTGCCGTTAAGCTCCTCAACGTCGCCGACTCGGACGTTTGCGTAGGCCACAGGCTTGCCTCTCGCTTATACGTCGGCCGAGGTCAGACCGTTGTGGAGGGGTCGCGCCGCCCTACCTCTCCCCGATCGGAAGGGAGCCATCCATGGGCACTCTGCCCTTCACCGGCCCGCGCCGGACCACCCCCATGACCGTGGCCAACACTGGGTTCATGCTGGACCGCCTGGGGCGAGACTGCGCGCCGCTGCAGTTCATCCGTGAGCTGACCCAGAACGCAATCGAGGCGATCTTGGCCCTGCCGGAGCGCACCGGCGAGATCGTCTGGGACGTCGACTGGAATTACCACGCCCTAACAGGTGTCTACAAGCTGTGTATCATCGATACCGGGGTTGGCATGACCGGTGAGGAGATGGTGCGCTACATCAATCAACTCTCCTCTTCGGTACACGAGCAGTCCCATGCCGGCAACTTCGGAGTCGGGGCCAAGATCGCCGCCGCGACCAGAAACCACGCCGGCCTGGTCTATGTGTCCTGGAAACACGGCATCGGGTCGATGATCCAGCTGTGGCGCGATCCCGACACCGGCGAGTATGGGCTGCTCCAGTTCGAGCACCCCGACGGCGCCTGGAACGAGCAGGGCCAGGTCGAAGCGGCCGTCAAGCCCGCCCAGATCGACCAGCACGGCACCATGGTCCTGCTGCTCGGCAACGACCTCGAGCACAACACCATGGAACCCCCGCCAGGAACCGCCACCCCCTCCCGGTGGGTTGGTCGCTATCTGAACACCCGCTACTTTCGGTTCCCCGACGGCATCAGCGTCCGGGCTCGAGAGGGCTGGGAGAACCCGCTCAGCGACAAGGACCGCAACTTGCTCCGCACGGTCATCGGCCAACAACGCTACCTGGAGCAGCACAGCCAGTCACACGGGTCGGTGCCGCTGACCAATGCGGTCGCTCACTGGTGGATCCTGAACGACGAGCCCGCCTTGTCGCAGAACTCTGGCTGGATCGCCTCCAGCGGACACAGCGCCGCCCTCTACAACAACGAGCTGTACGAGCTGGCCACTGGCCGCGGCGGCGTGGCCCGGCTGCAGCAGTTCGGGGTGATCTTTGGCTACCAACGGGTCGTGCTCTACCTGGAGCCCCAGCAGGAGGTCGAATCCAACACCGCCCGAACCCACCTCCTGCTCCGCAGCGAACCGCTGCCCTGGGCGGAGTGGGCGGCCGAGTTCCGCGAGGCCATGCCGACCGAGATCAAGACCCTGATGGAAGAGGTCGCCGCTGGCGCGGTCTCCCCCGACCATCGCCAGACCATCCGTGAGCGGCTCAAGCGCATCATGGAGCTGTTCAAGCTCAGCCGCTACCGGCCCAACCCCGATGGCGCTGTCACCATCGACGAATCCTCCACCAGCCCCGGTGGCACGCCTCGCAGAGACCCTCGGCCGCGGACCGGTAGCGGGCGGCCGGGGGGGCCGGGCGGACGCTCCGGCAACGTGTACGCCCTGTTCTTGACCGACGACGGCAGCCCTGCTGATCCAGTCCGCAACGACCTGGACCCCAAGGTGCAATGGATCAGCCAGGAGCGAGGCACCCGGGTGGGTGGGCTGCTCGAGGACCGGGCAGCCAAGTACCACCCAGAGATGAACCTGCTTCAGATCAATGAGGACTTCCGTGTCTTCAACGACATGATCGACCGCTGGACCGACCGCTACAGCCACGTTCCAGGAGCCCGAGAAGTCGTCAAAGAAGTCGTGCACGAGTGGTTCGAGCAGCAGCTCATCGAGACCGTGCTTGGCGTGCACGCGCTCAAGGACTCCCCCGAGTGGCAAGCGTCCCAGGTCACTAGCGCATGGTCTCAAGAGGCTCTCAGCGCCACTGTCATGCCCCGCTACCACATCGACTTCGCCATCGGACGAGCCCTAGGTTCCAAGCTCGGCACCCTCAAGGACCGAGTGTCCTAACCACCTACCCATATGACTATCCGGACCAGGCTGCTCCATGGGCACCGTCGCGGAGCAAGCGGTCCTTTGCCCAGAGTTCAGCCGGCCCCACTGGACCGCGTCACAGATAGCACGGATATGGGCGGCAGGTGCGGGGACGTACCTCACCAACCACAACGAGCCGCGTGCGGCGTTACGGTTGGTTCTGGAGTTGCCCCGCTTTGACAGACAGGGCTGATGGCTCGGTCAGGCTGCCTGCGTGATGACCTCCTCGTGGATGGCTTCGAATTCATCGGGGGTCTGGTAGCCCAGCGCGCTGTGCAGCCGGGTGCCGTTGTACCAGCCGATGTACTCGACGGTGGCGTGGCGGGCGTCGGCTCGGGTGGGCCAGGGCTGCTGGTCGAGGCACTCGCCCTTGAGGGACGCGAAGAACGATTCGGCCAGCGCGTTGTCCCAGCACTGCCCGGTTCGCCCAGACGACAACGCGACTTCCAAGTCGCCCGCGAGCCTGCTGTAGTCATGGCTGGTGTACTGGCAGCCACGGTCGGCGTGGAAGATCACCCCGGGTGCGGGATCACGGGCCGCGACGGCGTTGGTCAGGGCGTCAGCGACCAGGTCGGTGCGCAGGTGGTCGGCGAGCGCGAACCCGACCACGCGACGTGAGGCGATGTCGATCACGGTCGCCAGGTACAGCCAGCCCTCCCAGGTCGGGATGTAGGTGATATCACCGCACCAGCGGGTGTTGACCGCCGCGGCGTTGACCGCGAAGTCACGGCGGATCAGGTCAGCCCGCTGCGCAGCCTGCGGGTCCGGGATGGTCGTGCGCTTCCAACGGCGCGGCGTGCGTCCGTGCAGGCCGGCAGCACGCATCAACCGGGCGATCCGCTTGCGGCCGTGCCGGTGGCCTTGGCGGCGCAGCTGCGCGTGGATGCGTGGGGCACCGTAACGGCCCTTGGATGTCTGGTGCGCCTGGCGGATGTGCTCAATGAGTCCAGCGTCGGTGCGCTGGCGAGCCGAGACGTTGCCGGTGCGGCGGGCGTAGTAGGCGGCACGGGAGACCTCCAGCAGCTCACACGCGCGCGTGACGGTGCGCTGCTGCGCTCTCTCCGCCTCGATGAACGCATCGACGTTCACCGGGTCTCCTTCGCGAAGAAAGCCGTGGCCCGCCGCAGGATCTCGACGTCGCCATGCAGCCGCCGGTTCTCCCGCCGCAACGCGGCAAGCTCCTGACGCTCTGCGCTGGTGAGCCCACCGTCGCCGGTCCCGGCGTCCCGCTCGGCCTGGCGGACCCATTCCCGGACCGCGGTCTCGGTCAGATCGAAGTCCCGGGCGACCTGTCCGATCGAGCGGTCACCCCGCTGGCACAGCTCCACGATCTCCGCCTTGAACTGCGGCGTGAACGACCGCCGCGGCCGAGGCTTCTTCCGCTCCATGATCTCCATGATGAACATCCTCCCAGGGGCCGCACCCCTGATGCTGGATGTCCGTCAAAGCGGGTCACCCTCAGTTCCGCTCGCACCGCCTACGCCGCTATGTGCTCTTTGGCTCGACCCAATCGACGGTCGATCAGCTCGTGACTGCCTGAGTACCCGTCGGCTTGACTGGTTGAACTGCTTGACGCGTCGATTGACTGTGCCGAGGCTTCTAAGAGGTGTGGGACTTTCTCTGGTCTAGGTGTTGGGAGTGTCGATGACTGAAGGGCGGCACGAGGCCGCGTGGGACGGCCAGACCATGACCGTCGAGCCAAGCGTCGGCCGTAGTCGGCTGGAGCACGTGCGGCAAGCTGCAAGCCGGTGGGTGGGGCAGCTAGTCGACCTGAGCGGTCGTAACACGCTCCTCTACTACAAAGATCTCAAGGTCGGCACCTTGGACCTCGGCGGCGGCGAGCCAGCCGCGCTCGATGCGCTGCTCGGCGGTCGGACCGTGCGGCTGTCGGCACTGTTCCCTGAAGCCACCGAGCTGGCTGGTGCGGCTCGACGAGCCCGGACGATCCGGGCGAAGGCGGTCGAGCTGTTTGAGGAACGGGGCATCCAGACGCTGCACCTTGCCCAAGGTATGGCGACCTGGGACAACCAGCGGGGGGTGGCCACCCCGGCCGCGCCCGTCTTGTTGCTGGCGGCCGCGCTCGCTCCTCAAGGGCCAGCCGCCGAGGACTTTGATGTGAGCTTGGTCGGCGAGCCTGAAGTCAATCCGACCCTACTGCACCTGCTGAGCACCGACTACCAGGTGGAGCTTGACGCCGAGGAACTCCTCGACCTGCTGGAGGAGGACAGTGGCGGCAGCATCGATCCAACACGACTGTTTGACCGCCTAGCCAAGGAGGCCGCGGCGGCGGTCCCGGCGTTTGCGATCAATGAGCGGCTGGTCGTGGGGACCTTCTCGTATGCCAAGCTCCCCATGGTCCGCGACCTGGAGACCTTCCAGGAAGCCTTGGCGGCACATGATCTGATCGCGGCCATAGCCGGTGAAGAGCAAGCCCGCCAAGCCATCCGCGACCGTACGGGAGATCCAGACCCGACGGCCCCGGACCACACCCCGCCAGCCGACGAGTTCCTGGCGCTAGATGCCGACGCTAGCCAGAACTACGCCATCAACGCGGCCGTGGCCGGCCAGGATCTGGTCATAAAGGGCCCGCCGGGGACCGGCAAGAGCCAGACCATCGCCAACATGATCACCACGCTGGCTGCCCGCGGTCAGCGGGTCCTGTTCGTGGCCGAGAAGCGGGCCGCCATTGACGCCGTCCTGTCTCGCCTGGCCAAGGTCGGCCTGGACGATCTGGTGATGGATTTGCATCGCAGCCTTGGATCCCGGCGCAAGTTCGCCCAACTCCTGGCCCGAGGACTGCACGAGGCAAGTCGAATCCCTCTGAGCAACCTCGGGCTGGATCAGGCGCGACTGGAGCGACGCCGAGGCGCGCTCAGCGAGCATGTCGCCGCCCTGCACGCTGACCGGCAACCATGGGATGTGTCGATCTACCAGGTGCAGTGCCGGCTGCTTGGCCTACCCGCAGCAGCCGCCACCCCGGTCACGCTCTCCCGCGAGGCGCTTGCCGCCCTGGGCGCCGGCGCCATCGGGGAGGCCAGTGACGAGCTCCAGGAATTCGTCGCTCGTGGTGGCCTCGCCCTGGACCCCACGACCAGCCCGTGGGCCGAGGCGTCAGTGGTCAGCGGCGAACAGGCCGCAGTCGCGCTGGAAACCGTTGATCAGCTGGCCAGCCACACCCTGCCCATGGCCACCAAGAAGTTAGAGGACGCACGGGGCGGGGTGGGACTCCGCAAACCAACCTCGCTCACCGAATGGCAACAATTCCTGCAGCTCCTCAAGGGTGTCCGCATCACCCAAGACCGCTTTGGCGCGGAGGTGTTCCAGCACGACCTGTCCGCCCTGACCAGGGCGCTCGAGCCAGCCGCCCGCGGCCGCATGGCCCGGGTGAGTGCCTTTCTGAGTTCCGGAAGCTACCGGCAGGCGCGAAAGCTCCTCCGCTCGCTCTGCCGAAACGCGCCACCGCCCACCGACATGCTGCACATCGCCGCGCAGGAGGGAGCCAATCAGCAGGCACAATGGCGCACCGTCAGCATGGACAACGGCAGCCCACGGCTACCAGCAACCCTCTCGGAGGCCTTCGGCGTCTTCGAGCAGCTGCAACAAGAGTTCAGGGTGCTGGCAAGCTTCCTGCCCACCCTCGACGCAGGTCAGCTCTCGTTGGAGCAACTCGGCGACCAGCTCGCGGCCCTGCGGGCCGACCAAGCCACCCTGATGAAGCTTCCGGCACTCCATGCCCTCCGCACGGCGCTGCAGCGGCGAGGCTTGGCACCGCTCCTAGAGGACCTGCGCGCACGACAGCTCCCTGCAGCGCTCTGTGTGGCCGCGCTCGAGCATGCCTGGCTTTCCTCGATCTATGACCAGGTCGCGCTGGCAGACCCGCGGATCGGGGCGTTCGACGGCCAGCTCCACCACCAGAACTCCGAGGACTTCCGACGCCTTGACGCCATCCACATCGCCGCCACTCCAACCCGGGTCAAGCGGGCCTGCGCGGAACAGCTCACCCGGGTCCGAGACCAGTACCCCGACCAAAGCACCCTGGTCGAAGCCCAGGCGGCCCGCCAGCGGGGCCACAAGCCAATCCGGGAACTCTTCGCCGCCGCCCCCCAAGTACTGACTGCGCTCAAGCCGTGTTGGGCAATGAGCCCGCTGCTGGTCAGCCAACTATTGCCTGGCGACCAGCCCTACTTCGACGTGGTCATCTTCGACGAGGCCAGCCAAGTCCTGCCTGCCGATGCCATACCAGCGCTCCTGCGGGCCCGCCGAGCCATCGTCGCCGGCGACGACCGCCAGCTGCCCCCCACCTCATTCTTCACCGCAGCAACCACTGACGAGGACGCCGAGTCCCAAGAGACCGATCTAGCCTTCACCTCCGGCTACGAGTCAATCCTGGATACCCTCACCCCGCTGTTGCACATGCGCATGCTGACCTGGCACTACCGCAGCCGTGACGAACGCCTGATCGCCTTCTCCAACCTGCACCTGTACGACCGAGCGCTTACCACCTTCCCCGGCATTACCGGGGAACACTGCCTCGAGCACGTCCTCGTCACCCAGCCACTGGGTATGGCCGGCCAGGAAGACAGTTCCTCGGCCGAAGTCCAACTCGTGGTCCAGCAAGTCCTGGAGCACGCCCAGACCCGCCCCGACCAGAGCCTGGGTGTGATCACCATGGGCATCAAGCACGCCAACCGGATCACCGAGGCCCTACGGCTCGCCCGAGCCGCCAATGCCCATCTCGAGGCCTTCTTCGATGAGAGCTTGGAAGAAGCCTTCTTCGTCAAGAACCTGGAACGCGTCCAAGGCGACGAACGCGACGCGATCATCTTGTCGGTCGGCTACGGCAAGACGCCAGACGGCCGCCTGCTCTACCGCTTCGGCCCCCTGCTCCAACAAGGCGGCGAACGCCGACTCAATGTCGCCATCACCCGCGCCAAACAACACATGACCCTGGTATCCAGCTTCGCCCACACCGACATGGATCCCAGCCGAAGCCAGGCCGACGGCGTCCACCTACTCGCCGACTACCTCGAATATGCCGCCAGCCGAGGCAGCAACCTCGGCCGCGCCGCCCTGACCATCCCCGAACTCAACCCCTTCGAGATCTCGGTCCGCGACGCCCTCACCCGCGCCGGGATCCCCCTGCTCCCCCAGTACGGAGCATCGGGCTACCGCATCGACTTCGCCGCCCGCCACCCAACCAAACCAGGCCGCATGGTGCTCGCCATCGAATGCGACGGCGCCAGCTACCACGCCGCCCCCACCGCACGCGACCGCGACCGGCTCCGCCAAGACCAACTGGAGGCTCTCGGCTGGAGCTTTCACCGGATCTGGTCGACCGACTGGTTCCACCACCAAGAGGCCGAGGTCGCCAAAGCAACCCAGGCCTACCAGAAGGCCATCGCCGCCGCCGACGAAGACGACAACACCCCAAGCGCCCCGCCGATCAGAGCCCACCGAGCCGTCGACGAGGCCGGAAACACCACTCCTGATCCAACCGCGGCAGATGTACCCCCGCGAGGGCCACGGCCACCAGTCCCGGCGGGCTTGCCCATCGACCAATACAGCCAACAAGAACTCATCGCCATCACCAACTGGATCGAATCCGACACCCTGCTTCGCACCGAAGACCAAGTCCTCACCGAAGTCATGCGCACCCTCGGGTTCCGACGTCGAGGCAGCAGAATCGTCGCCACCATCCAACGAGCAATCCACCAAGCACGCCGAAACCGCTAGCAACAGCCCTGCGGGGCTTCAAGGACCTGCCACGTTCTGAACACTTGTGCAGCACGCCCCTGGGAGGATCACCCGGGAGCGTGCTGCACAGCACTCGATGGCCGATCCCGGGCCATCGAGCTGGTGACCCTCAGGCGCTGGCCCGGCGCTTGGTGGTTTGGCGCCGACGGCGCGTGGGTGGGCTTCCGGCCACCTTCGTGGCCTTGGTGGCCTTGGTGGTGGACCCAGGCTTGCGGCCACGCTTCTTTAGCGTCTTGCCCATGTTTTGCAGCTTCAAGGCACGGTAGTTCTTCTCGGAGATGTCCAGCTGTTGGGTTGCGCCGTCAGGGTGCCGGATCGACAGCTGATACACCTTGCCCGCGGGGATCTCAGACTGGTCGATGTCCGAGACATACATGGTGATCGTCTTGGTTCCCACTGGACTCCCTTTCTGCCACTGGGCGATAAGAAAGCCGATGCGACACTTCGGTGACAATCGCTAAGCTGGGTGGCACCCAGAAGCGCCGCCCAAGCTCTATCGACCGGCCCCGAACGCTTCTTAATTCGCCATCGCGGCGAATCGCTGTCGCTATCCTGATGAGGCGCCGACCGACTGCCTGAACCGTACTGGGTCTGTTGGAGGCTCCATCGCTTGGAAGGGAAGATGGAGCAATGGCAGAGACCAGCAGCTACAGCAGAGGCTCGCACCCGTCGCAGCGACGCTATCCACCCGAGCTACGGGAGCGGGCGGTGCGTATGGTGCACCAAGCCATCGAGGAGTCCGGCGAGCGGTTCGGGGTGATCACCAGGGTCGCCCGCCAGCTCGGCATTGGCACCGAGTCGCTCCGGTCCTGGGTCCGCCAAGCCGAGATCGACGGTGGCCAGCGACCCGGGGTGACCACCCAGGACAAGGAGCGGATCGCCGCGCTGGAACGCGAGGTCCGGGAGCTACGCCGGGCCAATGAGATCCTGCGGACGGCGTCGGCTTTCTTTGCGGCCGAGCTCGACGGCCGTCGTCCGAGGTGACCCGCTACATCGATGCCCACCGTGACCGGTTCGGGGTCGAGCCGATCTGCCGGACCCTGCAGGTCGCCCCGTCCAGCTACTACGCGGCCAGGAGCCGCCAGCCGTCGGCGCAGGCCAGCAGCGACGCCGAGCTTGGTCCCAAGGTGCTCAAGGTGTTCAACGACAACTACCGGGTCTACGGCGCCCGCAAGCTCTGGCAGCAGCTGCGCCGCGAGGGCGTGGTGGTCGGTCGGGACCGGGTCGCCCGGCTGATGCGCACCCTCGGCATCGCCGGAGCGGTGCGGGGCAAGACCCGCCGCACCACCATCGCTGATCCGGCCGCCACCCGCGCCCCGACCTGGTCCAGCGCCAGTTCACCGCGACCCGGCCCAACCAGCTGTGGGTGAGCGACTTCACCTATGTGGCCAGCTGGTCGGGCACGGTGTACGTGGCGTTCGTGATCGACGTCTTCTCGCGGCTGATCGTGGGCTGGCAGGCGGCCACCAGCATGCGGACCGAGCTGGTCCTGGACGCCTTGGAGATGGCTGTGTGGCGGCGCGCCAGCGTCCTGGAGGGGCTCATCTGCCACTCGGATGCCGGCAGCCAATACACCTCTATCCGCTACAGCGAACGATTGGCCGAGATCGGGGCGGCGCCGTCGGTCGGCAGCGTCGGTGACAGCTACGACAACAGCCTGGCCGAGTCGACCATCGGGCTGTACAAGACCGAGCTGATCCGCCGCCACGGCCCCTGGCGCACCCTCGAGGACGTCGAGTTGGCCACCCTGGCCTATGTCGACTGGTACAACCATCGCCGGCTCCACAGCCAGATCGGCAACCTCCCACCGGCAGAACTGGAGGCCACCTACTACCGTCAACTGGGCCAGGCCGCCGTGGCTTGAACCCAACCGCCAGAGTCTCCACCGAGGCCAGGGCGGTTCAGCCCGATCGCCGACCCAACCGCTCCACAACGCACTTGCGTCGTACAAGCGCCCGGTGGCGGATCACAAGTGACCCCGACACGCGCTCGATGCGTGGGTCGCTCCCAGCTTGTTCGCCCACCACCGGCGGCCATCACCAGAGCAGGACATCCCAGGAGTTCCGGGGGGCGTCGTTAGCTCTTAGCCTGGATCCACCGATCGGCGGATGGGGTCGCTGGTTTCCTGACGTGGCCCAGGGTGTGGCATGCGGGCGCTCGCGTTGCGTGACCATGGAGCCGCGGGAAGTGGCGGGTGAGGGTGGGCTGCTGGTGGTTGCGGCGGCCGGGCGATCTGTGACGCGTGGCGGGCAGGCCGGAGCAGCCGGCGTCAGCCGACCAGCCAAGCGGTGGGGTCGACCTGCGGTCAGGTCGGGTGGGGGATGCAGCGCAGCCGCGCCAGCGCCATGGTGAACGAGTGGGCCCACGGCCAGCCTGCGGGCAGGTGCAACCTCCACTGCCGTGCGGAGCGGGTGAGCCGGCCGGGCAGCGCCAGCAGGGTACGGCGCAGGGTCTTGGCCACGGTCTGCTGGTCGCGGTAGCCCAGGCCGAGGCTGGCGGTCCAGCGGATGAGGTTGTGGGCCAGGGTGGCGGCCAGCAGCCAGGCGGCGTTGGCGGCGAAGTGGCCCGAGGGCAGGTGGGCCAGGCCGGCGCCGGCCTTGAGGTCGCGGATCGCCAGCTCGCAGACGGCGTGGCGGCGGTGGTCGGCGTCCAACTCCAGCATCGTCCCCAGGCGGTTGGTGACGAACGCGTGGTAGCGCCAGGTCGGGAACAGCTGCTGCTGGTCGCCGGTGTTTCGGACGCGACGCACGATCAGCCGGTCGCCCCGGTAGCGGGTCTCGGCGACCTGCGCGACCCCGGCGGGCTGGTAGGCGATCGGGACCCAGGCCGCCTCGGGGATGGCGGCGATCGCGGCGCGGACGGTCTTGGTCTGGCGGACCGTGATCGAGTAGCGCACCCGCTGGCGTCGCAGCCGCTTGATGAGCTTGGCCGACCAGAATCCGGAGTCCATGCGGAAGGTGAGCTCGCCGCTGGCGCCGGCGCGGCGCAGCCGGGCCACCAGCTCATCAACGAATCGGAGGATGCCGCGGGCGGTGTTGGCTGAGCCCTTGCGCAGCCGGGCATGCAGCACCTCGCCGCTGTCGGCCCTGGTGGCCAGCAGCGGGTGGTAGCCCAGCCGGTGGGTGTAGCCGTAGCAGGCGCCCTGCTTGTGGTAGCCACAGACCTCACAGATGGTGGAATCCACATCCACCGTCAGTGGCCCATCATCGGGCCCGGCGCCCGCCGCCCACGCCCTGGCCAGGACCTCGCCGGTCACCTTGTCGAGCTGACGGACGTGGCCGAACGTAAACGCCCGCAGGAACGTCCCGACGGTAGAGGCCGCCAGCACCCGGTGCCCGAGGACGCTGGCGGTCGCCCCTGATCGCAGCAACTCCACATCGTCGATGCAGTCCCCACCGGCAGCCAGCGCGTGGACCAACGTGAGTAGCTTGCGTCCTGGGTGGGCCGCGCCCGGCCGGTCGCCGAGATCAACTAGCTGGTCGGCGGCCCGCTCGATCTCCAACCGGTCGGCCAAGGTGGCAAGCAGCAGCAGGCCAGCATGCGCGACGGCTCGCTGGTCGTCGAAGGCGACATCGACCTGGTCTAGCAGCACCTGCGAGGATGGCATCAAAAGGCGTCCTCCGCCTCGGGATCATGACCGCTTGGCAGCCGTCATTCTCCCTGGTCAGGGAACCCTTTTCATGCACACACCGCTACACGCGCCAAGGTTGGCCGGTGCCAGGCTCAGTCGGGCAGGGTCCGGGGGAGCCCGAAGCGGGGCAGGACGCTGGTGTCGAAGCGGGTCATGGCGCAGATCCGGCTGCCCGAAAGGGTCAGGACCAGCAGCCCGATCGCATGGGACCTGGCGTGCGGGTCGCGGACGTAGAAGCCGAACGCGGGCTGGCCGTTGGCCCTGGTCGCGATCAGCCGGGTGGTCCAGCCTGGCCGGAACGCCGTGGCGGTGAGGAACCGGGCTGCCAGCTCACGTCCCTGGTACTGCAACGGCAGCGGCGGCATGGTCAGCCAGGCGTCGTCGGTCAACAGGGCGACGATGCCATCCACGTCGGCAGTCTCGAAGGCCCGGGTGAGCCGCTCAACCAACTGCTGCTCGGCGGCCGAGTTGGGCGGCGGGGGCGGTTCCCGCTCCCCCGACGGTGACTGCCGCTGCAGGGCGGCACGGGCGCGCTTGAGCGCGCTGGTCACCGACTCCTGGCTGGTGTCGAGGATGTGGGCGGCCTCGCGGGCATGGAATCCCAGCACGTCGCGCAGGATGAGCGCGGCGCGCTGACGGGGCGGCAACAGCTGCAGGGCGGTGATGAAGGCCAGCGAGATGGCCTCCCTGGCCTGGTACCGGGCCTCGGGGCCGGGTGCGCTGTCGGCCAGCCCCTCCAGCAGGACGTCGGGATAGGGCTCCAGCCACAGCACCTCGCCCAGCCGGGTCGGCTCGGGCGGGTCCAGCCCGGGCATTGGCGCGCTCATCGGCCGGCGCCGGCTAGACGATCGCAGCGCGTCCAGACACCGACTGGTGGCGACCCGGTACAGCCAGGTCCGGACCGACGCGCGTCCCTGGAACCCGGCCAGGCCCTGCCAGGCCGACAGCAAGGTGTCCTGCAGCGCGTCCTCGGCGTCCTGCACCGAGCCGAGGATCCGGTAGCAGTGCACCTGCAGCTCGCGCCGGTAGGGCTCGACGAGCTGCCTGAACGCCTCTCCGTCCCCGGCCCGAGCTCGGGCGAGCAGGTCCATGGTCACCACGCCACCCTCCCATCGCCTCCTCCTCTAACTCCTCCGCACGGGGGCTCCGGTATAGACGGCGGCGCGGAGGAAAACTGGGCGCCCGCCGGCCGCCCAATCTCCCGGCTGGCCGCCGTCTACACCATCGATACCCCTACAGCGGCAACGAGCCGGCCCGGCGTCAGGGCGCTCGTAGACGGAAGGAGCCTCCAGCAGGACCACAGCCCAGCTACCACTTCCAGGAAAGGAGAGGTCCACATGCCCATCCTGCAAGCATCACCGGCCGTGGCCATCGCCCACGCTCATGTGGAGGCCTGGAGCAACCACGACTTTGACGCCGCGCGCAGCGGCCTCGCAGCCGACGTCACGGTCACCGCAACCAGCACCAATCCCGACCTCCCCGACACCAAGCTCACCGGCATCGACAACTACATGCGCGGCCTGATCGAGTTCGCGCAGCTTGTCGTGCCGGGCAGCGCGCGCGTGATCGCGACCCTCGGCGACGAGCGCAACGCGCTCCTGCTGGTGACCGTGCAGACGGCCGGCGGCCCGTTCGGGGCGCAGATGACGCTCCCAGCAGCTCGGCTCTACCTCCTCGACGAGAACGACAAGATCAAGGTCGAGCAGGTCATCTTCTACGCGGTCCCGGACTGAACCTCCACCGGGCCGGGGCGCTGTGCCGCCCCGGCCCGACCAGCTTCGTGGCGGACCTGCAAACCCGAACACCCTTCCCGCACCGACGCCTGGGGGTCGGCCGTCGTCTGACAGCGGTCTTGAGTCGCCAGGGAAGCTCCTGGTCAGATGCTGATGAGGCCATGCACCTTCTGGATGCGACGCCCTGCGGCTGCCAAAGGCTTCTGACCAGCGAGAACAGCGCGGAGCACAAAGGCGTTTCGGTGGATCCAGGCTGAGACTCAACCCCGTCTCCGTCTCCGTCCGGGCCGAGCCTGGCCTTGCCGACCGAGCATCACGAGCCTCAGGCGACGAAGTCATCCACAGAACGTTGGCGGGAGGTGGCACAGCAGGGTGGGCACAGCATGAATAGTTAGCAAGATGTTAGAGTCAAGGACTCTGATCCATTTGCGACGTCATGGCTACGCTCGTACAAGCTCGTAGCTGTGCGCATCAGGAGGGGGGAAGCAGATATGCGACGGTCGGCGACGCGACGGTGTGCGGCCGTTGTCCTCGTTGGCATTCTGCTCTTGAGCGCATGCAAGCACGATGCAACGCCAAACGAGCGGACGAGTGCGACGGTTGATGCGAACGGGGTTCGCCTGGTCGCGCCGGGAGTGACCGTGACCGCCCCGGCAGGTGTGGCCCCCATCGGAACGACGTTGACCGTCACGTCGGCCGATGCCCCACTGTCGGGACGGCCCGCGGAGGTGCTTGACGCACTTGGCGGGGGGATCGACGTATCCCTTGGCGGCCTGCAACCCCAGCGTGCGGTGACACTGCTCTTCAAGCTCCCCCAGAAGCCAGCTCCGGGAACCGTTCCGGCGGTGCTCAGCCAGCCCTCCGATGGCGGCCCGGCACAGCTGCTCACCGGAACGTACGACCCTGCAGCAGGCACGCTGAGCACCCAGGTTCGCCATCTGTCGTTGAAGTTTCCGGTGAGCGTGGACCTCGGGAAGGTGGCCGGGAAGGCCAAGGAGCTCTTCACCGGCACGTTCGGCCTTTCCACTTCCCGACCGGGTTGTGCGGGCGAGCGGTTGTCGGCCAATGGCGTCGTGGTGACCCTCCCTGATCGCTACCGAGGGTCCGGCGACGGCGTGGTCTGGCCGTGCCTACGCCAGCAAGGTGACGAGCTTGTGGTCGATCTCGCCTCGACCTCCGGGCTGCCATGGCGCGTCCGGGCTGCACCGCAGGCCAAGCTTGATCCGGTTGGAGAACTCGATGTCCAGAAGGCGGCAGTGCTCGCCGGCTATGACAGCTTCATCCATCATCGACCATACGCCGAGGGTGTCCTCGTCCCCACGGGAAGCCTCAGCTATCGATTTCCCCTCCAGGCCCTCCCCGGACGTATCGAGCTCAAGCTTGACCTGGGAACCCACCTCGCGCTCACCTCGGTCTTCGCCGCCAAGTTCCTGCTCGAAGTCTTCGGGGTCCCTGGCGGATCCCTGCTCGAACGGGCGGAGGTCCTCACCTGCATAGAGGACGCTGTCGATGCCGCTGGAGAGCTTGGCTTGGGCCCGTCGGTCGGGGCGGTCAGCAGTCTGCTTCGAGCGACGATCAGCTGCGCCGGACATGTCGTGAAGGCCCTCGGCGGGGTGCTGACCCGTATCGCTGAGGTTGTCCTCTCCATCCTCGGGACGGGCGTCGCCATCGTCGTTGCGGGGCTGCAGGGCGCGTGGCGTTCGGCCACCAGCACCGACCATGTCGTCATCCCACTCGAGGTGTTCCGGCCACAGGCGCCCCCGGGGGCGCAGCAGCAACCGCCCGTTCGGCCGACACCGACCCCTTCGCCGAAACCATCGCCGAATCCGGCGCCCAGGCCATCACCCGGACCGGCACCGACGCATTCCCCGGTGGTCCACTATGACTGCCCCAACGACAACTCAAATATCGGGAAATACGTCCCTCCAGGTAGATACTGGGAAAACCCCTTCGTCGCTCGAGGTCAGTGGATCACGGGCGGCTCAGTCGGTATCGGGGCCAACGTGGACGGCCACGACCACCGGGCCCGCATCGGAATTTACCGGGGATCCGGCCGCAGCAGTCCGGTCAGCGAGGTGGTGGTTCCCGTCACAGGCTACGACGGCGAGAGCTTCTCGCTTCCCAATCCGATTCGGGTAACCGCCGGCGAGCGCCTGTTCCTCGCCGTCAGCGGCATCGGAGACTTCACGGCCTATGACAACCGCAGCGGCTGCTTCATCGGACGGGTTGAGGGCTACGCCTCGTAATACCGTTGTGAGAGAGACCAAGAGCTCGCGGCGCCTCATATGCCGTCGTAGCCGCCGTCGCTGCAATCGTCGTCGCCGTGAGTCTTTTCGGCGCCGTGAGGTAGGTGGCGCCAGCACTCTCACCGGGCTTCATGTGCTCCCTGTGCCTAGGATCAGCGTGGTCGAACGGGCTGGATGCAGGAATCCAGCATCTCCTCCCACTGCCACACCCCTGGGTCGTCGTCCGGAGCGTGGACATCGCTCACCTGTAAAGCGACTGGCCGACCGCGGTGGAGGGTGACGAGGCCTCGAAGCTCGAGTGGTTTGTGTACATCGGCGCGACACCACCAGTCGTCCAGGTCCTCTCGCACGTGTAGGTCCCACGTCTGGGCGTCGAGTTGATTGACGACGACCTCGAGTTCGGCGTCAGCGGTAAGGGTGAACTGGACCAAGACGTCTCCGTCGCCCACTTCCTCGAGGACAGTGAGGGCGATATCTCGGAGATCCTCGAGGTAGTTGATGGAGATCTCTTCAGTGGATGGGGGAAGGCCTGCGGCGCGCTTCTCAACCTCGAGGTCCAGAACCTCGTCGGGTACGTGATCCTCGAGCCATTCGGGGAGGAGGCTGACTTGTAGCTCGGTAACGTAGGCTTGGAGTTCTTCTCCGCCGAACTCCCGGTGCACAAGCGACTCCAGCACCAGGCCGATCAGCTTCTCCTTAAGTTGGACTTCGGCTAGGACGCCTCGCTGGACCAGATCCTTGAGCAGGTCGGGATGAAGAGTGCCGGTGTTGTCGTCCTGGAAGGCCTTGTCGCCGCTGACCAGCATGACATCGTCTGCATCTGCCGCCAGGTTCAGGACGGTCTCCCAGATGAGGGTGTCCCGGTAGCCACTGCCGTTGGCGTCGAATGGACGGCGCCGAGCGACCGCACGCCGGACAAGCTCCTCATGATCGACGTCGGGGATATGCACGACCTTGAATCCGAGTTCGCGCAGGCGGGCTGCCAGCTTTGCTGGGTAGGCCTCCGCAGCCGCCTCCAGCTCGGCGCGCAGCTCGGCGGGCTTGACCCATTCACCGAGCCGGTCAGTGCGGTCGCACCACTTGTCAAGCGCCTCCAGTCGGTCCGCGATGGCACGACGATAGTTGCCCTCCACCTCGGCCACCACGACCTTGGGCACGCACACCTCCACCACCTCCTCCTCAACCCGCACGCCCAGCACCTGGAAGGTGGGGTTCGTCAGGAGGTAGTCGGGAGTGATGGCGTTTGCGTCAAGGACAATCAGCATTGGGTGAGGCTTCGCTTTCGTTGTCACCGCTGGGCGAGGACGAGCTCCAATTGGACACCGGGGGAGGGTAGAAACTGCACAGCCAGCTGCTGGCCGGCTTGCCACGGTCGAGTGGCCAGGACTTCGGCCGAGTTGGCGACAGTCACAGAAGATAGGGTCGCAATGGCAGGTCCCAGCGGAACCTCCACACCTGCGATCGTTTCGATGTGGTCGTCCTCCGTGAAGGAAATGAGGAACGGTGTACCGTCGAGCAGGAGCTTCTCGAACGCCTGTGGGTCCGCCAAGGTGATGGTGGCGGTGGCAGTGGCCCTCGCCAGAGCAGCGCTCTCGCCGGCCACCAACCGGGCGGCACGGCGGATGGCCGCCAAGTCCTGCCGACTTAGCTCCCTGGGAACAGGAAACACGGTGCCGGAGAAGGATTGGATCCGCTCCAGATCCTCGACCAGGGCGAGGAAGGCGGCGCTGACCGGCTCCGCCGGTGGCAGCGGGTTCGATTGCATGAGGCTGGCGGTCCCGACCCGCACCTCCAGCCGGTTGGGTGCGTGCAGGTGCTGCAGGACACGCAGTGCTGGCAACAGTGCCCCGGGTAGGAGATCGCCGGGCGGCTCGGTGAGCTGGAAGTTGACCGTTCCTTGGCGATCTGTGACATCGACCCGCATAGACAGATGCAGTAGGCCGGTGATGTCCTGCCCGAACATGGTGCCGCCCCGCTGGCCGGTCTTTCGCCGGTCGAACTGGAGCGGCAGCGATCCGAGCGATACCCCTGCCGGGTCGATGATCATCGCGCGGGCGTCCAGCCGAAACGGCGGGTCCTCGGCCGCTGGCCCAAGGATGACCTTGCTCCCGCTGAGGTCGTGTGTGGGCTGGCGGGGCATGTCCACGCGCAAGTCGCGCACGTGTTCGGGCTCGATGACGACCTCGTCGCCATAGTCGAATGCGCGCTGCAGCTGCTCGGCGGCCTCCCGCCCCGTGGGAGTGTCCGGGAATGCGAACCCGGCGTTGATCAGGATGGGGTGATCCCGCTCGGCGCCACGATAGCGTGGGGCTACCAGCACGGTGGTCGTATCGCCGGCCATGGAGACATCCAGGCGGTAGTGAGGAGAGACCTCGTCGAGGCGCTGCCTGAGCACCTGGAACCGCTCCATGGCGTCGGGGATCCCGCCGGCTAGGGCGGCCTGCTCACGGCCGAGTTCGCGCAGGACGCGGATGGCCTCGCTGTCCCCGCCTTCCAGGAAGTAGCGGGGAATCGCGGGGTGGCTGGCCATCTGCTGGTCGAGCCAGGTCCGCCCTCGCCAATACAGCGGGAAGGGATATTGGCCCTTGAGCTTGTCGAACCAGGCCAACTCGTCCGGGGTGGGGTCAATGGGGACGACCAGCGTCCAGCTGTCTGGGTTGAGGGCTGCTGCCCTCCTCAGGGAATTCTCAACTTGGCGGCGGCGCCCCTGCTCCTTGCCGAGCCGGCCAGTGAAGGACTTGAGCTCGAACAGGTCCAGGCGTCCGTCCTCGCGGAGTTGGACATCGCGGCCACCGTCTCCGCCGCGGCCGTCCAACCGTTCGGCATTCGGATGCAGGGTGCTGAGGAGCACCGCAACCATGTCCTCATAGACCGCCCTGACTTGAGGGGTCTCCCACTGCACGGGCGCCATTGACCCTCCACATCGCACCAGATCAGCTTGGCAATGTAGCAGGGCTTGTAGAGCTTGATCGACAGCCGTCGATTGCTGGCTCTGATCGCGAACCAGTAGCTCGCTTCGCTCACCTAGCTGCCGTCAGCTAGCAACCCCTCTTCTACTGGACTAGCGCTCGGAAGCCGAGTTGCCATAATGGATGACGCGTCGCCCTCCGCTCTCCGCTGGACCCGAAATTCGTCTGAGTAGAGCAAGGCGACGAGGGCGCCGCTGATCCAACACTGTCAGCGTTCCACAAACCCCACCCCACGGAGCAGCCGTAGCCTTGGGTGGTGTGGTGGCTGTCAAGCGGCAGCGCGGAAGCGGACCCGCGCCTGGTCGGCCAGGGCGGCGACCCGTTCGGGCCCCAGCACTGCCGGAAGGATGCGGAGCATGCTTGGAAGACGCCGGGCCGACACCACCGGCACCCCGTCCATGACGACCTTGCCCCAGGGAACCCGGGCGCCGTGGACGGCCACGATCGGCACTACCGCCACGCCCGGGTCGGGCAGGACCACGGCGGCCTGGTCGGCCTCGAAGGACACCGCCTGCACGATCGGGGTGAGCGGGTGGCGGCCATGCCACAGCCGCCCCGACGGGTCGAGCTGGAGGTGGCCGCGATACTGCTTGGAGTCGATCATGAACACTCCACCGGGACCGATCGCCAAATGGTCGATGTTGGCTCGACTGCCGGGGATGGCCAGGTCGTGCAGGACCGCCCACCCCTGTCGCTCCAGCGGGCCGAGTAGCTGGGCGGTGCGCCGCTCCCCCACCGCCCCACGTCGCCAGGCAATGGCGTCCGGGCTGGGCTTGAACCGCAGCCCCCAGCTGGCCGCCACGGCGGCCAGTCCGCCAAGGACCAGCCCCAGCCGGGACGCCAGGAGACTGCCAAGGACTCCTCCGGCGGCGCCGAACCCGAGGAGGACGGCGACCCGCCAGGCCAGGGTCCGGATCCAGGCCGCCCACTCGGCCGCCCGCAGCTGCCGCCACCGCGCTTGGGCGGAGCCGCCCGGTCGGCCCACGCTGGCCCGGATCCGCATCGCCACCGCCGGCCGATCGGCGTCGGTGCCGGCCAGCAGCTCGTCGGGGTCGTCGCTGGTGAGGTGGGCGAGGATGGCCTGGAGGTCGGCCTGGCGGAGCGGCCGCACCGACCCACTCGGCCGATCCTCGTCGTCGTCGAAGGGCCAGGGTCGAGAGCTGACCATCAGGGTGCTCCTTCCTGCTGGTGCTAGCCGGCGGCTCGCTCGGGGCCTGGCCGACTGCGCCGCTGCTGCGGTCGGTGCTGGTCGGTGCGCTCGGCGGTCGGCTGTAGATCGCGGCTGCGGTCGGTGGCGCGCTGCTTGGCCTGGACCCGGCCGATGGCCATGCGGACTCGCTGCCGGTCAGCCCGCTGGGTCGGGTGGCGGGGCTCGCGGCCGAGGGCTCGGTCGGGGTCGGTGATCTGGTAGGTGCGCCGGTAGTCCTCGATCTGGGCGGCGGCCTGGCGCCAGGCCCGCCGGCCCCGAGTCGACTCGGGCACGGGGCCGAGTTCTTGGAGGACATAGCCGGGGCGATCCTGCTCGACGGCCAGGCCGGTGGCGCGCCGCTGCCAGGCTAGGGTCCGTACCACTTGCCGATACTGGGGGCCGAGGTGGGCGTTGGCCTCCAGCCAGCCGTCGCGGCGTTGCTGGTGCTGGCGCAGCTCCCGCTCCCTGTCATGAGTCCGGTTGACCTGCTGGGTGGCTACCGCCATTGCCCCTGCCAGCCGGACCGGCTGATCGCTGCTGCGCCGCAGAAAGCGAAGCATGCCACCCGGCGGGCCACCGCCGGTCGGCTGGTAGGCGGCCAAGGTTTCCTCGGCGTGCTGACGGTGGGCGGCGGCCCGGGCCAGTTCGCGGCTGCGGTCCCGGGGGGCCTGATCGAGCCTATGGCGGAGCCGGTCCCGCTCGGCCCGCAGCTCGGCCGTGGACAGCCGCCCGAGATCCGGACTGCTGCGGGTGTCAATGGCCAGGCACTGGCGGCCCGCCCGGGCCAGGACCTGGGCCAGCTGCAGGTAGCCATCAGGCTGCTCCCGATCCGGCAGGTCCAGCTCCCCGATCCCCTGGGGCTCGGGTCCGACCACGGCGTACAGACGAGTGTTGTGGCGGGCCCTTGACAGCTGGACATAGAGCCAGTTGACGTCTTCGCCGCCGCTCAGGCGGACCAGGGCCCGGCCCCGGGTCAGCCCCTGGGCCCGGTGGCCGGTGGTGGCATAGGCCAGGTCGACCCGGCGGTTGCGCTCCCCGCGGCCACGGCCGTCCAAATAGGACCGGGGCAGGACGACTGTCCGCCCGTCGGCGCTGTCGAGGCGAAGGGTCAGGGTCCGTTCCTGGGAATCAAGGGCCGTTATGGTGCCACGGCTGCCGTTCGCCACGCCCAACTCGGCGATGGCGTTGTGGCCGCACACGACCTGGTCCCCGACCGCGAGCTGGCGGTCCTCGACCTGGAGCCGCTCGTCGCCGAGGCGGCCGCGGGCGGCCAGCAGCTCCTGGCAGGCGCTGTTGAGCCGGTCGACCTCGGCCCGGCGGGCCGCCAACACGATGACCTCCTGCGCCGGGTCTTCCTCCGCCTCCTGGTAGGCGGCCCACCAGTCCTGCAACAGGGCGAGGGTGGCGGCGGGCTTGGAGTCGGCGGCCACCACCCGATCATGGGCCTGATAGGCGGCCACCGCCTCCTCGACCAGCCCGGAGCGGACAAGGTCGAGGGCTTCGCGCTCCCAGGCATGGTGCTGGCGCCGGTTCTCGGTCAACTCGGAGGCGCCCAATCGGAGGCGGAGGGCGCGGAAGCCGCCACCGGCATCGATCGAGGCCAGCTGCCGGTCATCACCGACCAGGACCACCTTGGCCTGGGCATGGTGGGCGTGCTCGAGCAGGCGGGTGAGCTTGCGGCTGCCGAGCATGCCGGCCTCATCGACTACCAGCACCGTCCGGGGGTCCAGCTGCTCCCCTCCTCGGTTCAGGTCGCCGAGGAGCCGGTCGCAGGTAGCCACGTCCTCAAACCCCTCCCCCTGCAGGCCCACGGTGGCGATCCCGGTCGGGGCCGTGGCCAGGAGCCGGTAGCCGTCAAGTTGCCAGGCATGGCGGGCGATGCCGAGGGCGAAGGTCTTGCCCGTCCCCGCTCGGCCGACCACCACGGCAACTCCTTGGCCGCCCAGGCACAGGTCCCGCACCATCGCCTGCTGATCCGCCCCGGCGGTCGGATGGGCCGCCACGGCCTCTCCCACCGCCGCATGGGAGGCCACGGCCGTGTGCTCGTCCGTCCGGCCGGTGGCCGCGACTACCAGCTGCTGCTCGACCGCCAGCAGCTCGGGGGTGGACCAGCGGCGGTCCTCCAGGGCCCGGTCGGCGACCACGCTGACCGCCCGCTCGGCCAAGAAGCGGTCGGCCAACTCCTCCAGTTCCGTCCGTCTGGCGCCGGCCAGGCCGGCGCCCAGGGCGACCAGGACATCGGGGCGGGTGAAGGTGGACGCCTGGGCGGTCAGCCCGTCCGCGCCGGCCAGCCGGTCGAACAGCCGCCCAACAGCTGCATCGGACACCGGCCGGACTTGATCCCGGTCGGGTGTCCGGCCAGTCACCGCCCGGACCAGGGTGTCCGGGTCGTGTCCGCGCTCAGCTGCCTCAGCTCGCCAGCGGTCGTACAGGGTGTCCGGGGCCTCGTGTTGCTTGGGCTTGCGGGTGGCGTGGACGGTCCACTTGACCAGCCGCGGCGTCCGCTCCCGCCCGTCGCCGGTCAGCCGGTCGAGCTCGATGTCGATCTGGTCGGTGCGCTTGGAGAAGCTGCGAACAAGCTCGTTCGGCATTCCAGCCAGCTCGCGGTTGCCGTGGGTGTCCGCTGGCGTCCACTCCACCCCCAGTATCGTGGACAGCTCGCGTTGGTAGGTGGCCCGGTAGATGGCGTCCGCGGCCAAGCGGTGGCGGTACAGGTCCCGGCCGTCCAAGGCCGTCCAGCGGCCGTCCGGCCCTTGGACGCGGTTGGCGATGACCAGATGGGTATGCAGCAGCGGGTCGCCCTCGCGCGATGTCCGGTGGTCGAACCCAACCGCCAGCAGTCCCTGGCCGGACACGTGCTGGACACCGCCGTGGCCGCGGCGGACCCCCAGATGCTCGTCCAGGTAGGTGACCGCCTCGGCCAGCCCGGCATGATGCGCCTCGAGGACGGCCCGGCCGGTGGCTGGGTCACCCAGGCCGTAGAGGATCGAGACGCTCTTGGTCGGCCGCAGCACCAGGTCGAAGCCGGGGACGGCGTTGCGGCCATGGGGGCGGCCGAGCAGCTCGCCGGTGGTGGGGTGGCAGCCCTCGAACATGGCCTGGAACTCGGCCACCGATGCTTCGCCCTGCAAGCAGAGGGTGGTGGAACCAGCGCCGTACCACCGCCCTGGGGACTCCCCGTGGCCGGATAGGTACGCTTCGTGGTCGGTGGCCAGCTCGCGGGTGTAGTAGGTCTCCCGACCCAGCGAAAGCTTGGCGATGTCGGCCACCACCCTGTTGCTGCCTCCTCGCCGTCGTTGGCGCGAGCGAACGCACCGCTGGTGCATTGCTCTCCTCGGACGAATTTCGGGGTCGAGCGTAGAGCGAACGGGGAAGCTTCATCCGTTATGACGGCGGGCATGCGTGAGGCATCGGTGGCTGCTTAGCGCTGGCAGATGCAAGGTGGTACGCGGGATGGCTGAGAGTGGAGGTACAGCTGAGTACCTGTTGTTGGACTGCATGATCTGGGAAGACGGCGAAGAGCCCAACGCCGTCCTACATCACCCGCAGATGATTGAGCTCGAAGCGGATCCGGACGTCCCGGCCGAGACGGAGCTCGTCACCATCGGCCAGCCGGACGGGGACCTCGACCCGCACCGCGTTCACCAGCGTCCCGTTGGCGGAGCCATGGTCGACCACGAACCACTCTCCCGCTTGCACGTAGATCGACGCGTGGTAGCGGCTCACACTAGGGCTGGAGACCAAGAGATCGGACTGCGCACTGCGGCCGATGCGGGCGTGGTATCGGTCACCGAGGAGCAGTGGACGGCCAGATGGCTCCAGCCGTCGCAGCACCGCGCCGCGGCCGCCAGTGCCGGAACGGATCTCCGGGCCCGGTTGCGTCATCGGAGGATCGTCCTGGGCGTTGCCGAACCGTGTCCGGACGCTCGGCCTTCCGGGCCGGGCATCAGGGAAGGCCCTGAACTCGACCCGCGGTCTTGCCAGCAGGCGGTAGCCACGGTCACCAGCAACGGTCGATATATCGTGAGCGATCTCCTCACAGAGCCAGTCGGCGACCGGACCGAGGGTGCGGAGGTCAGCCGGCGTGAGCAGGACCTCGATGCGATCAGGGAGCAGCCGGGTCCCATTCCGGTCGAGGACGCTTGCGGCCACGGCGGCGCGCAGCACATGTGTCCGCAGCCGTCCGGGCCGAAGCCCACGCGCCCCGCACCAGCTCCACGGGTCGAGGCGGTCAAGGTGGAGGCAGCCAGCCAGGACCAGAATCCGCACGACAGCCGTCAACGCCAGTACGGCCCAGCAGGCAAACCAGAGGCCGGTCGCGGCCGACGCAATTGCCGATGGCGGCTCCGGTTGCACGATGGACGGTGACACCTCGCCCCCTCATCGCTCCGGCAGCGTGACGGTCGCACCGATGGCCGTCGGGATTCTCGTCGCTCGCAGCTCGGCGAACGGGATCCGAAGGTCGTCCACCGAGCGGGCGATCCGGTGCAGCTCCTCAAGGATGGCGCGCGCACTGGGCGGCCGCGCATCCGGCCGATCGGCAAGCCCGCGGCGCACCAGGTCATCGATGGCCGGCGGGAGCCCGGGATTCGCCCAGGTCGGCGGGAGTGGTCGCAGTTCCGGATTGAGCACCAGCGATCCGTACTCGAGACCTGATTCCTGTGCCTCGCGCCAGTAGGGCGGCCGACCGGTGACGCACTCGTAGAGGATGGCGCAGGCCCCGAACAGATCACTTGCCGGGGTGGGGTCCCATCGATTGTGCAAGCCCAGGTCGACGAGTTCCGGGGGAGCATAGAAGCTCGAGTAGACGACTCCGGCGGTGATGCGGTCGCCGAAGCCGATCCCGTGTCGGCGGAGGGACAGAGCTGAGCCGAAGTCGGCCAGGACGGGAGTCCCCTGGTCTTGGCGCAGGAGGAGGTTCCGTGGGGTGAGGTCGCGATGCACCAGCGGGTGGGGCAGTTCCTCGTGCAGCAGCACCAGCGCTTCCGTCACCCCGGTGAGCAGTCCGAGGACCCAGCCGAGCCGTAGCTCCAGGGTGCGGTCGAGGTATCGTGCCAGGGATCCGGTCGGGTAGTAGTCGAGCACCACGTATCGGCGCTGGAGGGTGGAGTCCCACCCGGCGTCCCGCAGCCCGACCACGTAGCGGCTCTGCACCGCCCCGAGCACATGCTGCTCCCGTAGCAGTCGGTTCCCGCTCTCGGTGCTCCTCTGAGGCGATTGGGATTGCAGCTTGACCACCACCCGCCGATCGGGCTGGTTGAGGTCCTCACCGAGCCAAGGTTCGCTGAACCCTCCGCGGTCGGCGTTGGGCAGCGGCTCGTGCAGCCGCCACCGCCCCCCCACTGTGGCACCCATATCGCGTGGCCGGGGCGGGCGAGAGGTGGGCCGCCGCCGCTGCAGCCCGGAAGCCAACGCCGCTGTCGCGAGAGCGGCGAAGGCGAGGAAGAGCGGCCGGTGCAGGCTCGCATGCTGGAACTCCCGGAGGGCCGCCCCGGCCAGGGCGGCCAAGAGCAGCAGACCGACTAGAACGCTGTACCTAAAGGGTTCGTGGCCGAGGACTGCCGGCGCGGCTAGCCCGGACGCGGTCGCGAGAAGGAGCAGAATGAACGGGTCGACCTCGAGCGGGCGGGCAGGCGGTAGGGTCATAACGGCAGCCGCGACCGCGCCGCCAACACCGGTCTTGCAGATGAGCCGAAGCCAGAATGAGCTGGACTGGCGCATAATGCCACCTCCTGCAGAGCGCTACCGAAGGCATGCGCCAGACCGCTGCCAGACCTTGCGAGGGCCGTGCCCTCGCCGGGATCGGGCGACGAGGGTTCGGGCCGCCCGCTCGACCCGCCGGGTTCGGGCGACCTGGCGGGCGGCCTTGACCGAGTCAGGTCCCCACCGGGCGAGCGCCTGCCGCGACACGAACTCGCCGGCGAGCTGGCGCCGTGCCGTCGAGCCTGGTGGTAGGGTCCTCGCGGCCGCCCCGGCGGCTCGGAGTAGCTCACAGCGGTCCGATGCGACGCCCGCGCGCACAGCCTGTCGCAGAAGCGGCAGGTTCACGATGTCGCGTGCGGTGAGGACCGACGCCCAATGCAGGCGTTCTTTCGGGTCGGGCGCCCGTTGGGCCAGCCATCGAGCTGCTGCCCGCGCCGACGTGCTTCGCAGGTGCGGGTCCAGCCGCACGAGCGCGCGGGCACTGGGAGCGCGGAGTAACGCCGACCATCGATATCCCGTCCATGCGGTCGTCCAGTGCAGCTTCGCGGCGAGCAACGGCAGGCCTGTACGGTCGCCCATCACAGGCATCTCGTAGCTACCGAGCAGGACGGTCAGTAGCGCTGCGGTGAGGAGTAGCGACGTCAAACCGCGTGTAGACCGTGTCGGCGATCACCGAAAACCGGGGAAGATGATCAGCCAGCTTCGGGGATGACGATCAGCGAAGTTCGGGTCGGTTGAGCTCCTGAGGTCCTGGGTGCGGGTCCCACCCGTACGGCAAGGGCC